>TARA_R110002153_G_scaffold5929_5_pt1 | contig 15657 bp, 14 predicted proteins | sample TARA_R110002153 | Tara Oceans TARA_R110002153 (sample SAMEA4398193) | marine metagenome | biome: Polar Biome; feature: [SRF] surface water layer (ENVO:00010504); material: water (ENVO:00002006), including particulate matter (ENVO:01000060) such as... | depth 5 m
CTGACCCGCTTTAGCATTTTTAACTGCTGTAGCAACGTCTGGTGTAACCGTACCAGTTTTAGGATTAGGCATAAGACCACGTGGGCCTAAGATTTGACCTAACTGGCCAACAACGCGCATTGCATCTGGAGAAGCAACAACAACGTCAAAGTTCATTTCGCCTTTTTTCACTAACTCGGCTAAGTCTTCCATACCAACAATGTCAGCACCGGCTTCTTTAGCGGCTTCAGCGTTTGCACCTTGAGTAAATACTGCAACTCGTACGTCTTTACCTGTACCATTTGGTAATACAGTTGCGCCACGAACGTTTTGATCAGATTTACGTGCATCGATACCAAGGTTAACGGCAACGTCAACACTTTCTGCGAACTTAGCAGTGGCCAATTCTTTTAACAAAGCAACCGCTTCGCTAAATGCATATTCTTTTGTCACGTCAACTTTTTCTTTAACTAAGCGAGCGCGTTTTGATAATTTAGCCATGTCTTACCCCTCTACCACTAAGCCCATGCTGCGTGCAGAGCCAGCGATGGTGTTTACTGCTGCATCTATACTTGCTGCAGTCAAATCAGGTTCTTTAGTTTTAGCAATTTCTTCCAATTGCGCGCGCGTCACTTTACCCACTTTTTCAGTGTTAGGACGGCCAGAACCACTTTTAATACCAGCAGCTTTCATAAGTAAGAAAGCAGCAGGAGGCGTTTTGGTTATGAAGGTAAAAGAACGATCTTCGTAAACAGTAATTTCTACTGGTACTGGAGCGCCTTTTTCTAGAGCTTCTGTTTTTGCGTTAAACGCTTTACAGAATTCCATGATGTTCACACCATGTTGACCTAGTGCAGGACCAACTGGTGGACTAGGGTTTGCAGCACCTGCCGCAACTTGTAGCTTAATTAAGCCAGTGACTTTCTTCGCCATGATAATACTCTCTAATTTGGGTGTAACGCCTTGTAAACACTGAGTATGCTTACTCTATCGGCTTCCCGTTCAACAAAATAGGGTCGCGAATTATAGATGAATCTTTAGGCGGGCACAAGCCTTAATGTTTGACAATTTAACTTTTTGTGCTTAGTGGGAAGGTAAATTACAAAAAGGATGCTGAGCGCATCCTTTTCTAAGTGATATCGGTATGGCCTACTTAGCCTTTTTCTACCTGACCAAACTCTAGCTCTACTGGTGTTGAACGACCAAATATAAGTACAGATACTTTTAAGCGGCTTTTTTCGTAATCGACTTCTTCGACCACACCATTGAAATCCGCAAATGGACCATCGGTAACACGTACCACTTCGCCTGGTTCGAATAATGTTTTTGGTTTTGGTTTATCAACACCTTCTTGAAGACGGTTTAAAATAGCATCGGCTTCTCTTGTAGTAATAGGCGCTGGACGGTCAGAGGTACCACCAATAAAACCTAAAACACGAGGTACACTTTTCACTAAATGCCAAGAATCTTCATTCATATCCATTTGCACAAGTACGTAACCAGGGAAAAACTTACGTTCACTTTTTCTTTGTTGTCCTGCACGCATTTCAACCACTTCTTCGGTAGGTACTAAAATCTCACCAAAGAAGTCTTCCATTTCGTGCATTTTAATATGCTCTAACAAGGTTTTTTGAACACGGCCTTCATAACCAGAGAAAGCTTGAACCACATACCATTTCTTATCTGACATAGTCTAAATTCCTAACCCAGTTATAAATGAGACAATCTCAACGATGATTCCGTCTAGTCCCCACAAAAGTAATGCCATAACAACAGTAGCGGCTAATACAATCATAGTGGTAGTAGTAGTTTCTTGACGAGTGGGCCACACAACTTTGCGTACTTCAATGCGAGCTTCTTTTGCAAACGTAATGAAAGTGCTGCCTTTGACTGTGGTTGAGGCAATAAATCCGGCAATACCCACAGCCGCAACAGCAATAAGGGCAATATACAGAACCGAAAGCTCTGGGAAAAAGTGGTTAACAGCAACTACGCCACCTAACAAACCAAATATAACCAACCATCTCAACATATCTAATGGGTTGGAATTGTTTTCTGTATTTTCGCTCATGCTAAACCCTAACTCTCTTACTCGTTACGTAGTCCCTAATATGGGGACACTTTTTGCCAAAAATATGGCAGGGGTGGAGGGATTCGAACCCCCAACCATCGGTTTTGGAGACCGCTGTTCTACCAATTGGAACTACACCCCTAAAACTTAGTGTCGTTGTTGGACATAATAATGACTATCCAACCGCGCAAATTTTAGTTACATCAACCTTGTTGAATCATCGATTTTTCGGGAAAAATTCTGAATCACTATCAAGAAGGGAGGCGTATTATACTTATTGGTGAAGGGGATTCAAGGAGAAAGATAGTTACATTGACTAGTTGTTGTCAAACAAGCATCAGTAAATCCAACTAAAGCTCTTCCAAAACAGAAGCTACAGGCTAAGTTATATTATTTATTAATTATCCAAACGGTTAATCGACAAGTACAATATCCGTTCAATTAATTATGCCACTAGACTTCCATCATCAATATAATCGAATTTGTTAACGCCTTATTTTGGCAGGCCCCTTGGGCGCAAACATTAGGGTTTATTGCCCTTGTGGTAGGGGTAAGTGGATTTTTTCAAAAAGACGATCAAAAACTTCGCTATTACCTCACAGTATTTACTCTGTTTATGGCGCTACACTTTTTTATGCTTGAACAATGGGCAGGCGCCTTAATGGCATTACTTGGTAGCGCCAGAAATTATATTTCTAGTCATACAGATAATAAGTGGGTCATGATCTCGTTTTTTATTGGAGCTTGGCTTTTAGCTATACCCAACACTAATCAATGGGTGCACTTATTACCGGTGATAGGAACCACATTCGGTACTTGGGCGTTGTTTCGTGAGAAAGGCATTCGTATGCGCTTATTCATGTCTATTGGAACGGTTTGTTGGTTCACTCATAATTTTTTTGTAGGTTCGATTGGTGGGGTTATCATTGAAACTATATTTTTAGCCATCAATAGTCGTACCATGCTTAAGTTATTAAAAGATGGGGCTGTTCAAAGTACAGAACATTGATAAACTCCATTTCATTGATAAAACCACACCTAATTAAAACCCTATTCGGAGTACACATTTTGAACAAAAGTTTGATAACTAATGGATTAGCCTTAGCTTTAGTAATCATTGGTTTTTTATTAGATAACAATATAGTAAAAATGGTTGGCCTATTTGCTTTGTCTGGTGCCATCACCAATTGGTTAGCGGTACATATGTTATTTGAAAAAGTACCTGGACTATATGGATCTGGAGTCATACCTGAGCGTTTTGAAGATTTTAAAGCCGGCATTCATCATTTAGTGATGGAGCAGTTTTTTAGTAGCGACAACATTCAACGCTTTCTTGCAGATAATAACCAACCTTTAGAAGTAAACTTTAGCCCTATTATTAAAAAAGTGGATTTGGCCCCTACATTCGATTCCTTAGTGACTGTTATTCAGGAGTCTTCATTTGGCCAAATGTTAGGCATGTTTGGAGGTATTGAAGCACTAGAGCCAATGCGCCAACCATTTGTCGATAAAATGCAAGAGGCTATACTCAACATCACTCAACAGCCAGCTTTCGCAGTTTTATTGCAAGATGAGCTCAAACAACCCGAGATGCAAGACGACCTACACAAAAAAATCACCCAAATAGTAGAACAGCGCTTAGACGAACTAACCCCAAAAATGGTCAAAGACATTATTCAAAAAATGATTAAAGAACACTTAGGTTGGTTGGTCGTTTGGGGCGGCGTGTTTGGAGGACTAATTGGTTTATTGGCTGCCTTTATTAATATCTAAAAAGGACTAGGGCTGAGCAAGGTTATTCTGTCTAATGAATGAGGATGATTAAAAGTGATGTCTAGGGCATGTAACATCAATCTTGGTGCCATGCCTAAGGTCTTGTCAGTACCATACAAGTCACACCCTAAAATGGGATGACCAATTGCCTGACTATGGATACGCAATTGATGTGTTCTGCCGGTTAAAGGTGTAAAAATAACGCTAGTGCGCTCTGGTTCTTGCCATCTTTGGGTAACTTGATAGTGACTCTGGGCTGACTTGCCATCTTGATGACAAATTTTAAGTCGAGGAAAAAGTAATTTGTCCTTAGCTATGGGTAAATCAATCAGTCCCTCATTGTCCTTCACCTCTCCAGCTAAAATACTGACATAACGTTTTATTACGCTACGCGCTTGAAACTGTTTGGTCAGATTTGCATTCACCTCTTTATTTTTAGCTAATATCATTATCCCTGATGTGCCAAGATCTAAACGATGGGTCAACCTGATATCAGGATATTGCTGAGCGAGCCGATAATGAACAGAATCTTTATTTAGGGGATTTTTACCTGATAAACTCAATAATCCGCTAGGTTTATTGATAACAAGCAAGTATTCATCTTCAAACAATATTTCAATTTTTTCAAGACAAACAGGTGCTACAAAATTATCTATTGGCATAGTATTCAACTTTGACTCATACCATTATGTTCTGATAAACAAAAATGGCTAAACCTGTGGCGATCCAAATCATCACTAAACCAATAAGAATATCTAACACTACCCAAGTTTTACTGCTTTCAAATAAGGGTATAAGTTTTTTAGAGGCGTAACCTAAGCCAAAAAACCACACAAATGATGCCATCACTGAACCCAATAGAAACCAACGTTTTTCCAGATTGTCTAAGGTACCGCCTATGCCCCCAATGATAACTAAAGTATCCAAATATACATGAGGATTAAGAAGTGTTATCGCCAGTGTAGTTAACATTAGTTTTGCCAGTGACTGTTCGTTCTTGGTTCCCTGCTCTACATGTAAATGACTATTTCCTTTGTAGGCTCTAAAAAATGAGTTACTACCATACCAATACAAAAATATTGCACCGAGCAACGCTAATAAATTAAGAAAAAATGGCGATCTTTGTAAAATAGAACCTACGCCTAATATACCAAGGGTAATTAACACCGCATCAATAACAAAACATACTGCACAAGCATATAGGACTTTTTGTCCTAGCAAACCTTGTCTTAAAATAAAGGCATTTTGAGCACCTATGGCGATAATCAAACCGCCAGATACCAACACACCTTGAACAAACGTGCTAATCACCAGCCAACTCTCTGTATATTAAATATTATACCTAACAAAATCATCGGCCTATTTCTTTGCCTTATCCATCGAACGCTGCAACGCCGCACTAATTTCATCTTTCATAAATGCATACTTTTGATTAACAGTGTGGTGCGTCTGAGTTTTAAATAGTTCTATGACTTTAAGGTGTTCAATGTCAGGACTTATAACCTGAGATTCACCAAGTACGTAGATCCCATATTGAAAGCGCTTAAGGACTAAAAGCTCAGAAATAATTGATAAATTGTTAATCGTATAAAAAGAGCGGCTCAATGGTTTAGAATAAAAAACCTGCACACTTTTATAAATAGTATCAGTAGAAACAATACCTTTAGTATCATCAAATAAAATTTCTTTATTACATTGAATATCAGGTAAGCAGAGCAATACAATAACCGCGGTAACCATAGAAGGCTCTATTTTAATTAGCGTATCGTAACCATCCAAAGTGACATCGCTGTATGCGATGTCACCATCAACTTCTTCAGACTCCACAGCTTTAAGATTACGGTGTGCGGGCAACATAACCAATTCTATTTGGATGCCTAAATCCAAATATGCTCGCCGTATTATGGGAATAAGTTCATTTACGATCACAGGATGGTCAACATAAGAAAATGTCATATGTGTAGGTTTATCCTGAGCGTTTACATGGTGATGCAAAAAAAGATTTACGGATACAACGCAGCATAATAGGCATGCAGTTAAATCAATTTTCAAAAAAACCTCCGATCTTAAATATATTGTTTATTCCAAACCAATAAATCCGCCAGTTTGATGCTCCCATAATTTGGCATATATCCCACGCTTATGTATTAATTCTGCATGGGTGCCCGACTCAACTATCTTGCCCTCATCAAGCACAAGCAATCTATCCATTTGCGCAATTGTCGACAACCTATGTGCAATTGCCAGTACCGTTTTGTTTTCCATAACTTTATTTAGACAATGTTGGATAGCCGCTTCTACTTCAGAGTCTAATGCCGATGTGGCTTCATCTAAAATCAAAATCGGCGCATCTTTTAACATTACACGAGCTATAGCAATCCGCTGCCGTTGGCCACCCGATAGTTTCACCCCGCGCTCACCTACATGAGCATCGTAGCCAGTTCTACCCTGCATATCAGACAAGGTTTGCACAAACTCATGGGATTCAGCCTGCTTAGCGGCTTTAAGCATATCCTCTTCACTAGCATCTAAACGTCCATACAAAATATTATCGCGCACTGATCGATGCAACAACGAAGTGTCTTGAGTCACCATACTTATATTGGCGCGCAGACTTTCTTGCTGAACCTGACTAATATCTTGTCCGTCTATGGTGATACTGCCACTTTGAATATCATAAAAACGCAGCAGTAAATTAACTAATGTAGACTTGCCGGCTCCTGAACGCCCGACTAGCCCCACTTTTTCTCCTGGCTTGATTTTGATATCAAGATCTTTGAACACTGTGATGGGAATGTCATTCGCCCCTGCATAACCAAAATTTACTTTGTTAAAATGAATCGCCCCACCCTTCATTTCTAAAGCTTTTGCATTAGGCTGGTCTTGCACATCAACTGGCAAAGACAAACTATTAATACCGTCTTGCACAGTACCGATGTTTTCAAACAACGAAGACACCTCCCACATTACCCATTGCGACATACCATTAAGACGTAAACACAAGCTCACCGTAATAGCGATTTCACCTGGCGTAACCAATTCCAGCATCCACAAATATATCGCCAACGCAGTAATACTAAATACCAGTAAAGCGTTGCTAAACCACACGCAGCCATACAACACTGTTACCAAACGCATTTGTGGGTAGACACTTTTCAAAAAACCAAACATGCCCTCTTTGGCGTATTCTGCCTCGCGACTAGTATGAGCAAACAACTTTACTGTGGTGATATTGGTGTAACTATCCACTATGCGACCTGTCATCATCGAACGTGCATCTGCTTGACGTTGCGAGACACGTTTCAATTTGGGAATAAGGGTACGCAAAATCACTAAGTAGACTAAAAACCAAATAATAAGCGGCGCACTCAAACGCCAATCGGCGGCAATAACCAAATACAAAATACTGATAAAATACACGCTGACATACACTAAAATATCCAGCGTTTTCATTACAGTTTCACGCACTGACAACGCTGTTTGCATCACTTTGGTCGCGATACGTCCAGCAAACTCATTTTGAAAAAAACCTAAACTTTGAGCAATCATATATCTGTGAGCTTGCCAACGAATTTGCATGGGAAAATTGCCCATCAAACCTTGATGAGACAACAAAGCTTGGGTGATCACTAACACTGGTAAAATTACCAATACCAGCAGGCCCATCCACACAAGGCTGCTTAGCTCTTGCTGTAAAAATGTGTCTCTGTCACTTTCAGCTAACCAATCAACCAGTTGACCAAGGAAACCAAATAACGACACTTCAAGGGCGGCAATAGAGGCAGCTAAAATGGAGACACAAAAAATAACCGGCCACATACCTTGGGTATAGTAGCGACAAAACGCAAAAATAGTATTGGGTGGCTGCGTAGGGTGAGCAGTCGGAAACGGATTAGTTAACCGTTCAAAAAATGAAAACATGGGGATTATTGACCTTGGAATTGCGCAGTCTGCCGAAAGAGTTTATTCAACAGACTTTTTTCTAAATTAAGCTAATCAGAATACCCTAATTCTTGTAATTTCGATTCAATTTTTTTCGAATGTTGCGCCTCCCACTCAATTAAATTCATCTCAGCGTCCTTTTCGGTACGTGTCTTGGCTAAAGCATAAACCTCATTGAGTCTATCTTTTGGAATAACCGCAATTCCATCTTCATCGGCAATAATATAGTCGCCCCCATGAACTGTTACACCACCACACTGGATAGCTTGGTTAAAAGGATAAATTTGTTTCTTGCCAGCAGGTTTAGGCATCATACCTCTAGCGTACACTGGAAATTTACAATCACGTATTTCTCCTAAATCTCTGACCAAACCATCAATCACCATAGCAACAATGCCACGCTTTTGGGCAACCGCACAAACATTGCCACCAGCACTCGCAAAATCAGGATCTGCCTGTACCACTATTACGTCACCGGGCTTGGCGCGATAAATGGCAGCGTGTAAGCTCAAATGATCACCCACACCACATTTCACGGTAAATGCTGGGCCTGCAATTCTAGGCATAGGTGACCAAAGCTGGCGAATAACGGGGTCGATAAATTGCTGTCGTGACAAACCTTCTGCATATTCACAGCTAGACACAGCTAATAACTCACTGACAGTAGGCTGATTAGATTTAGGCATTAGTTACCTCCCATAAACTTAGACAACAACAAAAATACCCAATAAAAACAAATACCCACCTGCACTAAGAAAAACCCAAAACGCACTTGCACCGCCAGCACACTAGTGGAAAACAAATGTGTAATGGATTGAGCTAAACGAGCAGCTAACAATAACAAAGCTAAACCGTTGGTAATAACGGCTGAATTAGTGGCCAATGCCAACAACATCAAACCACCAATAAAAGCAAAACTCTCTACACAATTGCCCTGAGCACGGGCTAATCTTTCACCAAAAGGTGGGGAGTTGGAACCATCAGCTTTAAAACCATTTACCGCCTGTTCCTTTTTTGCCACCAGTAAAGTGCGATAAATCGCAATCCAAACCAATAACACTAAAATCCAAGTGATATAACCTAACAGTCCAATAATGGTGTCATTCATAAATTTTTACCCCGCTAATAAGTAAGTATTACTCTATAACAAACAGAATGTTATACCAATATTGATTATTCTCATCTCAAAGATTTAATGGGATTAGCTCTATATTTAGGATTTAAAAGGGATGCTTTTGCGGGGGGAGCGACTTGCAAAATAGAATTAACCCACTCTACTGTTATTTATTGTTGTAGATCAAATCTCTTCCTGCTTACAATGGCTAATATACACTTCGGTTAAATGTTCAGGAAACACAGATGAAAATTGAAAATATTTTGGTCATTGCAGATCAACAAGACAAGCAACAAAGCGCTTTAGCACACGCTAAGTCATTGGTTAAGCGCACTGGAGCAAAACTTCATATTGTGGCTTTTAATTATGAACATTTAGCTACGCTAGCCACCAATTTAAACGAAGAACAACAACTTGATATTCAGAATAAAATCCACTCTAAAGGTGAAAACTGGCTAAAAAGAGAAATAGCTGAATATAAACTTGAAGAAAAATCAACAAGTGAAGTTATATGGGAAAAAGATATTGTTGCATGGGTTAAAAAACACTGTGCTTCTCATTCCTACGATTTAATTATTAAGACAGGTCACCGTAGCGAAGGACCTTTTTATGTTCCTACAGATTGGCATTTGATCCGTAATAACCTTGTGCCAACGTTACTTGTGGCAGAAAGAAAATGGCGTAAGAAACAATCAGTAATGGTGTCACTTGATCTAGGTACACACGTAAAATCAAAACAAGCGCTCAATCAAAAATTGCTTGATGCAGGGATCACCTTTGCCACAAATGCAAATATGCCTTTGCATATTTGCTACAGTTTACCTATATCAACAGTACTCAAAGATTTGGGAATAATTGACAAAAAAGCCTTAGTGAGTGACGCCAAATCGAGATACTTGCCAATCATCGAAGGCATGCTGGGAGAATACGACTTGCCATTGGCGAATATTCATTTTAAAGCCGGGCCTGCCTCCAAAGTGATACCAAGTATCGCCTCTAAACACGCTGCAGGATTGGTGATTATTGGAAGCATCGGACGTAAAGGCTTAAAAGCCAAGCTAATGGGTAACACAGCCGAAAGTGTATTAGCATTATTAAAGACGGATATCTTAGTAATCCAACCCTAAATCATTTAGGTTAGAAATAATTAAGGCCAGAACATCGTTATCTAAAGTCTAACGTAACCCTGGCCTTAGTAATGTTCTACTTCGTTTAATGTCCTAATACATTTCTTTCAGATTTCTTTGACTGTTTTGCGGCTTTCTTTTCTTTTGCGGTTAACAGCGGTTTCTTTTTCGAATCTTTTTTATTGTCTTGTCCTTTACTCATAATATTTACCTCTAGACATAAGTTTATTAACCTAAAGTCAGTTTGAGCTAACCTGAGACCACTCATAAGAACTAATATCGATTAATACCCCGATATTGATACATAGTCATTTCAGTATGCTCCCATTAATGCGCAACTGACAGGTATTTAGTTATGTATTATTTCGCTAGAAGACACCTCTGATTTTAGAGCTTGAATCCTCTTAAGTTGCTGGGTTTCTGCTGTTTGAGAAAGGAGTTCACTAACTGTTTTATCTTCGAATGCCCAGCAACGTTTATTCTGTCATAGGGACACCCAACATAATTTGTTAACTGTTGCGCTTGCATCTAGGCAACAAAATAACCTAGATATCCATTTCCTAATTATGGTATTTTGTTAACCTATTCAAAGGACTGATTTGATATAACTTTCTATACACTGCTTCTTTGATATTTATAATTCTCAATATAGTCAAAGGAAGTAGATTTGAAATTTCACCCCATCACCCAAAGTTCCATAATAATTATTTTTGCAACTTATCTCAGCGCTTGTGGGAGCGGAGGTGGTTCATCAGAAACTCCTGCGGCTCAAAACGCTGCTCCAGCAATAGCGGCACTCACTGCAGCATCAGTAATGGAAAGAGCTAGTTTTAGTATTACCGCCACAGCTAGTGATTCCGACGGTTCTATTAGTGGCTATCAATGGCAACAAACAACAGGTACTGATGTTACTAATCTAGTAGCGAACAGCGCGACGCTATCTTTCGATGCACCTAGTATAAGTTCTGACGAAACCATCACTTTTTCTTTGACCGTTACCGACAACAAAAATGCCACTGCAACTACTAATTTTGACCTGCAGATAGAAGCATATGCTGCTTTTGGCTTAGCCCAGATGGAAGATTCTGGATTGGCCAGTTGTTTAGAAGCAAAAACTGACCTAGATTCAGGCGTGTCTAGTATTGAATGTGATGGCGTAAGTATTGCCTCATTATCTGGCTTAGCATCACTCACTCAATTAGAGACGTTAAAAATCAACAATGCCGGACTTTCGGATATTTCAGCGGTGTCTGAATTAACTAAACTTAAACATTTAAATTTGTCTTACAATGCAATTACAGATGTATCAAGTATAAAAGTTTTAATCGAATTAGAAACGCTCAATCTAAGTAATAATATGCTTAGTAGCATGAATTTAGACCTAAGAGATCTAGTGGAGTTAAAAGAACTAGACTTGAGTAGCGCCACTCAAAATAGCTATTATCAAATAATGGATTTTGATGGTCTAAAAAATCTATCTGCACTCATCTCTCTGAAAATCAGTAATCTCAGTTTAAATTCAAACGATATCACTTGGCTTAATAGCTTAACTTCGTTAGAGCACTTGGAAATAGCGAATATGGGGTATTACAGCTCAAATTCTCTTCCTAGTTTAAGTTTTTTACTTAATATGCCCTCTCTAAAATACTTAAACATTAGCAAAAATTCGAATATTTCTGACTTGAGCGCCTTGGCACAATTGAGTGAACTGACTCACTTAGATATTCGAGAAACTGCTTCGGCAGATCTTTCCCCTATTAGTGGTTTGTCTAAACTTGAATATCTAAATGCGTCAAAAGCAAGAGGTTATAGCTATGGTGAATTGGACCTTTCAACTTTTTCGGATTTAACAGTTTTAAAAGCTCTATACCTAGACAATAATGCCAACATCACCAATCAGGCAGCATTGGCCACTTTAATCTCACTTGAAGTTTTATCACTTACCAATACTGACATTTCTAGCCTAGTTTTCCTGTCATCGACTCCAAATTTAAAAAGCTTGATTGTAGCTTCAAATAGTCGGTTATCAGATATTAGCCCATTGAGTAGCACTGTAAACTTAGAAGAGTTAGATTTGTCAGAATTGAGCTCACTTGATGATCTGACCCCATTAGCTAACTTGTTAAAATTACGCACGTTAAATTTAGAAGACCTCTATAACGGCGAAATTGATTTAACTCCCTTGGGAAATCTTGTCGAATTAGAAGACCTTAACCTTGCAGACAATCGTTACTTAAAAAATATTAATGCGTTAAACAGTTTGACGACACTAAAAAGCCTCAATTTACGTAATACCTACTTGAGCGATATCCCAAGTTTGTCCTCAAATGTTAATCTGCAAGACTTAGATATCTCAAATTTAAATTTATCAAATTTGGATAGACTAGTAGGAGCAACCAACCTTAAGAATCTAGTGGCTAGAAGCATTGACGAACTTGAAAATATTAACGGTTTAGCTGAATTACAAAATCTAGAATCTATAGACCTATACCGAGCATTCCAATTAACTGATTTGTCTGCCTTGGCTAATAAACCATTACTAAAAGTGTTAGATTTGTCGTCAATGGCGGCGTTAGAAAATATCGATGTATTACTTGGTCTTATCTCTCCAACCTCAATCAACTTGGACTATATAACGAATATCCCATGCGTTGACCTTGATCTTCTGGAAGAAACGTTTTCTGCAGCAAACATTACGAGATACAATAATTGTCTAGTGAAAAAAATTGATAAAACACTCATCACCGATGAAAACTTTTTGAGTTGTGTACGCAATGTGTATGACGTTGATGATATCACTAGCCTTAATTGCAGGTACGACAACATATCGTCCTTAGGTGGGATAGAACAGTTTTATAAATTAAATAGACTTACTTTGGATAACAACAATATCAGTGATCTTTCACCCATAAAAAACTTAACAGAACTAACTACACTTCAATTAAATAACAATGCGATTTCTAATGTTTCTCAATTGGTTAAACTAACTAAGCTGAGAAACTTAGATCTACAAAATAATTCAATCACAAGTATATCTTCCTTATCCAAGTTGACTTCACTTTATGACGTTAACTTATTCAATAATCAAATATCAAACGTAACCCCATTAGCTAATAAGTCAGATCTGAGAGAGTTATATATTGGGAACAACTCAATTACCAATATGTCTGGCTTAATTGGATTACCGCAATTGTATTGGTTAAATAGCAGTGGAAATAGTATCTCAAATTTCTCTAATCTAACTGGCTTTTCCAATTTACGTTATTGGTATGTAACTGATAATGATGTTGTTAGTTGCGAACATCTTGAAGAAGTTAGTTCGTCCTTAAATCTAAACAACTTTTACCAGCCCACTCGCTGCAATTAAACTATATCGGTGCGACACTAACTCATGTTGGTGTCGCATCTAATAATTTTTGTTTCATCTAGTTTGAACAAAAGCTTAAATACGTTTATCCCAGAATTCTGTTCTCCATTATATTCTACTGAAAAAAAGAAATGAGAAATCTTGTAGTTTAGTCCTCATGCCCGCCAAGAATCATTAGCTACCCAGTTAGATATCCATTCTGGTATATCACCGGAAGGCATTGGTCGAGCAATACCAAACCCCTGCGCCAAGTCACAACCTAGTTGCAACAGTGCGACTCCGTGAGCGATGGTTTCTACTCCCTCAGCTATTACGTCACGCCGAAAAGCATTAGCGAGTCCAATTACGCCTTCAACAATTGCACAATCGTCTGCATCGTCTAACATGTCGCGCACGAAGCTCTGGTCTATTTTAATCAATTGTGCTGGCAAGCGCCTGAGGTGGGTGAGTGATGAATACCCAGTACCGAAGTCATCTAAGGCAAAGCGTACTCCTAAATCATGGCATGCATTCATAGTTGCAGACACTTTGCTGATGTCATGTAACGCACTGGTTTCGAGTATTTCCAATTCTAAACAGAATGGGTTTACTTCAGGATGGGTAGCCAACAATGCTGCTATGCGAGTTGCGAAATTACCTTGTTGTATTTGATAACCACTGATGTTGACACTGATTGGTAGATTAAACGCCATGCTTTGCCACTGACTTATTTGGGTCAATGCACTATGTATGACCCATTCGCCAATTTCCAGACTAATAGCTTGACCTTCAATTACCGGTAAAAATTCTAAAGGTGGTACTAAACCGCGCACTGGATGCTGCCAGCGGATTAAAGCTTCTACGCCTATTACTACGCCAGTGCGCATATTCACTTTCGGTTGATAGTGCAGCACAAACTCACGGCGCTCCAAAGCTAAGCGAATATCATCTATACTTTCTAATTGCGTTTTACTCGCTTTCTCTTGAACGGTATCAAACAGACAATAACGGTTCTTACCTTCATGTTTGGCAACATACATAGCTTGGTCGGCGTGACGCATAAGTTGATCTGCATCTGAACCGTCTTGTGGGTAAAGCGTCACACCAATACTCGCTGAAACTTGTATTAGGTTACCACCCAAGGTAACAGGATCAGCAGCGGCCTTTAGTAGACGTTCTAATACAGGCTGGCTATCCTCGAAGGTTTCTAAATCTACTATAACTGCAACAAATTCATCGCCGCCAATACGAGCGAGGGTATCACTTTCACGTAATGCCTCTTTCATGCGTTGTGACAGGGCAATGAGTAGCTCATCTCCCACATTGTGGCCATAATTATCATTGACTTTTTTGAAGCCATCCAAGTCCATAAACGCAACCGCTAGTGACTGGTTGCGACGTTGACACTGCGCCATAGCATGGCTTAGGCGATCTGCCAGTAATACTCGGTTAGGCAGATTAGTCAGTAAGTCGTAGTGAGCGATATGTTCCAGTTGCCCCTGATACGCCTTCATCGTTGTAATATCAGTGTATAATGAAACGTAATGTTGAACCAAACCAGCTGCATTTCTTACGATGCTGATGGTGAGCATTGCGGGGAAAACATCGCCATTTTTACGACGGTTCCATAACTCGCCACTCCAGCGATCTTGTGTTTTTAGCGTAGTCCACATTTCATCATAAAATTCTGACGAATGACGACCAGATTGAAGTATTCTCGGGTATTTCCCCAGCACTTCCTCAGAAGTGTATCCAGTAATGCGGCTGAAAGTATCGTTGACTTCAGTAATAGTGGCGGTGGCATCGGTTATCATGATGCCCTCATTGGAATGACTAAAAACACTGGCAGCACGTTTTAGCTTTCGTAGCAGAAGTTCTCTCTCTTCGTTCGCAATGACTAGCTCATCTGCCCGTTTATATTTCTCTTCATTGGCAATACCTAATTCATCTGCTCGCTTTTCTTTTTCTTCATTAGCAATGACAAGTTCATCCGCTCTCTTATCTTTCTCTTTGCTTTGAAATGCCAGTTTTTCGTTGGCAATGAATAACTCATCTGCTCGCTTAGCTTTTTCTTTATTGGCAATGCTTAATTCATCTGCCCGTTTATATTTCTCTTTATTAGCAATATCTAATTCATCTGCTCTCTTATCTTTCTCGTCTTTTGCAATGCCTAATTCATTTGCTCGCTTTTCTTTTTCTTCATTAGCAACGGCTAGTTCATCTGCTCGCTTATCTTTTTCTTCATTAGCAATGACTAGTTCATCTGCTCGCTTTTCTTTTTCTTCATTAGCAATGACAAGTTCAT
>TARA_R110002153_G_scaffold67672_2_pt1 | contig 15631 bp, 18 predicted proteins | sample TARA_R110002153 | Tara Oceans TARA_R110002153 (sample SAMEA4398193) | marine metagenome | biome: Polar Biome; feature: [SRF] surface water layer (ENVO:00010504); material: water (ENVO:00002006), including particulate matter (ENVO:01000060) such as... | depth 5 m
AAAAGTTGTCGTGGACATCGAGAACGTCTTGGACGTTGAATGTTGTGGTTACTTGCATGGTCAGCTCCTCTTTTTCCAATGATTCGTTCATTCTCCGGCCTCCTCTGCCATTTGCTCCTCCGGCCCGTACACCTCATGTGTCACGTGCCGTTCGACGTTACACGTGGCGCAATAGTACACCGCGCTTAATTCTATGTCGTACAGATATTCGTCGAGGTCTCCGCAGCGGCGGCATTTTTTATCGCGGTTCATAGCTTTTCCATTGCCTCCTCGATGATGGGGTCTGCAAACCGTTCGTAGACGGCGGCGGTGATGGTTTCATTGTCGAGCAAGTCTTTGAGCTTTTTCAGCTTGGCATGCGGCCCCGTTTTCTGGGTGGCTGGGGCTTGTGGTTTGGCGAGGGCTGGCCTTTCTTGAGGCGCTTGCGCCGATCCCGAATTGTGGTTTTTGTAGACAGCCTCAACAAGCTCTCCGGGAATCTCGAAGGTTTTGGATTTATGCCTGCAATTTCTGCACATGCGAAGACGAACCAGGATCACGTCTTTGTAAACCGGGCCGCTCACCCCTGCGGATTTAACTGTTGGATCTTCTGATCTTTGTACGCGGGTCTCCGTCGCCCCGCATTTTGGGCACTCCCTTGGGTTTCGGCGCGTTTTTTCAATGATGGGCACCTTCCCATTTTTAACGCTGGTTTCCACGGCGTGCCATTCCTGGCCCATGCGCCCGAAATGTCCAAGGTCCGTCCAGGTGAGAGGCTGGAAGCCCTTCAAAAGGCGGCGGCATCTTTTTGCGTCTATACCTGTCGCTTTGGAAATCTGGGTTGCGGTATAATTGTTGGCCTTCTGCAATGCTCTTAGGCTCGCAGCCAGCTTGTTTTGATTGTCCGCAGACAGTTCAACTTTATCTAGGTTGCGGTATGCCATTCACGTCACTCCTCTTTGCAATAAAATATGTGTTCCTTGATCCGTCGGCACGGCTTCCATTTCCGTGCCCAGCGGGGCGACACCTTGGTCGTGTGGTAGTGCGTAGCTTTTTGCAGCCCCTCGACGGTGATGTCTGTAGACAGGAGCATGGCTGCGATATTGCTGGCATTGTTCCAGGCTTTCTTGTCAGCGGGCCGTTCGGGTTTGCCATCGCACCAGTATGTGAACTGGCATGAGAACAGCTTCAGTCTGCCGTCGGACAGTCTGCCTTGTCTGACGACGGCGCAGATGTCGTTGGGGTATGCTTTGGAGCGGACCCGGTTTTGGACGACGACGCCCACGGCGAGCATACCTTTCCAGCCTTGGTTCCGGGCTTCGAAATACAAGGCTTCGGTCAGGCAGCGCCGTGGGTCGGGGGGCGCGGCCAGGGCGGCGGGGGCGCAAGCTGCCAGGACCGCTGCTGCTGCTATGCGTGTGGTGTATGTTGTCATTTTCAATTCCAGTTGTTGAGAGAAGCCGTGGGCCGTGGTTCGTTAATCGAGCTTAGTTTTTAGCTCGTCGGAAACGAAGAGGTTTTTCGCCAATCTTTTATGGAACTCGTTGGCGCTGATTTTTGAGACGTTTGTCGCCAGTCCAATGTGGTTGACGACATCCTCCTGGGTGATGGGACGAGGGATGGCCGGATAAGAAGCTCCGGTCTTGTGGAGGGAGACTCCTTCCACCGCTTCGTATGCGGCGACTCTGATGAAGAACTCTTTCCAGTTCTTCTTTGTGATTTCTCCCATTCCGATTGACATTGCGTGGAATGTGAGAGCACGGGTGACGGGGTTGAGCGAGAATGTTTCTTTGCCATCCTCACCTACTTCGTCTGGTAACCAGCAAAGATCGTCGTAGTTTTTGATCTCGGCGAGGTCATAGTTCAAAGACATGGGCTGACTCCTTTTGGAAAAAGCCCACGGCTTCTCTCAGCAACTTTCCTATTCACAATGTTCAAGAGCACGGCGTCGGTTGTCTCCGGCGCTCTTCTTATATAGGTATAGTCCCATAAAAGAAGGATAAGATCAAGCACTCATTTCGCCAATGGTTTCAATGACTTACGGGCCGGAGGAATCAAGGAGGGGCTGGACTTCCGGTTTTTTTGAACGGATTCGGAGCGGGGAATCAAAAAGGCGGTTGGCATCTAGGAGAATGAAATCCGAGGATGCCAACCGCGAGTGCAGGGCTGAAAAGAGCCCCAACAGGGAGGGTCTTGAATCTACTTGGACCGTGGGCACTGGTCAACGGTCAACCTTGGCCGCGCCTTCTTTTCCTTACGCCGCGCCAGGGGGATTTTGGGCCAAGTTTTTTGCGTTGGTTGAGGGGCGGCAGATTTCCCCTGCGCCGGGTTCGCCGGGGAGGCGGGGCTTCCCAACCTGCTTTTTGTGTCATGGCAACGGTCCTCTTTTGTCTAGCCAGATTGGGGTGCCCTCTCCCATCCAAGCGCCGCCAATGTTGAAATCAAACCATTCCCAGGCTGCTTCCCCGGTCATGTCGTCGCGTTCCATCAGAATTTCGATTACCTTCTCAACGTCATATACGAACAGGTCTGGCTGGCCGCATCGTGAGCCAACCCCGACGATGGCGTCGTCGAGCCCGTCGGCGGTCAAGGCAATGCCGTTGTCGATCACCGTTTGGAGGCTGCATTATAAACCTGGGAGAATCCTGGGCTGGTAGCAGCCGGAACGCCATCAGGAACGCTCCGGCTGCCACTGCCACGCGCTTCGAGGGCACCTCCCCGCGAGGAGTCAGCCACGGGAGAGGTGCCCACGGGGTGGGGGGTGTCGAATTTGTGGGCCTCGTCACCCCAGGCCTGCCATCCATCTCTGGTTTCTCTTGCAAACAATTCAATCCTTCGAACGTCCCCCATAAGCTGGACGATCCGGTCGGCCACTTCGTCGGGCTTTCGGGAGTGCTCGCGGCGCGGTGCAATGACCAGCCGCCGCACTGCTTTTGAAATGCGCTTGGGCTTTCCTCGTGTAGCAAGGAGGCAAAGCTCCGGGTTGGCCCTGGTCCAGTAGCCGAGACCCGTGAAGAAGTCTTTCTCGCTGAACATCATTTCCGGTGCGGACTTGTTCAGCTTGGCCCAGACGAATGCCACTGTCTTGTAGGTGAAGCCCCAGGCCTCGATCAATTGGAGCGCTTTGGGGAGCAGCGGGTCCGTCGCCCAGAGGAACAGGGCGCAGTCGTCGGCGGCTATTTCCGTGATGGGGAGGGCCTCGATGTCGGCGAGGCTCATGCAGCCGTAGTGGTTTTCGGGTGAGCGGCCTTTGCCCTCGTCGCTCCAGGTTTTGAAGCTCCAGGGCGGGTCGGCGTAGACGACATCAAAATTCAAAGGGCTTGCCCGACAATGTAAACGAGTAGACAGAAGCCGTAGAATGCGGCGAGTGCTGCGGCAGAAGTCATCATGCGGCTTCCTCCTTCTCTTCCTTGAGTGCCTCTTCGAGCACGTGTGTGAATTGCCCGGAGATGGTGCGGTGCTCTTTTTCGGCCAGATCTTTTAAGCGGAAATAAGTTGCCACTGGGACGACGACTGATTTCCATTTCAATGGGTTCATCTTTCTTCTCCTGTCTGGGACAGTATAGGACTAGTCAACGGTGGTCAAGGTGCCCCATGATGGCCCATGCGAGATATCGCAGGGCGTCGGCACCTCCAGTTCAACGGCACCTTCCATGATTTCGCACAACTCGCGGGCTTCTTTCTCATCTGCGACGCTGAAGGCCAGTTCATCATGGATTTGGACCAGAGGAATTTTGTTCGTTTGCTGGTGGACTGCGGCCATTGCCGCTTTGGTCTGGTCGGCGGCGCTGGATTGGATGAGCCGGTTGAGGGCTCTATATGTGTAAGCGCGTTTGATGTTGTTTCCGTATTCCAAAAACGCTTCTTCTTGGGGGAGGGGTTTTGAGACGACGAACTTGTTGGGCTCCCAGAGGTCGAATCTGCATTTGCGGCCCAGGAGGGAGCGGACGAAGCCTCCCTTGTCGCGGTGTGCGACACGGTTTTGAACAATGTCGGTAAGCTCTTTCACGAAGGGGACATCCTCATGGTATTGCCGCATGAGCCGTTTGGCGTCTTGCGGTGTCACGTCCAGTTGCTCCGCGAGCCGCGTTTGTCCCATGCCGTACATGATTCCAAGGTTGCAGGTTTTGGCTTGTTTGCGCGGGATGGAACAGATTTCCGCTACCATCTGGTGGAAGTCTGTTTTGGGGTCCGAGCGGTAGGCGTTGACGAAATCTTTGGAGCCGGTCAGGCCCTTCTGTGTGAGGCTGGCGAAATGCACCAGGATACGTGGCTCCTGTTGGTCGAAATCGATTGAGGCCCATTGCTCATTTTCTTCCGGGATGAAGAGGCCCCGGATTTTACGGGCCATTTCGGGGTTGCGGGCCGGGATTTGCTGAAGGTTGGGATTTGCCATGGAGATGCGGCCCGATACGGTGCCGCCGCCATCGGAGCGCAACTGGTTTATGTGGCCGTGGATGCGGCTCCCGTCAGCATAGCGGAAGATGGAGGAGATGAATGTGTTTCCGACTTTGTCATATTCCCTGGCCTCGGCGATTTTCTGGGCAATCGGGTGCTCATGCTCTGTGAGGAAGTTTTTGGTGAATGAGGGGAGGCCCGTTGCTGTTCGGCCATAGGGGATTTTCAGCTTGTCGAAGACCTTGGCAATGCTGGCCGCAGCCCAGAGTTCAATTTCCAGGCCCGTTTCCTTTTTCACCTCACGCAGCAAGCTCTTGACGTTTTTGGTTAGCTGCTGCTTGCACTTCTCGGCGGCGTCCAGGTCAACGCGCACTCCCTTCCAGGTCATTTCTATGCAAAGGGGGAGGACGCTGGTTTCGAGATCAAATACTTGCCAAAGCTCTTCCTTCGTCATTTCCGCTTTGAGAATTTGCCAGAGGTCGAGGGTCAGGCGGGCGTCGGCCTCGGCATATTCACCGACAAAACAAGCGGGCAGCTTGTAAAGCTCTCCTTTGGGGTCAACGCCAAATTCCTGGGCCGCTTCCCGGAGTGCCGCTTCGGATTTCATTTCCCCCAGATATTCATAAGCCACGTCATTGAGGCTGTAGTGGCGGCGGTTTTCGTTGAGGATTGGTGCGGCGAGCATGGCGTCGAGCCAGCGCCCCTCCGGTACAATGCCCAGGCGGCGCAGCCAGCCAACATCGTAGGCGGCATTGTAAAAGATTTTGTCGGAGGGGTGCCGGGCAATTTCTTTCTTGAACCAGTTCAGGCATATGCGGCGATCCAGGTTGCCGCCCCCCTCATGTCCAAACGGAACGTAGGTGTTGAAGCCATCGTAGGCCACTGCAATGCCAACAACGTCGCCGTTTCCGGTAGGCCAACCAGGGCCGTGGGTCTTGAGCCGTGGGTCTTTGGTCTCCAGGTCTATTGCGATTTCTGTGATGCCTGGGGGTGTTGCCGGTAGCTCTTCCACCGGCACCCATTCGGTTTTCACACCATACTGTGGTTGTTTAAGATTCTGCTTCATTCTTGGTGTCCTTCCGGAGTGGGATGACGTTGTCTTTCCAGACTCCGGTTGCATCTTGTGCAACGGCCTCGGACAACTCGGTTGCGTGTCCCCGGCTTTCCAGGACGGCCCTTACGGCGGCGAGGTATGTGCCGTATGCCGCGTGGAGCATCTCCAGTTCGCGCTCTACGGTAGCCTCGGATTCCACCAACGAATCCACGACCATTTGCAGATTCCGGAGCGCTTTTTTGTGTTTCCGGGAGGTCATCCGTCGTCGTCGCGCATGTCGGTGTCCCCTTCCAGGATTTTTTGGCACATCATCACGTACCACTCGACGCCTTCTGAGATCTGGGCCACGTCACGGAGGACACGCAACCGAGTTTCTTCTAGACCGGCGCGTAGGCGCTCATTTTCTGCGGCGAGGTCCTGGGGTTCCACATCTTCGCCAAACTTGCTGTCCCGGAACGTTGTTACCCTGGCGCATTCATGGGCGACGGCGGCATATCCTGCGCCGTCAATGTAATCGTCGTCATTGAAGGCTCCGGTTTTCCGGCGGGCGATTTTGAGAAGCTCCATCATGTTGGCGACATCTTCCGGAGACACGATTTTGATGTTGTGCAGATAGCCGTTCCAGAGCTTTGCAATGTTCTGGTGGTTCTCGAACATGTTTCCGTAGTTGGAGGCGCGGTCACCCCCAACGAGATCGATAGCTTCTTGCAGTATATTCGTCATCAAGAATGCTCCTTTCTTCCGTTTTTAATCCAATCTTCTTGGCATATTCAATGCCGCGTTTCATGCCGTCGCTGATCCCACGGTCGGTGTATATGGCGCAGAGGTCGGCAACATCATACCATGCGCTCGCCAGGGACAGTCCGAGTTCCCGCTGGGTAGCCACCGTGTCATCCAAAACTTGCGTATAAAGAAGGTGTGAGGCAAAGGGGGACTCCCCCGCTGCCAACGAGTGAGACAGGCAGCGCCGCGCATAGTATAGGTTTTCTTCTAGGATTGCTTGGCGTCGGAGGGTCTGGACATATTCCGGGGTCGTGTCCTCCGGGAGATAGGATGTATCGGTAGGTAACAGTGCCCGGTATGGGCTTTCAATGATTACTTTCATACCGCCCATCCTCGTTGCGAATCTTCTGGCATTTTTAGCACGAGATTCTCCTTGGTCCGTGTGACGCCGACATAGAGGACGCGGTGCGCGTCATCGGGGTTACGCTCCATCTGCTGGAGAGCCTTTCCGGACAGGTCCAGGTAAAGGAGGACGTTGTCGGCTTCGCCGCCCTTTGCACCGTGGATCGTGGACAGTCGGATCTTGGGCTTTTTGTTTATATCAATGCCCCGGTTGAGGAGTGCGGTTGCGTAGGCGCGGTCTTCGTCCCTGATCTTGTCGAGGGCCGTTTCCCAGGAGCCCTCTGCGCGGAGCCCAAAATGCTGGCGCAGGGACTCCAGGCTGAACAGGTCTTGTGGTTGGGTTCCTTCAAGCAGCTTTTTCGCGCCGCGCTCTACGCCGGTTTCCCCGGAGGAGATGAATGCGTAGAGATTCTGGACCTCATTCAGGAGGATGTGGTTGGTGTCGTCACTTGTCAGATGGTTCCAGCTATTGATGGCGGAGCGGACTTTAGCGCCAAGGGAGGGCTTGTTGAATCTTTCAAAGAACTGGCCGCTTGATTTCAGGTGTTCGGCCATTGGGTGCAACATGTAATTGGCCTGCGCCAGGACAAGCCATTCACCGTTATGGAGGTCAACGTCGAAAGGGTCATAGATTCGTGTGGTTGATCCTTCCTCCTGGCGCGGGAACCAGTTCTTTTGCTGCCGGTAGCGGATGCGGTTGGTGATGGAAGTAGCAATGCGGTGGACGCTGTTCGGGACGCGGTAGGATTGTTCCAGGACGCTGGAGCCTCCTGGGATTGAAATGAATTTGTTGATGTCGGCACCGGCCCAGCGGTAGATGCCCTGGTCATCGTCGCCTGCAATGTACATGCGCTCACTTTTTTCGTCTAGGTGATAGGCGATCTTCCATTGCAGCGGCGTGAGGTCTTGGGCCTCGTCCAGGAGCACGGCTTTCAGATGTGGTATGTAGGCCGGGTTCGCTGCCAGATCCACCAGCATGTCGGTGAAATCCTTCAGACCATTTGCGGCCTTGAACCTTTGGTACTCATCGTAGACATGCTCGAACTCGTAGAGGGGGATTAAAAGCTCGCTGTCTCTGTAGGCGTACTCCGGTCCCTGCAACGAGGACCGTGCAATGTCGATGCAGCGCATTACCGGATGGTTTGAACGGATGATGATGAAACCTTCGTCGTCGTTGCGTTCAACGCCGTCAGCCGTCAGATCGACGCCCACCTCCTCGCTGAATTTCTTCAGGTGGGCGTCGTTGAGAACCTCTGAGGTATTCATGCCAAGGAGGAGGAAGGCGAGACTGTGCAATGTGCGGAAATAGGTGAAGTCTTCCTCTGCATCTAGCTGGAAACGGGCCACGGCACGGTCTCGTGCTTCATGGGCCGCTTTGCGTGTGAAAGCAAAATAGCCAATATCGTTTGGGTTGGTTCCTTCCGCCAGCAGCGTGTCCACTTGGTTGAGAAGAGTGGTGGTTTTCCCGGTGCCGGGGGGGCCAAAATATCGAAACATTATTTGTCTCTCAAGCAGGCGTCGAGATCATAGCCCAGGCAGTCCAGGATCTTTTCAACGCGGTAAATGGACAGATGGCGATTGTTGATCATGCTCTCGTATTCGGCGAGGGTGCGTTGCGGCAGGCCCGTTATGTCGGACAGTTCGCGCTGGCTGAGTCCAGCCTCCTTCCGAAGATCTCTCAAGAGCTTGGGCCAATCGAGGCTTGTCAAAACGGAACATCCTCTTCGTCAAACCGGGAGGCGAATTCGCCCTCCACTTTTGCAAAGGCCGGTATTGACCAGCAACGTACTGTTCGGCCTTTGATTCTGAATTGTTCGGCGCTGCCTTCCATGTCGCGGAGCCGCTGGGCAATTTTGTTTGATTTGTACTCGAAGAACTTGTTGCGCTTCAGAAAGGCTTCCAGGTCTTTGAGCCGGAAGTAGGTGCGGTTTGTTTCCTCGTCGGTCCATGGGCGGCGCAGCAGGATCTCTTCCTTGTCGAGCGCGGCCTGCATGTGCGTCGTGAACTCTTCCAGCAGATCGTAGAACTGACCCCTGATGCTGGTATCGTCGCTGGTGTCAATTATTGAGCCCTCAGTCTGCACCATACTAGTAAGAAGCTGGTGCATCTGGGCTTCCCATGCTGGACGCGCAACTGTGCGGGGCATGAAGTTGATTTGCTCCATGCATAATATCTGAAATCGGCTTTGCGCCTGGAGAGCCTCGGTGTCCAGTTCAACGGGGTTGCCGTTGACATCCAAGAACCAGAGCGGTGGCTCCGAATCATATTTCCGGAGGTTGGCTACGGTTGGCGTATTGGCACCACCGCCAACCCCATGCTTGCGGCTGCGGCAGAGGTCCCGATTGCAGAAGCCGCGAATGGGCTGGTCTTCACATTTGTACTGGTAATCCTTCTTCTTAATCTGGCCCGCAACGGTGTTCATTTCCTGGAGGTCGAGCGGCGGCGACATGATGGTCTGGTTGTATTCAAGAATCTTTGTTTCCCATTCATCGGGGAACGCTTTGCGTAGGTAGACGCCGATATTGAAGAGGCCGTTGTTGCGCGTTCCTTGGGGGAACCCCTGTCGGAGGAGTGCCTGTAGACATGGGGGGCCTTCCGTCAGGCGCTGGTCCACGGTGCTTGCCTCGACTGTCAGAAGCTCATCTAGCTGCGCCTCTGTAACCATGGCTGCTTCTGCCATGGTAAGGAACTCTTCAAGCGTGGCTGCGCTGCCGTCCTCGTTGAAGGCATATCGGAGGCCGGTTTCCGCGTTGAAATATGGGAGGTTGAGAAAATTTCCGGTATCGCCGCGCTCCAGGACCAACTGGACCTGTTTCGGAAAGATTTCGGTGTCGGAGGCATAGCCTAGCTCCGCCGTGACTTCCTTCAATTTTGTTTGCAGCTTCTCCGCGTCCATGGGCTCCGAGAGGAACAGGTACAGGTGGGCTCCTCCGGATTTGCTGCGGCATGTTACCAGCGGAAGGCCCTGTGTTTTGATCTGCTGGGTCACTTTCCCGTGGTCAAGCGGGTAGGTGTCAATATCGATGGCACCCCAGCGGCACTGATTTTTCTCGTTGATTGGGACGATGCCTACGCCGCGCTCGCCGGTCAGGTGCGCTTCGAAGGTAGCCATGGTCCGTGGTTCGCGGACGATGGTGTAGGTTGCCTTCTTCTTGCCGTTTGATTCGGCTTTCCCGCTGACATCGACGGCACCATAGGCGCGGTCGAGGCCACGAAAAATACGCGCAAAGCGTTGAATGAGTTCCCGTTCCATAAAAGACGGAGGGGGGACCGGAGCCCCCCCTCATTCCCCCCTTTTTAGAATGGAACGTCGTCAGAGGTTGATTCGTCTTCGCGCTGATGTTGCACGTTGACTTTTCCAGCCTGGATGCTTTCGGCAAAGAGCTTTGCCTCGGCGTACAGGTTGGCATCTTCCACGACAGAGTCTTTGGATATCTGCCAGCCGTGCCAGGAACCGTTTTTATTTTCTTCCGGCACGGTTTCCAGTTTCCAGACATGGCTGAAGCGGGGAGGTGTAAAAAGATTCCCATTGGCGTCCTTCATTTTGAGCGAACGCATGGCGGAGTTCCACTGCTTCGACTTCTTGAACTGCGTCGATTTCATGGGTAACAGTGCCTGCTGGGTCACCCCGTCCTCATCGATGACGAGGACATAGTGCTGGGCTGTGCGCTCAAGATATCTCCCGGAGCCATCGGCGAGATAATCCTTGTTGTCGTCCCCGCGCTCCGTTGCGGGGACGGCGTCTCCAGCACTGTAAATGGCGGCGGGGGCTCCGGTTCCGGTGCCACGCGGCTCCCATTCAATATACTGGAGCGTGTACGCGCAGTTGATCACGCGGATTCCCTGCTTGCCCTTGGAGACTTCCTTGGTGACGGTATTAAAGACATCACCAGCTTTGGCGTCGTCCAGGTCATCCAGTTCATCGGACATCTTTTGCAACACCTTAATGAAAGGAATTGCGAGATCTTCCGAGCTAAGATCGTCTACCCCAACTCCGGCATCTTCCGCGAAGAGGTTGGGGTTCATTTTGGCAACGCCACCGTTGCCTTTCTTTTTCGCTACTGATTTAGCCATGATCATTTACTCCTTTTGATCGTTGCACGTTGTGAGATGAAAGCGCCGAATAAATCAAGCGGGACGGCGTCACCCGCTTCCACTCGCTCTCTAAGCCAAGCCTTCAAAGTCATGGGCTCGACCTTTTCCAACTGGTCGGGAGCGAATCCTTGGTTGCCGCACAGGTCCAGGAACTTTTTTGCAACGGCATCCTCGCCGCGCCCGAATGTGACGGTAACGTTGTTTTTGACCATGTCACCAAAGTCGTTGTCGCGGAGCCATTGGTAGGCTTCATCGCGCCGGTCCTTGGGGATGGATGCCGAATAGATCGGCTTGACTGAGATCTCTGCGCCGTCCGTCAGGGTGAATTTCTGAAGGCCCATCTCTTCCAGAGCCTCTGGGAGTTGCTCGTCGGTGATTTTGTGGAGAGCGGCCTTGGTCTCTTTCATGGCTTGCTCTTTTTCAATGAGCTTTTGTTCGAGTGCCGCTGCTTCGTTTGCCAACCGGGAGATGCCGTCGAGTTGGCTGTCGTCAAGCTTGTCCAGGTTATCTGAGATGCTTCCTGAATCGGAAGCCATTGAATTGATGAGGTCGTTCATGTGGCTTGTTCCTTTGTTCGTTAATCGATGGTTGACTGAACCGTCGTAAAGATCTATATAGGGGTTTAAAGGACATTGCAAGAGAAATCTTATGCCGAATTTTGAATTCTTCACGGAGCCCTACGCGCACCAGCGCGAGGCTTTTGATGCAAGCGCAGACCGCCAGTGCTTCGCGCTGTTCCTGGACATGGGAACGGGCAAGACCAAAGTATGCCTGGACACGATTGCTTGCAACTTTGAGGACGGCAAAATCAACTTCGCCCTCATCGTTGCGCCAAAGGGCGTCATTGCGAACTGGATCGGAGAGATCGGAACGCACCTCCCGGAACGGATTGAACGCGAGATCGTTCTCTGGAAGCCCGGCCTGACGAAAACGAAGCGGGCTGAACTGAATGACCTGTACACCGAGTCATCCAAGTTGAAGTTCCTCTTGATGAACGTCGAGGCGTTTAGCACCAAGAAGGGTGTTGAGGTTGCGGAGTTGTTCGTTGACCGGTTCAACGCTTTCATGGTTGTCGATGAATCAACGACAATCAAGAATCGGAAAGCCAAGCGCACCAAAGCTATTTGCAACGTGGGCGGTGGAGCGGTCTTCCGGAGGATTCTCACGGGATCCCCGGTTACCAAATCCCCACTGGACTTATATAGCCAGATGGACTTCCTGGACCCAAGGATTCTAGGGTTCAAGAGCTTCTATGCTTTTCAAGGACGCTACGCGGTCATTCAGCGGAGGACGATGGGAACGCACTCGTTCAACCATGTTGCAGGGTTTCGCAGGCTGGATGAGCTAACGGAGACCCTGGAGGGTCACTCTTTCCGCGTTCGCAAGGAAGACTGCCTGGACCTTCCAGATAAAGTCTACATGAAAAGAGAAATAGAGCTAACGAAAGAGCAGTCGGATGCGTATGCCCAGATGAAGCATCTGGCGCTGGCGCGGCTGGACAGTGGTGAGTTGGCGACTACCAAGAATGTTCTGACGCAGATTATGCGCCTTCAGCAAATCTGCTTGGGTCATTTAACGGATGATTCTGGTGAGGTACACGAGCTTGCTTCAAACAGGCTCGGCGCACTCCTGGACATATGTGATGAGATTCAGGGCAAGGCACTCATATGGGCGACATGGTCCATGGACATTCGCTCGATTGCCGAGGCTCTGCGGGACCGCCACAGCGTACAGGCGGTTTCCACGCTCCACGGTGAGACGCCTGATTCGGAGCGCCAGAAGATTGTGGAAAATTTCCAGGATCGGCAATCTGAATTACGTTTCATCGTGGGGCACCCCAAAACCGGCGGTTATGGTTTGACCCTGACGGCGGCAACGACGGTCATCTACTACAGCAATAGTTATGACCTGGAGTTGCGTATGCAGTCAGAGGACCGCGCCCATCGCATCGGGCAGAATAACAAGGTCACGTACATTGATTTGATCTCCCCCTCAACCGTAGATGAGAAAATCGTTCGCGCTTTACGTGATAAGATCAGTATTGCTGATCAGATCCTGGGGGAAGAGACCCGCGAATGGTTGACTTGAAGGAGTTGTGGAAGGATACCCAGATGGAGTACGTCACAAGATTGCTGAAGAAGTTCATCCTTGCAATAAAGACGTGGACCGGCATCAAGCCCAAAGTAAAGAGGCAATACAACCGCAACCCGGACATCTACAACTTCCGTCACACTATTTTAGACCGACTAGATGAGTACTTCGATATCATCAAGAGACTGAGGAAAGCAGATGTAGATTCTTTCCGATTGCACAGGAAATTTGGAGCAGCAATATTACCGAAATCGGAACTTGATGTTATTACCGAAGACTCCTGGAAAGCGCACTACTTATATCCTTGGTGGAAAACTAATCGGCCTTCATTTGGTGCCTTCTTCCTTTGTAAGGGTGCAGACGAAGATAGAGACGGAGAGTACTCTGAACCTACCTTCATTTGTTTCAGGAAATTCAAAAAAGATACGGCTCATCCAGACATTCAGAAAGGTAGGGGCGATATATACGTGGTAACGGTCTGCTGGGACGGATTATTCCGTAAAAACAGTAAGAGTAAAAAAGGAGTGGTTACTGAGTTTGCTGTGGCTTTAGACGAAGAAGCTAATATACAAATATTAAAGACACGGCAGGATGTGGCACAGACCATTCGTTCTAAAGATCCGGGTCATTCGGGCCGCTTCCAAATTAATAGAAAGAAGTTCATTATTGATCCTTTCTTCATTGATTGGGCAGACCAACATAAAGACTCTATTCCAGATGTTCATTCATACATGTCTCGAATATTTGTCTTGGCTGCTAATGCCTTCTCTATGCAGAACTCGGAAATGGCTAAAGTCCGAGTAAGACGAGGAAATACTACCGCTTTGTTCCCCATAGATATCTTATATACTCCTTACTTCTTTAAAGATCGCCTGACTACAACACTTCCTAGTGGAAGAACTAAGCCCATATTCCACATTGTGAGGACACATGCGAGACAAGTCAGTGGGGTTACGAAGTATGTTAAGACCCATTTCCGAGGGGAGATGAACTTTAATTGGAATGGGTATCAGGTAGGAATTACCGTCCCTGGATGGCATCACCTGGATGCTTCAGAATTTTCCGGACACGCCCATAGTGTAGCAGACGACGATCATAGAAAAATAGAAGGATATCTTGATTCGGGAGAACTCGCTGACGCACTAAACGAAATAGAGGATGCGGGACGAGATAGCCGCAGTAGACAAACGATATGGTGAATTACAAGGCAGCGCCTTCTATTGCCGAGTCTATTTCAGGGTGAGCACCGGCCATTAATCTATACCTCTGGAGTCTCCTGTAGCTCCAATGTAGGATGACCAAGAAGATCACTCGCAATCCCATCTGCCAGCCATGTCCTTCTTTCCTCTTCTGACATTCCCATATTATCCCAAAATTTAGTCAGGTTGGGTAGACTGTATGAATCTCCCTCCTCTGGCTTCATAACGGCTGTGTACAACGTCCGTAACTGATCAAAGTCGTATTTTTCTACAAGGAGCTTAGTCTCTGGGTCAATCTTAGTTCTTTGAACTTCTTCCCTTATTTTTTTGGGGCTAAACTCAAGGGGGGTTAGACTAGATTGTGGCTTGTATGTTTCATCTACCAATTTTTCCATTTCTTCTTTTTGCCGTAACAAGTCTAACTCAGCCATAGTGGGTTCCGCCCCCCTATCTATAATACCCCTCAGGAGATCCTGTGATGTTTCAAACCCAAACACATTACCGCCCTTTTTAATAGGGGGGCCTCTTCCAAAGATGCTAGGGTCAGGAACGAATCCTTCATCTCCTGTCCCAGCCATGGACGGAATTATATCATCTTCAGCATACCCTTTATGCCTCAACACCCACGATTCAATAGCCGTGCGCATATCGTCCCATTCCTTCCTCGGAATGGGTTGGGCAACCGGTCCACCATTGGCGTAGCCTTGGCGTTTGACTAGGCCGCCGTCACGCATCCAGGAGCCATAGCCGCCGCCGTCAAAGCCGGTTCCGCCGTAGTCAAAACCCGCATCCCCGGCATCAGGACCCTCGCCAGGGGCGGCATCTTCAGTCGGGTCGGGGTCGATAGCCGGGGTCATACCGGAAAAAGGATTTTCTCCTGGACCAAGCGCACGGGTCCCCGGAGCGGGATAAAGTGCATGGGCAAGGGATCCTCTATTTACTTGGGGGCCAGTAAGCGTGGTTGATTTAGCCCATGATGGCCCTTCGATTTTGGCTCTATCGCCTTCGGGATCGTAACCAAACATGCGTCCAATCAAATGTCCAATTTTAAAGGGGAGCACATCCCGTAGGTCACCACTTCTGTAAGCAGAGATAAGACCGGTTAAGGCCCCAATGCCCGTAGACATGCCGCCCAACTTTCCAAACCCTCCCGCTAGATCGGCGAGAGAAAGTCCCAGTCCAGCAACGCCCTTTGCTACGTCGGCGGTGCTCAAGCTGTCAATATGATCCATCAAGCCGCCGCCTTGCATATAAAGCGGCCCTATGCCCGTCGTTTCGGCGGGACCGCCGTTAGCCATGAAGGCTGGCAGCATTCCTCCACTAGAAGAAGGCCCTCCCAGAAGGCCCGTGCCGAGTGAGCCAAGAGTCTGAGGCCCTCCCCCTTGCGGTGCTCCAGCTATTGCCTGTGGCCCGATACCTCCCAGCATACCGAGTATTCCTGGCATTGTTCCTTGCCGCCCTCCCCATGGATTCTGTTGCCGGGGAGGCCCAAAGCCCTGTACCAATGCATTTTGAGCCTGGGATACCATGCCACGTGCATTGGACAGTGGCTCCATATCAGCGGCGGTTATTTCACTGGAAGCGTCCCCAAGAAGACCTTGGGCCGTATCCAGGGCTCCGGTAGCCTCTTGAAGATTGAAGCCCGGCTGTTGTCCGGGCCAACCCTGCGGCTGTTGTCCGGGCCAACCCT
>TARA_R110002153_G_scaffold51460_5_pt1 | contig 15587 bp, 7 predicted proteins | sample TARA_R110002153 | Tara Oceans TARA_R110002153 (sample SAMEA4398193) | marine metagenome | biome: Polar Biome; feature: [SRF] surface water layer (ENVO:00010504); material: water (ENVO:00002006), including particulate matter (ENVO:01000060) such as... | depth 5 m
TCTGGTCGAACTGCGATATGAATTGTGAGACCTTTAGCAGCGGTAGTATGAATAGCATCCACATCGAAGGTAAGTATATCACCCGCACTGAATGTTGTCGTTGTAAGGTCTGGCTGAGTAGCAGCTGTACCCGTTGTCTTCTCTGCTGATTCAATATCAAGCTTGTTTGTAGACATGATCGTGGTTCCTCCTTTATGGATGTCTACGACCATTGTTCCAGTCGTTCCGGCTGTGTCCGTACTAGCCATGAACTGATAAACAAACGAATCATCTTGAACAAAAGATCCTGCAAAGGGCATTCTAAAGTCTCCACCGATCGTCGTTCCGGTTGCAACATCTGTATCAGAGGCAACGAGTCGGAAGACCATGTGTCGCAAGTTTCGAGTTGATCCGTGCAATGCATCGGCAGTAACCGCTCTTGTGGTATCCGTTCCTGTATCCACCTCCGCAATAGTGGTAAGTTCTACCTTACCGGCCGTAGTAGTAGAGGCCGCCGAAACAACTGCATCCACATTACCCGAAGTAACCGTTCCTACGGTCGTAATAGAAGCTTGTGTGAAGTGTTCTCCTGCAACAAACCCAGAGAGTGAGTCATGATCAATATTCGCTTCAACAATATCAATATCAATCTCATCGTTTCCTGTGTCGTCTGTAATAGTAACTTTGGAAGACCCAGCGTTTATTTTCTTGAACTCAAGATCAACACCTGTCTTTTGTTTAAACACTCCTACACCAGCAGTCCCTACATTAGAGGCCGTGTTTGTTTCTCCACTTCCTCCTGAAGCAGTAATCGTGAGAGTGTCTCCTGACATTGCGGTAGTTATTCCTGACCCTCCTGCGATCGTAAGAGTATCCCCTGGCGTAATTCCTGTTGAACCTGTGTCTCCTGCTACTGTTGTATCTGAAACAACAAAGTCCATGTCCCCTGTCGCATCTTGGTAAGTTACTGTTATTCCTGTCTTTGTTCCACCTGTTGCAACCAAAGTTCCTGCATAATCTTCCACTTGTTCTTGAGTAAGAGTGGCTGTTATATAACCTGTATCATTAGTCCACATAGAAATGTTACCTGATTTGTTTGTGAGGGTGTCTGTAGATGAAGCTGTGATGAACCCTGAGTCATTTGTAAATGTTGAAAGGTTATCTCCAACTAGAGCAATAGTTCCGCTTGCGTCTTGCAGTGTGAGAGTTCTTGTTGTACCTGTTGTTATTCCTGAGAGCTGGAAGTCAGCTAGTTTTGTTGAGTCCCCATTATCGTGTAGCCTGAACACCGCATCACTAATTTGATTAGGTACATCATTACTTCGGTATGCTCCCATAACAATCAAGATTCCATTTGAAGCATCTGATTTCTTAACTTCTGCAATCTTCTGAACATTTGTAGTCGCACCTGTTGGTCGTGTATTGGTTAGAGTTCCTGCTGTTGTGTCTACATACACAGAATCTCCCACAGCCCAGCTTGAGGTGTTTAGTGAGTTTATATTTCCAAATGAAATCACACCACCTGTTGAAGTGTTTGTTGTATTAGAAGCCATAAGACCAACACAAGGCATTTTACTTGCGTCATCTGCGTCTGCTTTGGCTACCTCTGAGAGTCCTGATCCTGCATTATATCCACTAATATACACAGGCTCTCCTTTATTGATTGTTACTCCAGAGTTGTTGATTACTCTTGTATGGATTCCATCTGCATTGATAGTATTATCGAAATCATCTAGCGTAACACCAGACATATTGTCAGTGTCATCAATGATTATTCCGCTATCTTGTATACCTTTAGCTCCACCATCACCTCTAACGAGAGCGTGATCTGTTATGTTTGCTGCTGCTGTAACGTCACCACCTCCTCCAAGTGTTTCGATCTTATCGTATACAGCGTTCTTTGTTGGTACTTCGAGTGAACCATTCCACCCTGCTCCATACACTTCGTCTGGTACTGTTACGTCTAAAGTGAACGCTCCTGCTCCAACCACATCAAGGGCTACCGTAGGCACAAGTTTATTGAAACCTACAAAGGCTGTGTTTGCCTGCACTGTCACCTGTGGAACGGCTGCTCCAGTTGGGCTATCATTGGCTATTAGAATTAAATCCTTAGTTGTCCCCGTACCATTGGAGTCTGAAACCATTCCAGATTTTCCCGTTGGTCCCCAGCTTCCATTCTTGAATGAACCAAACCATATTGCTGAAGAGTTATCTATGTCGTCCGTTTCCCATACGGAGTATGCAATATCTGAACCAGCCGCCCGCCCTTTAAGTAAAACCTCTCCGGTGGCATAGTCTGCCTGCATTACAAGAGGAGCACAATTATTATGAACCCCAGAAGTATAGGTGTCTGTGTTTGAATAGATTTCAACCTTACCTTCTGTATTCTGAGCTGATTGCCCGATCCCAACATCTCCATCGTTCCAAACATTAAGGTTAACCACTGAGTTATTTGAAACTCTAAGTGAGCTGTCTGACCCAGTAACTCCCGCCGTATTAATAAGAAGCCCGTCCCCATCAGAGTGTGTATTCTCAATCCTTGCCACAAAGTCTCCTGAAAGAGAAGTGTGAGCAGATAAAGGATTGGAAGCATTTCCTCCCCCTCCGAATTGTGTGTATCCAGTAGCTCCATCTACATACATTGAAGTCGTGGCACTTACTGTATTGTAGAGATAGAAGGTGTTTCCGTCTGTACCTGCCCAGTCTTGACCCATGATCCATCCTTCCGTGAATCCAGAGTTTGTACCAAATCCCATCGTTGCTCTCCGAGAAGAGGCGTGTGTAGACTTCTCTATATTAAAGGCTGGGTTAGCCGCCTGTACCGCTCCTGTGGCTACTTGTAAGTTAAAATCAGTAGCAGTCGTTCCAAAGCTTCCCTTGGCCGCTGAATAAATAGAACCGTCTGAATCAACTCCGAAGAGTTCGGTCAACGAGTTATTCTTTCCGATAAAGAACTTACTTGAGAACCCTGACTGTCCTACAACATTAACACCATGGTTAACGTCTTCGGCTTCAATATTAAACTGACCCGATATATCAACTGTCGCACTCTCTGAGAGATAAAGCTTGTTTGTCGCATTATCAAACATGAAGTTAGACACTGCGTTTTCCTTGGAAGCTGTAGTGCTGTCATAAAAGAAAATCTCTCCTTCATCAAAAGTAGCACGAGAAGTACTTTGGAAGTCTGCCGCGGAAATCTTCTTATGGTCTCCTGCGGTTGTGTCGTAATAAGTAATATAATCAGAAACTAGGTCAATACCTGTAAAGTCAGTAAGACCATTTATGTTTAGCTTTATGTCTGTGGCATCAATCTGCACACCATCAGAGGCTGTGTAAATTGTTGTTCCCCATTTAACCCATGACGTACCGTTGTAAACGTAATAGTTGTTAGTAGCCTCGTCCCAAACGCTCCCGCCCTCTGTGTTGTCACTTACATTGTAGGCAATAAAGAAGTTTGTTCCGTCGTATTCCACAATATCATCATCTGCAACTCCCGTAATAACACCGAAGTTGATATTGGCACTGGCTATATCGGCCAGAAGGTATCTATCTCCCAGCGTTGGGCTGGCCCCCGGATCTGTAGTTCCGTCTGTTTGAATCTCAAGAACTGACTCCTGCCAATCAAGCCCAGTCTCAAGAGCGTGTATTTTGTCGTATAAGGCGTTTTTAGTAGGAACTTCTAGCGAACCATCCCAAGACGCTGCAAAGGCATCATCGGACGTTGTGATCGTTCCTGTGGTGATTAGGTTGTCGTCATCAAAGCTAAATTCCCCTGTACTTGATTTAAGAGCGAAGTCAGCACCATCGAGAACAATATCCTTTTCTACGCCTCCATCATTAACCCGAAGGATAACGTCTCTATCAGATCCCGTGTTCTCAAGAACCAATGCGTCATCGCTACCATCATAATAAATATGTCCGTACTGAGAGCTTCCCATTCGGATGGTCTGATTATTGGTAGTCATCCGTACTCCCAGCGTATCTACGAGCCCTCCTACAACAAAGGTCGAGGTTCCTCCTCCTAGATCCAGCATGACCGCACTCTCCGGGACGCTATGATAAAGCCGTCCTTCCGTAGAACCCCCAAACTCAAGAGCTGTAAGTTCTCCGAGTTTCAGTGTTCCGCTCCCGGTTGTGTCCCAAGTCAAAGCGGCTGTTCCACCAAAGGCTCCAGCATTGTTATACTGCATCTGTGTGTCAGATCCTCCAGGGGTTCCTCCTCCTCCACCTGTCGTTACCGTAACCGAGTTGTCCCCGTTATCAGTAACTGCCCCATTGGAGAATATAATCTTGTTAACTCCGTCAACACTAGGTGATGCATCAATCTCTTCCACCGTAAGCGCGGCTCCTTCTATACTTGTATTAAAAGACATGGTTTTTAGATGTTAATCTTTTTGCCGAGCTGCTTTTCGACCTTGGCGATAACTCTTTCAAGTTTTGCTTCCCGGGCGACCGTAAGCTCTTCCCGAAGTGAAACCTCTCCAAGTGCTTGCAGGTTGGCTTCTGAAATAATTTTAAGTTTTTCCTTCTCTTCTTTTTGCTGAGCTTTAGCAGTCTCTATTTTAGCCTCTTCTTTTACAGCTTTGGCTGTAACTTTTTCTAAATCGATAGAAGCCTTTGATAGATCCGCAGAAACAGATTTAAGGTCAGCACTTCTTGTGGCAATAGCTGATTCTATATCAGAAAGAGAATCCTTAGCGTCCAACACCTTTTGGTGCTGTTTAGTCGCTTCAGAAACCTTCTTCTTCCATTCTGAGAGTTCCCCTTTCTCCTGTTTTAGCTGATTTGATACAGAATCCTTTTCTGTCTTCAATGCTGCAATTTCTGCCTTCTTTTCTGCAACTGCCTTAGCTTTCTTTTGTTCTGCAACTGCGACATCTCCTTTGAGTTTCTCGATGTCCCACTCAAGCCCCTTCTTGGCTTCTGCCAGTTCCCCGAGATAGACGCGATTTTTATCTGCGGCCTCTTCGACTTCTTGTGAAGCCTCTCGTAGCGTCTTAATAACAGAATCAAGACCCTTCTTTTTAGATTGAAGTTCCTTTACTGCGTTTTTTAAAGAAGCTGCATCAGCCGTGGCTGACGACTTTTCTTTAATTATTTTCTCGACCTCGCCCAGCTCTTGCTGCTTAGAATAGATCGAGTTATTCAGAACGTTTAACTGAGTTAAAGCGTCTGAAACCGAAGACGATTTTGTTTTGTGTGACATTAGACGAGTCCAGTTATTGCTTTGATAGTGAGTTCGCTGCTGGTAACTGTTCCAGTTCCCTTAGCGCTTACTCGAATGTATTTGTCCTTGATAGGTACTTCCAGTCGGAAAGAACCACCTGCTGTTGTGGTGTACTCAGAAACAGTGACTGTTTGAGTCCCACCTGAAACAGAAATAGTAGTTTCTTGATACCAGTTTGTACCGTCTGCTGAAAACTCAATCTTGAGTTCCAAAGAAGTAAGACTCCCCTTTGTGAAGTCAGTGTAAAGTTGGAGTTGCCCTTGTTCGGCTACATTCTCCCTTAGACTTGTTGACCCAGTTGAACCCTGGAGACCTATCACCGAAGAAGCAACGTAAGATCCCGTAAGGATAGCCGCTGCTCTAATGGTGCCGTGGTCAGTGTACGCCGATCCTTCGTATGCCATGTTTTTGTTATTAAGAATTAAACACAGCCATTATTTCACATGATAATAAACAAATCTCCGTTTTGGGCCCATTTATGATAAAATAGATACATGAAGCGCTGGAAAATAGAAAAACTACCAGACTTAGAAGACAAGGTGGCCCACACTAAGGCGTGGAGTCACGAAAAAACTGACAGCAAAACCATCGCCATGCTTATCCGTTTTGGACATAAACATCTCTTTGGTGAAGAAAAGAGTTGACTTTTTTGTAACTCTTCTGTATTAAGAAGACATGACAAACTTACTTGAAACAGCTTTTTGGTTCGGATTAGGGATGTGGCTATTCACGATAAGCGGTTGGCTTGTTATCCTGGTTCTTCTTCTCTTTTTACATGAACAAGATGAGCGAGAGTGTCGTTAATCAAAAAACATACTTCCTGCTCCCGCACCCAAAGTGAGTCTTATGGCGTTCTTTGTCGTGAATATTCCCTTTTCTCCTTTACTGAACTCCTTGGCTCTTTTTATCATATTTTCTTGGGCCTCATAAAGAGAGCTCATCTCGAGGAAGTCATTTTTCACTCCTACATCAGAAGCTAAGTCATCCAAGAGATTATTAATTTCTCCGCGATTCTCGAGCCAAGACCTCTCTCTAAATTGTGTTACTGAGTCCGACAACTCGGTGGCCTTCTTCACTTTGTCAGGAATAAGTCTGTCATAGGATATTCTTGCATTCCACAAGTCTTCCGCATTCTTTGCGCTTCGGATGTCTTCCAATAACTTAGTCGCTGCGTCCCTTTCTTTCTTTGTGAGCAGCTTGAATACATCCTCATTTTTTATAATTGAGTCCTCAATAGACTTAGCCGCTGTTTCTACAGATTTCTTTCGTGCCTTATTAATAGGAACGGCTTTTAATTGTGGACGCAAAACATCTGCTTTAGTTTTCCCGAGTTTCACAACTTCCTCAAACACGACTGCCGGATTTCCTGTATCAAGATTCGGAAGATCCCTTGTTATCACTTCCTCCGCCTTTATTAATTTAGGAGTTGGTGCGATTGTTCCATCCTTTGATCCAAAGATTTTCTGAAGAAAACCCTTCTTCGGTGTTTCAAGCCTTCCTTGTGATAAAGCTAGACTTTTTTCACCAGCGGTGGCCGGTGCTGCGATAACCTCGCCTACTGATCCCTTTGGCCCTTTCTTTTTAGGTAGGGACGATTTCAACCCTTTTATTCCAATACTTCCCGCCTTCGCAATCCCGGTAGCAACGAGTGCTCCCTCGACTGTGTCGTATGCATCAATAATAGATTTCTTTAATTGTGGACGTTCTTCTATTTCATTTATTATCCCCTGAACTAACTTGTCTGAAACCTGTCGCCCTTGTGTTATTCCTTCTACTACTGATTCCGGAAGGAATTTTTTTAAATCAAATGCTTCCCCTATTTTTTGAGCATCATTAGCCAGGCCTTCAATTAATTTACTGATACCCGTCTTATCCAAAGCAAAGTCAGCCACAGATGTCACCCCTCTCCCTATCTTCCCTGTTATATTTAAAGCCCCAGAAGCAAGATCTCCAACAGCTCCCAGTGTCGTGGCGGGCTGATCAGTGACTCCGCTTTGTGCATCAATAGTAGCCTCAATGGGATCAAAATCACCGGTAAGTAGAGCCTGAAACTCATCTTCCACTGAACGAGGAGTTGTTTGTGTCAGCCTTTCATTGTTCAATACTCCAGGAAATGAGTTCCCGGGGATGTTGGCCCTATCTAGCTCTCTCTGAAACGAACTGAATATATCTTCTGTCATTATGCATCTTGGTTATTAAATTCTCCGGAACTCCAATGCCACCATTCTCCTGGGTGCTGCTGTAGACCCGCCTCACGAAGAGCGGCGAACACCTTTTCATTGTTCATCTCTGGGAACTGTGCAAGGTCAATAGCATCTCCTTTTTCATGGAACGATGTTCCAGGAGGGGCCACCCCTTCTTTGCCTGATTCAAAGGATTCCTTCTGGACACTTGTTGGACGGAAGCTATCTGCAATTTGCAATTTAATTCCCTGTCCCAAGAGATGATCCCTTGCACTCAAAACTTTTGTTTTGGTTTGTGCTGAAAGCTTAACTTTTTGCCCAGGGAGAACGCTGTCAATCCCGACCTCCGTTATCCCTGTATCTGCATTTCCTTGTATCTCCTTTCCGGCAGTCTTTTCTTGTGACTCCTTCTCAGCAGCCTTTATTCCGTCTCGGATTTGAGATACATCAAAGAATTGGAATTTTGCGCTCTCAATAAGCTTTATTTGATCTTCTCGACTAGACTTATTGAATAATTCTACAGCGGGTTGTGGTAATGCTCTTATCCCCATTATTTCATCGGTTTTCCTTACAATATCCTCATAAGACGAAACAAATCCGCTCATATTTCGTCTTCCATTTGCCTGAGTTTCTATTTGATTCTCCAGGGCTCTCTGTACGGCCCGGACAGTGATCCCCAAGACAGCTTGTTGTACTGCTTTAGTGCTTTTCAAGTTTGGCAACGTTTTTCTGTATAGCTCAACATCTCGATCAGTAAGAACTCCAACCTCTCCGAATACCCCACGGGCAAGATTCGGAATTGTCTGTTGCAATATAGCTTTAATCTCCTGAGCATCTCTATCCCAAGGATTCTTTTCCCTTAGCCAACCCGAAAGAGGAGAAAGGTCTATTTCATTTCCCTCTTCGTCAACGTACCCATCGGATAACATAAGTCTTTGAAGTTCGCCAACTTGGTCGATAACATTTCTCCCCTTAGCAAAAGAACCCAAAAATGTGTCGGATGGTGCCTTGTCACCATGTACCGCACTAGCCCGCAACACTCCGGCCAAATTACCCTCAGCCAAAGCTTCATTACTTAACTCTCTAAGTCTCTTGAGTACAGGAGTCCTTTCTTTAGTAAGAACGTCATTAAGATCACCCACTCCATCAAATATCCCTTCTGCAATCTCATTCGAGGTAAGATTTTGTGACCCAATTCCTCCGACCGCCTGTCTCGCTCTTTGTATTATTTGCCCCTCCATTGTTCCTTTATAATTCCCTGTTGCAATAGCGACATCCAACATTTTCTTGTAAGACTCCGGAGACTTAGACGCTTCCGCATTAAACAAGAAGTTACCAACAGAAAGCCCCTCCATGTCTCCATTGATAAATGAAGTCTGCTGTGCAGCAAACGACTCTGAAGCCTTTTCTCTTTGTAGGTCTTCTTTGGTTAAATGTGGATTCTTAGCGAGACGAAGTTCATCGATCTGGTCCTCTATCTCAATCTCCCCCATACCTAAGACGTTTCTCATGTAATCCTCGGAATCACCAAGATCCTGAAGCTTATTAAAGACGATCCCAGCAGCACCCGCACGATCAATACCAGTTCCGACCTCAATATCATTGAGTGCATCAATCTTATCTTGCTGTGTTGGGTCCTTTGCTTGTTTGTATGACAACATATCAGTAGCCTTTCCGATTGCCATTCGCATTGGAATACCCAAGTTTTCCACCAACTGGTTTGCGAGCTGTGAAATCTCCAGTTCTGCCTTTTCTTTATCAAGCTGAAGAGGACTCTTGTCTTTCTCATCTTTAATGTTTCGGATAAAGGACTCCAATTGAAAGTCGCTTGTCTGTTCCAATCTAGACATAGCCCGTTCTCGTTCCTCAGACACCTTTCGGAGCGATTTGGCCATTCGTCGAGCCGCATTCGGATTGATCTTCCCTGTATTCGGATCAGCAAATGAAGCAAATGACTCCTTTATTTGTGAAGACTGAGAATTGAACCTGTGATTCAAGTCCTGTCTTTGGTTTTCTTTCTGAGCGTTGAACTTCCGTACCGCAAAGTCTTCATCGCTTTCGTTCTGGATTCTGTCTAAATTTCTGTCGCTTGCTAGAGATGTACCATTAGCCAACCGCTCAATACGGTCTCTGTCCAATTCTACGTCCCCCTGAGCCGTTTTCATGATAGAAAGGTTGCTTGACACCGCCTTAGCTTCGTTTCGAGCTTGTCGGGAAGCACCAGTCCTAATGTCGTCATCAAGATTGTTAGCATCGAATGTCGCCAGATCCTCCTGCAACTGTGCAAAGGCGTCTGAATTACGAAACAGCTCGTCTTCCTTTTGTTTTATACGAGACTCAAGGGCTTGTACTTCTCTTGTAGTCCCTCTCGATGGCGTTCTAAGTGTTCTTATTCTAGAAGCTTCAGAACGAAGTGCATCCAGTTCCGCATTACCAGATTCTTTAAAGGTAAATTCATTAGTCCCTCTGCTCGGTCCTCCACCAAACCTCTGTCTTACTGTCTTATCCACTCCTTCAAGACCAAGGGACTGTCTAGCCTTTGTCTCAAAATCCTTTCTCTGTGATGCCTTATCCGAAAAGGCTTTAGCTAGGAGATCTCTTTCACGACTCTTCTCTGCCTGCACGGTTCCAGGGTTCCCAGCAGCAATAGTACTGTTTACTCTTCCATTAGCAGCGGATATAAGAGGCTGTGATCTTTGTGCTATCCGAGCCGCTTCCAGTTGTGGTGTAATGTTCCGTGCGGATGGAGCAACCGTCGAAGCCCTTACTTTTTCGCCGTTAAACATGACGTGTGTTGGCTGGCTTCGAGAGCTAGCGTTGTTTACCCCTAGTCTCCTAGCAGAATCTCTAACTCCTTGAGCTTGAGCACGCTTTTGATCCCCGCTCAGCTTACCAGGGGCAAGTGATCGTGTTGTAGTTCTCTTTTTCTGAAATGGATTTGATCTAGGCATTATTTATTAAATTATTCTTATGCTGATTTAGTTATTGCTATTTGAGTCGTTGAAATACCCATCCCGATTCCATAAGTACCACCCCCTGTGACAAGACTCGCACTGGAGTCTATGTAGTATTTTGACCCAGGAGATATTGAAGATAGACCTGAAACCACGTTTCCGAGTATAGCAACGTCCTTTGTTTCTGCTGTCGATCCCGCTTCTGCCATAAGACCCACGACATTTCCTCGTTCTTCAAGTAGAGCGTATGCAAGACCATCATCGGCAGCGTCAAGAGTATATGTACAAAAGAATCCCCCCTCAGAAACAGGACAAGCATGGGGTGTATTTGTGTCCCCCGCATCCATAGTAACGGTGTCCCCAGAAAGAGTAATTACCCTTCCTTCCAGTGTAAATGTTTCATATTTTAATTTATCAGAATCTGCAACATCTTTTGCTACGAAATAATGGGTCCCATCACTCCCTATTACCACGTCGGCAGCGGCAACACTAGTAACCGCTGTTGCAGCTTGTGTTCCACCAGTAATTGTGGTCCCAGAGACTGACGCGGCAATAACATAAGATTTACTATCATCAGTATCTTCGTACGTAGCAATTACTGTCTCAGCATTAACACTCTGAAGATCAAAGCCATTAGAAGCAAAACCGCCCGTAGAGGTTTCAATGACCGCTGCTGTTCCAAAAGAAGGCGTTGTTCCTGATATTGTCGCAACCTTCATTTCAAAGGAATCAGGAGTGGCTGCATCACAATACGTTATTGCGATCTTATCTGTAGTAAGCTGGACACATTGTATTCCTCCTTGCCTGTGGCCTGTGACTGCCGCAACCTGTGCAGTGGTCCCTGGAGTAATGACTGTACCGGACACGGTACAAACAATACAATCAACCGTCGTTGTGTCATCCGCATAAACAGCGGCAAACTTATCCGTATCAACCTTACATATCCCCTCAAAATCAACATCACTATCCGCATCAAGTGTTACAGATGAACCCATAGTGATAGTCGTCCCAGACACTGTCCCGACTATAGCCTGGGTCTCTGTGTCTGTGCTGTTCGTATAAACTACAGCAAACTTATCATCTGCAATTTTTGCTATAGCATTTTTCCCTGTTCCAAAAGAATCAATCTCTACATCAACCGAAGCCCCTGCCGTAACCGTTGTTCCTACCTCATTAATAGAAAGCACTGCTGCTTTAAGGTCTGAACTATCCCCTTGATCAGTATAGATTGCCACAAACTTTCGACGAGATATTTCAATAACCCCTTTGGTAATAATGTTTCCCGTTAACCAGTTGTCAGTAACCGCAACCGCGTCGGGTTTTGCACATTTAGTGGTTCCTGAATCGTCATATAAAACAACTGGGTCTCCGGCTACTAAGTTTTCTGCTAACTCTGCCGAAACCACCCCAGCTCCTGCAAACGCATCAATGGCTTGTTTTACTCTCAGTGGAGAACTATATACACCCTGAACTGTTCCCCCCTCAGCTTGAGCCTGTGATGCTTCTGCGACCGCATCCCCCGGCTTAACAACACGAATTGTTGTAGCACTTTCTGCTACCCCCAAAACAGTAGTCGTTGCCGACGGGGTCTCTGTGATCGTTCCTGTGTCTTCTGCATACTGCGTAGCTCCAATAGTGAGCCCCGAATGACCGGTAGATAATCCACCAAAGGTAGTGTAAGTAGCAGTCGCCCCTGTAGCATATGCAGTGCTTACCGCTCCCACAAGGTTCGGGTAAGTTGTAGAAAGATACTCATATAGCTTTCCGTCAGTATGAAGAGAGACAGAATCAAGTGCTTCAATGTCTTCTCCTGCTTCCGATGTATTTGTAGTGCTCCCGGCGGTAAAGGTAGTTTCAAGAGCGGTTAATTCTCCTACTTCCCAGGTAATACGAACCGGTGAGTTTTTAGGAAAGGCGTACATGTTGCCCGAGATAACATTCGCAACAGCGTCTGTTCCGTCATCATCGTTAGCCGTACCACGACGCTTTGTAGATGCATCATCAGCCGTACCAATCGTCAATGTGTACTTAGCACGACTCAAAGAGTCTGTTCCATTCGCAGCAGATGCCGAGAAGTAGAAGGATTCTTTTTCTCCTAAGTCGTTTGGATTTGTGATTGTGACCTTTCCCACTGAAAGAAGCCCGGTGGCCCTGTCCTTTGTAAGATCATGCTCTGTATATCGAGCGGTAATGCTAAGACTAGCCAGCGAAGCACTGTTTGTAATAGCCGTATTGAGTAGAAACTCGCCGTAGTCCAATTTGTTTACCATTTGAAGCAATTATAACATTAAAAAAGGTTGTTCGCCATGTTAAGAGACTTGATGAGTCTCCCCTTAGACTTGTATTCCAGCAATACTGAGTATATCTGGAAGTTGTTGTTTGTGGTGCATTCTATCTCCACACAAAAGGTAGATCCCTTTGATGCGGCCTTGAATCGCTCAATCTTATCGGAAGTTGGACCTATCATGTCTGGATTCCCTACCCCGAGGACATATTCCCCCATAGTAGTGACACCTCCAGATGTATCAGTCAAATCACCTCCCGTAAAGGACTGTTCGATAACAGGGTTTTGAGTGTCTCCGTTCTTATATACACGAGCAATCATCTCGTCATCAGGAAAGACTGCTGCATGAATAACCACCCGCTTTAATCTTTTTTCTAGTTTTGTGTCTCCTAGACCATCCCACTCTGTAATCATCTTATGTACTTGATCGGAAGAGTCTGCATGTACACGACTCGCTGTTCGATCAAACAACTTAACAATAAGCCCTCCGCTGTCCTCTATGGCAAAGAGATCATCTCCTGCTAGGACAGCGTCTTTAACGAATGTGTTCGTACGGAGGTAGAAGGCGTTGTATTCTTCAGAATAGAGCACGGCAATACTGTTCACAGCATCTCCTGATTCTTTACAGAAGATGCATACCCATTTTTCACGTGGATACCACACAACCTTAGCGTCATCAAAGTCGAAGTTGTTCCAGTATCGTTCAATGGCTCCTGCGTTCTCAATCAAGTTATTTGTCTTCCCTGTCGTCGGATCAACTTGATACAAACCTGTTTCTTTGGCTCCATAAACAAAGTTGTCGGAAACTGTGATCTTGTCTTGGCTATCAAACCCGACATTACAGTTCCACGCCTCAATACCAGTCGTTACGAGTATGTCGGTGTTGTCCTGGGTTGGTGTCACTTTATTCGCTTTCCCTTCTTGTTCGGTGAAGATGATACTGTATCCAGCAGCGTAAATACCACAGGTCGGAATACGTGGCATTGAATCATACGATCCAGAAACGGCGCTTCCTGCTCCGGCTCCCCACGCTGTAAGAGTCGTTGATATTTGAGAGAACAGAGGGAATCCTTGTGACTTATCAGTAATAGCGAGTCTCTTTCCTTCGACCCACATTGAATTGATGGCGTCCGGGTCAGTTCCACCTGAAACGGTAATAGCCGTAAGAGCGGCTCCATTCCAAGAATAGAGCGGATAAGTCGTGCTATCTGTCCCCACGTATCCCGTTGCCCCTACTTGTGCAAACCTAAAGCTCGCAGTATCAAAGGTAACATCTCCAGCTCCTCCCGTTGGCGTGGTAATAGTCCCAGCCTCCTCAAGGGCCCTTAGTTTGTAATCAGATCCATCAAGTATCACATAAAGCTTTTGGTATGTTCCGTCTGTCTTCTGAAAGGCTCCAATCCCGTACAAGTTAGTCTCGGCTGTATCCTTTTCAGTGGAAACACCAGGTTGTGATTCAAGATACTGAGACGTGAATGCCATATTATCAACCCGCTGTAGTCCATTACCTGTGTAAGGGAAGGTCTGCATGCCCCCAAATCCCTTACCAAAGAAGGCAACGTTTTTACGCTGTCTTTGGATTGAGTTCTGAGATGTTGTGGCTTGAGTCATTAGCTGATTCGGTTTTTATTATTCAAAACATTAGCGGCGGCTCCTGATTGTTCCAAGTCTTCCTCACTTTGTAGGTAGAGAGCGATTACTTCGTCTTGTAGGAACTCTAAAGCTCGGATGTTTTCTGATTCGGCCAGTGTTTCATTCGTTGTAGAATACCTGTTTGGCTCCTTACGGTATCGAACATATACCTTTGTGCCTGCTACTTGATCCGTATTAAATCGAAGAACACCGTCTTCAACGTATGAATAATCCCGTGCAAAAGGTGTGCGAAACTTAGCATCGTTGTACACACTCACGTGTGTTTGTTGGTCCCAGTCAGTAGGCAGGGCAATTTCACCTGCTTCTGCAGCAAAGGTGAGTGTAGACGTCCCCTTGTATGTAGAGGGACAGAGCTGCCCTAGTGTTTGATGGTTGTTTAAGATCGCTCGATTCAAGAACCGAACAACTTGAGCGGAAGTAATATCCTCAAGCTCTGGACCGCCCAGGTCTTTGAGTTGATCCTCGAACGCCGATACAAGTACTGCTGTAGCCATAGTTTTGTTTAATTATTGATGGGCTTACTACTGGGGCTCTTTGCGGCCCCAGTAAGTAAACTAACCAAGTTGTACATCTACAAATCGATCAGCGCCTTCGTTGAAGACTTTAGCGCCAGAAAGAGTGTAAGTTTTGTACAAGTCTCCAAGTTGGAACTCACGAGGAGTAACCATTGTGGAAACGTTTTCTTGAATAGCTTGTTCGATAGCTCCGAATTCTCCGAAGTTAGCATGAATTACAGGAGCAGTGTCCCATGCATCAGTACCATCAGTAAGAGTTTCAGAAACAACAGGTCGACCGTAAAGTGTAAGGTCTAGTGATGTTGTACCGTCAGTAGCTGCAACTCCAGGAAGACGAGAGATGTCTTGCTGAGAGATAACAACGTATCCAGTATCGGTAGCTTCTGCGACAGCTGTTCCAAGTGCGTTGAAGGCAACAACTAGGTTGTCGACTGTAGCGGCAGCTGTAGAACAGATATGAACATTACCTGCGACAGCTCCAAGAGTAGCAACGAATGTGAAAAGCACTCCGTTGATGGTGAAAGTGTCACCGTCTGTTGGGTTTGTAGCGATGTTCAAGCTGATTGAAGACGGAAGATTCGTAGAAACAAATGTTTTGAATCCTACGAAGTCACCTGCGTATCCGTTTCGGAATACAGCGTCGGCGATATTGAATCCGTCAGTCAGTCCACGTTGTTGAATGAAACGTGCGTGTTCTGGATCGATAACAGCGTAAAGCCCTTGTCGTGCTCCAGTAACGTTCATCAAATGAGCGTGGATTTCTCCGAAGATTTCAGCAGAGTTAGCAGTAGT
>TARA_R110002153_G_scaffold50820_1_pt1 | contig 15581 bp, 12 predicted proteins | sample TARA_R110002153 | Tara Oceans TARA_R110002153 (sample SAMEA4398193) | marine metagenome | biome: Polar Biome; feature: [SRF] surface water layer (ENVO:00010504); material: water (ENVO:00002006), including particulate matter (ENVO:01000060) such as... | depth 5 m
AGCTTTCAACCAAGTGATGTCAGAATTTACTCCAGACTGAACTGCTAAACTGTACTTAGCCACGATTCGGATATTATCACTTCCTGTAACAGGAGCCATATCTAAAACACGGATTTCAGTTTGATCTGAAAATAAATCAGCACCTGCAAATAAATTTGATGTCTGAGCACAAATTGCTTCGTCATCTTTTACACCTGGGCAAACGGCGATTTTACAACCTTCAAAATAAGGTTGGTAAGTATCATTCATATTAAATGCATTCACATATCCCAATTCAGATACTGCAGAAATATACATTCTGTATGTTTTAGGATTCATATAAATATATAAATCTTCTGAAATTTTAGAATAAACTGCATCAGGAACTGCAGTAAGTAAAGTGTTTAAATTTGCAATCACATTTGCAACTGTAAATGGTGCTGTTGCTGTAGCAATAACAGTTCCACCAGTATTTAATAAACCAGTTCCAGTAGTTGTGAATCCTTCAAATTCTCCTGGAGTAGCAACTGCACCACCCCAAATATTATTTTCAGCGTGTTGTGCTATAAATCCAGCAATTCTTGACAATAAGAATGTTGCAAAGTCAGGTCCAAGATTTGTGTTCCATTGTCCTGCTTTCATATTTAAAGCTTGCCAGTCTGAAATTAAATCTTCCTTACAAATTTCATAATTTACTTGTAAAGGAACTGGAGTAAGATTTTTGTCTTCCAATCCTAAAGTTCCTTTGCTTGTAAAGTCACAAGTTCTTGCACCAACTAAAGTTGTTTGTGCTGTATTCCCTCCAGTCAATTCAGATATACTTCTTGTATATTTGATATTTTCTAAAAGAGTTAAATATTCCATTGACTTAGCTTCTTTTAATGCTGCAGCAATGTATTGTCCTGCGTGGTCCCCACAAAAATTGGAAGTCACTACTAAATTTCTATCTTTTTCTCCTGCCATAATTTCTAATTTTAAAGTTTTATGTTATTATTTTTTTAAGTTATAATTGAATCTATCAAGTGAAGACATATTATTATAATCTTCTTTTGAAATAATTTGTTTTGGTGATCTTGAATTTGAAAATTTATTTACTGACATTCTTGAACTTGAAGGTTCATCGGACAATTTCTTCATTTGTCTTTTCAATTTTGCATTTTCAACTTTTAAATCTTTCATTGCAGCATTCACAACATCAACCACGATTGATTTTATTTGAGCTAGCATTTCAGAACTTGCCTCAACTTCTTCAACTGCTTCTTCTGATGTTTCTTCTGATGGTGCTTCTTCTTCTTCTGTTAGCAATTCTGCTACAATACCTTCTTCTTCCACCGTAAATCCAACACCATCTTCGGTTTCATAACTTCCAATTGGCAAAGGCATTGTCGTCCCATCCTCTGTTAAAATTCCTATGTCCACTCCGGATTCAAGTTCTGGTGCTGATGAAACAACTATTGTTCCGTCAGTTAATTTTGCCTGCCATTCCATTTTTATCACTTCTGATTTTAATCCTAAAGCTGATAAAATTTGTTTCTTTAAATTTGTGTTTGCCATAATTTTTTTTTTAGGTGTCTGTTAAGTAAAGTATTTATTTTAAGTTTGTTTGATTTTCAATATTAATCCATTTGAGTCCAGTTGATCTTATCGTGATTTACATTGTCTTCTAATCTATTTCTAAGATTGACATATTTATCAACGTTCACTTCAATTCCTAAATTTTCTGCACCACTAACTAATGCAGCAATTTGATTATTTAATCTATTCACTAATTGCATTGCTTGACCTTCCCAATATGATAAATCGTGTTCTTTGTCATCATAATCACTTCTTGCAGTTCCATATTCATCTTGAATTTCATCAAGCTCAATTTCTGCATCTTCTTGTTTTGCTTTTTGATCTTGCATTTCTGCATCGTGTGTTCTCTGTAAGTCCTCAACTTTGTCAAATGCTTCTTGAACTTTAAAGTCTTGTTTGTTTCTTGCAATGATTGTTGATTCAACATATTGAATCGTATCTTGATATTGATTTTCTGCAAATTGCAAATTTGATAATACTTCATCTCCTTCATCAAAACTTTGATCTAAAGTTGATAATGTGCTTAACATTACGTGGTCAGTATTTTTATTGATTACTTTTTTTGTAGCACCAACATTTTGTAGAAATCTATTTAAATCCATTTTGTTTTTTTTTAAAGTTTATTAGTTCCAGAATTGTTCAATTTTTCTCTCCCATTCATCAATTTCTTCTTGTAGATCAAACAATTGATTTCTTAATGATGCAACTTCTTGTGGAGTGTCAAGTCCAAGTTCATCAATAGTTGAAACTAAATCATCCAACATTGATTCTGCTTCACCGTGATATTGAGCCATATCAAATCTGACAATATCTCTTGCCCTTACTATTTCTTCTCTTGCTTTGTCATATGATTCTTCTACAAATTCTCCTAAATGTCCTTGACTTATCTTTTCTTCAATGTCATCTATTCTTGACAATGCAATTTTATAAACTTTTGGATTGTCTTTTAATTTTATTTTCAATGACTTTTTCATTGAGTCAAAATATTTTAGTTTTCTAAATGTCATTTTTTTATTTTTTAGGTTTTATTATTTCATTCAATGCTGTCAAAACTTCTTCATCAGTAGGTTTTACTTGATTTGTCATTTCAGCCAATTTATCAACAAAAAATCCTTCTATTGATACTCCGCGTAATTCCCCATCACGAATCTTGTTCCAAATTTCTTCATTTTCAATTTTCATTTTGACCATCCAAGTTCCTTTTTTTAATTTGTATCCGTAAAGATTTGACTTGTCATTTTCTGGGTCTTCAATGATCCAACTTTCGGTGGTCAATATTCCACCAATTCTTTCTTCGTGTTGATATGTTGCTTTGTGATGGTTATTATACCTCAAATACATTTCACTAGCTTTTTTAACAGTCGATTTGGAAAAATAAACATAAAATTCTTCATCAGTATTGGCATCGTATCGGAAAATATTTTTATCTGGGATAAGTGCCGGTGAAATTATTTCACGAGCAAATTCATCCACTTTTGACATTGTTAAATTTTTCCTTTGTTTATCCATATAAACAAAATCAACTTCTATTGCAGGCGCGGAAACTAAACTGATGCAGTCAATTGACAATTCAGCATTTTCATCGGAAATTATAAGTTCTGTAATCTTTGTGAGCTTTCTTTTCTTCATAATAACTAAAGTATTTTTAATTGTTTTATTTGATTTTATACGCTTGCACGTCTTCTAATATTTGCCAATTGTTCTTGTTCTGATGTCATATTATCGGCCACAACATATGCCTCAGTTGCGCCTGGTGCTTCTCCCCCTGCACCCAACTCAAATGCTCCTCCAGTCATTTCTGGTGCCACATCACCAACATCAGCATCAGCAATGCTTGTTGCTGCCGGAACTTCACCACCACCACCTCCTCCTCCACCTCCTCCAGAACTTCCATCAGGTCCTGGTGTTGCATATATCTTTTTTACATTGGCATATCCTGCTACAAGTGCTGCTGCGGCAGCAATACCACCAAGAACTGGACCCACAAAAGGAATTGGAGCTAAACTTGCAAAAGCTGATGTTGCGCCTTGTAATGCTGAAATTGTTGCTGATGCTGCTGCTGCGGCTTTTCCTGCTTTGGATTCTTTCCCCATAATTGCTGCAATCCCATCAAACGCTTGTTTTGCATAACCAACCTTATCCTTGAAATTTTGCTTGGCCATTTTCTTATCTTGGATGTCTGCAGCTTTATTTATTGCAGCTTCTTTCCTTTGATATTTTATGTCAATTTCAGCAATGATTGCCTCGTAATTTTCGTGTTCCATTGCTGCAGCAACATCCTTTTCTTTTTGGATTTCAAGTTCCATTAATGCTGCTTCACGTACACTTTCAATTCCTGCAAGTAGATTTTCTTGTTGCAATTCTAAAAGATAATTTTCATCCTCTATTCTCTTGTCATATGCCTCTTGTTCAATTTCAGCTTGTTCTGCAAGCAATTCTTGTTTACCTTCTGACAGTTCAAATGCTGCTTGTTCCAATTCAGCTTCAATTGCTGCTCTTTCATTTATTGCAGCCAAAAGTGTTGCTTCCATTTCAACATTCCCTTGACTTGCATCAAATTCTTTTTGTGCTTGTGAAACTGCCAAATCAGCAAGTCGCATTCTTGCTTCTGATTGCTTCGCTAGTATTGCATCCATTTCTAATGCTGCCGAATATCTCTCTTTCATTGTCTTGGATTCATCATCTCTGATTCTTGCTTGCATATTTAAATCCCTTTCATATGCTGCAATTTTTCCATTTAACAATTCTTGTAATACTGCTGCATTGTTTTGTGCCTCTGCCAAAGCACCACTTGCTGCATATGTTGCTGCAATATCAATTTGAGCAATTCCGTCTGCAGCCATTGTGACCATTGCACCTACTTCATTAATTGCATCTCCAATATTATTTACAATATCACCACCAGCTTCAATTGCAGCTTCACCAACTTCAACCATTGCATCTTTTGTTTCAAGAATGCCTGCCCTAAGTGAAGCAATTTTGCTTTGATCTCCAGAACCAAAAATTGAAGTCTCATATGCCAATTGTAATGCTTGAACTGCCAATTTAATTGTATAAAATGCCATTTTTAAAGGAGTCAATGCTAATGTGACCAATCCCTTTACAACTTTTGTCAATCCATCAAATCTATCACTTGATGCGGTCACCCATTCATAAACATCAACTAAAACATCAGCAACTTGTCCAAATACATTCGCAACGGTTGATGTGACTTTTTCAATCATATCCATTGCTTTTTTGTTCTTCTGTAATCCTTTCCAAAGCAAAGCAAGAGCACCAACAATTAATCCAATTCCAATGCCTTTAAAAGCTTTTCCAAGCATTTTTCCTGCTTTGGCAAAAGTTCTTGTGACCATATTTCCCTTCTTTGTTGCTTTGGTTTGTTTCAATTGTGCTTTTGTCACATCTTTTACTGCTTTTTCATACTTTTTCTTTTCTCTGACTGCAGTTTTCATCTCTCCATTAAGCTCTTTTAAGCCCAATTTTTCAAGTTTCAATTCATCTTTTGACTTTTGAATTGCTTTTTCAAGTGCATAAAACCCTGCAGCACCAGTTTTTGGTGTTTCTCTAAGCTTAGCTTCCATCCCAACAAGGTCTTTTTCAAGGTCATTTATGACTTTATTTTGAATATCTAAGTTCTGATTCAAGTTTTCAACATCAGTTGTTGCTGATTTCAATGCTGTACCATAATCTTGAGTGTCTTTTGCAGCTTGTTTTATGTTACTTTTGATGGATATGTCAATAGTTTTTGCCATTATATGCTTGTATTTGTCTTAGTTTCGTGTAATTTCATAACTGCGTGGTGTAATAATGATTGATCTCTGCATCCTGTAACTAATAATTCAATGTCTTTATATACAATTTGCCTTTCAATTGACTCTGTGATCTGTTTAAATTCAAATGAAACAGTACAATCTTCTTTACTTTGGCAAATAATTTGTGGTTCTGTTGTGCATATTATTGTTTGTAGATCATCTTTAACTAAAAATGTTCCTTTACATTCAATATATGAATATCCACCAGTTGATTTATTGATTGTGTTGAATGTCATTGAGAATGAAATCAATGAATTTGCTTCAATTTTAATATCTTCTATGCCTAAAACAAGCATTTTTGTTGCATTGTCATCAATTGTTTCTGCTGTTAATTGAATGGTTGATGCTTGAAAATATCCACATCCATACGGTGGTTCTGTTAATCCAGGAAAATATGGATTTCCACCACCATATAATTGTTCTCCTTGTCTTATTGATTTTCCATATTTGCCTTTGACTGATGCATCAAACACACCATCAGAAATCTCATTATATTCTCCACAAATTAAACTATTTTGAACACCAGTTTTTATTTTATTTCTGACTCCATTAATATCATTGAAAAATGAACCCTCACCAACTTCATTATCAACACCACTTCTTGAATTTTGTAAATTATGTTCTGCAGCCATAACTGCATCCAATCTTTGTGGTGGATATGCTTGACAAGTTCCTCTGCTTCTATCAAAGGTGTATCCATATGCCTCACAAGTTGCTTGATTTGCTGCACAATCATTCACACCATCAGTGAAAATAACTTGACCAAATGTTGAAATTTGTTTTGGTTTTATTGAATATCCTTTTCTGAATCCCATTATGTTATAAGTATAAGTTCAACTTGCGCTAAAGTTCCTGAATTGTATTTAATTGTATTGACTCTATAAGTTCTATTTTTGATAAGCACCACATCCCAGAATCTGAAATTATTTAAATCTTGTGGTGTCAATGCCATTTTCATTTTAACAACTCTTGTATCAGGATTATATAATTCATCATAATAAGGTTTCCAGTATACTTCAAACAAATTTCTTATCGGTGACAAGCCAACAGGATTGACTAGAGGGCATTCACCAAAATTATAATCTAATGTGCCACCAATGGTTGGGCAATCGCTTAAATGAGACATTTGACCAAAGTTTGTAATTACTTTATTTCCTGACCACCAATTTCCAACTGTGTCTCTTGTTTCTAATGTTTTACCATTTAATAATGGTTTGACTCCATTATCATATAATATTCTTGGTTTATTGTCATATGATTTGAATTCTGTTCCTTCATCATTTGCTGAATAAATATGACTTGTTGTAAGTGAATGCCAATCAGAATTTCCATTAATTGGTGCAACTAAAGTTGGTGCAAATGGTTTTGCTTCAATAGTTGTTTCCCCTGCAAGTACAGAAAAGAATTGAGCTCCTGCAGTCCAAGTTTTAGTTCCATATAAATATCCAGAAGTTGCGCTTTTATATTGAGCAACTCGATAATCTTTTTCATCTTCTTTATATGTGAAATGAGTTGTTTTAGGAATCTTATTTAATGGTTCTTGCTTGATGCTTTTAGTGTCCATTTTGTTTGTCCAATCCCATAATTTAGTATCTGGATTTTTCAAAAATACATCAGTGTATGGTTCTATGATTAAATGATTTGGTTGTGTTGGATGTGGCATTGTAACTAAATTGAACATTTGTTTGATGCCTAGCCAAAAATCATATTGTTTCATTTGTCCCCTCATTCCCTGCATAAGAACTGCAAGTGTTGATGCTCCCCCAGTAAATGTGACTCTAAGAATTGATGGACCTGAACCAAGTAATTCCCAAGATGGCTGACTCCAAGTTGAAACTGCATCATTGTTTGACAAGATTAAATTCCCTGTTGCATCTCCACCAGTTGCTCTAAACTCCAACCAAATTTTATCTCCCATCATTCTATTGACGTCAGTATGCGTTCCAGAAATAAACATTGCACCACATTGGTCAGTGTCAGGAATAACTGGCAATCCTCCTGGTGCTTGCCACGCACAAGGTGGAAAAATTCCACCGACAAAATCATTGATATTCCAAGTGAAAAGTGTAGTTGTGGTTGAAGTTGCAAATGACCATCTTCTTATTCTCACCTGACCATTTACATTAATAATATCTTTTCTGAATTTTAAATTGAATCCAAATTTGACATCAAGATTATCAGCGTGAACTGTGACCACTCCTGAAATTGGATCATAAACTTGACTTACGACACCACTTGGATTTTCTTCATCAGTAGTGGGTAATTGTATTGGTTCCCAATTTCCAACATTTACTGTTGAATAAGGTCCTATGTCTTGTGCATCTTGGCTTTGTAAAAAATATTCTTGAAGTGAAGCTGACTCCCCACCCCAGTTGAAATCCATAAATAATTTTGTGAATGCTGTTGTATTTAAAAAATTACTTTCATATGAAAATGGTGTTGCTTCAAACATTTTATCCAAAAGATATTTGCATTGAATAAATGGTCTGAATGAATTTTCTAATTTACTAGAATACATTGTATCATTGTCAATCATTGTGTATTGACCAGTCCAATTTACAAGAGGATATTTTATGACTTCTGTTCTGATACTTCCTGCTGTTCCTGCAAGTGTTCCTGGCAATAATGGAGCTGACAAAGTTAAACCTGGTGATGTCCAAGAATCTTCAACATTGTCATAATAATATTCGTGACCAAGTTCTGCCAAATCCAAAGAACCAATCACTCCTGCTTTTAAATAATCACAAAATGTAGTTGGCTCTGAATAACAATTTACATTATAACTTATTTGACCATCTTTTTCTTGAACATTTATCATTTTCAAAAAACCTTCAAAAACAATTACTGTATCATCTTTTATTACTGCAGTTGTTTGGACATATGGATTGAAAACTAATTGGTCGTGATTTTGTGATCTTGTGACATCAAAATAATGTGAGAATATTCTGTTGTTTCTTTTGGTTGCAGGAAGCATAAACGCTTTTGAATAACTTGCAACTTTTTCTGCAACATCAGTAAAATTATCAACTGATAAATTCAATGGGATACTTTCATCTTTATATAAATCTAAAATTACTTGACCATCAGAAATATATTGTTGCGCACTTAATCGTGCTTGTGAATTGCCTTGTGCTTGATAATTATGTGTTGATGCAACTACACTCAATCTTGAAAAATTTGTTATTGATGCAGTATTATTTTGAACTGATAATTGCAAAACCTCTGTACTATTTTCAGCAATGAAATCTTGATAAAATATTTTTTGACTTGTGATTGCTGTTCCAAGTGGATTATTTATTAATTGTCCATTTGCAGCATCACACCATTGAGTGCCTTGAATCATTCCTTTTTTACCTCCAAGCTGTGACATTGAATTTCCATTTACATCCCAAGTATTTCCCCCAACAGAACCAAGTCTCATATTTGATATGTCAGAACTTTCAACTGTAATCATAACACGATATGAATTTCCTGATTGCAAACCATTTACTGTTGAATAAATAAATGCGGAACCATTTGTATTTGTATTTGTTCCGGTATCAGTTGATAAAACTAAAAGTGCTTTGTCATATTTTGGTGCCTTCACAACATTTGATGCAACTCCCAATTTATACATTCCAACTGGTGCTGGAAAATTACTCAATGTGTTTAATGAATTTACAATTCCACTTGTTGTTTCTGGAACTGTATTTATTTCTGGAGTCTGACCTCGCATTGATGGATTTGCCATCATTTCTTCTGTTGCCACTTGTGGTTGTGCCATTCTTTGAACTGTACTATTTGTTCCTTGTCCAGAACCACTTCCACCTAAAATTGAACTGGGTCCAGTGAATGAATGGAACCCATCATAAAGTTGTGGATAAATTATAAGTTGAATCGCCATTATGCTTTTTGTATATTGTCAGGAATACATAAATCCACTTTGAATTTATATTTAATCAAGTTGTCATTTGCCCTTGTTTTTTTAGTGTATGATTTTGAACCAACCGTAATTGGTTGAATATATTTCCTTAAATAATTTGGTGGATTTCCTGGACCCCCAAAATTTGGAACTGGTTCGTCATTTGTAAATTCTCCCATTAAATAAACATCAGAGCTTGTGAACATTTCTTCAAACCAAGCTGCAATATCTTCTGTGACATAATCAGTATTTAAATCATATGATGTTGTGGTCTTATTTATAAATATTTTGTTTCCCCCTAAATGGTCGTGAGGTTGCCAAACTGATTCATTCCAAGTTCCACCAAGTTGATTAAATGTGACTCCTTTTGTCTTCACCTTTTTTTGTGTTTTTTTAGTGAATGTATAATAATCCCAAGCGCCCATTCTATTTTGCCAAACTATTCTTACGCTTTCAAAACCGTGACAATCATCTCCAATGATTCCAAAATTATACATTCTGCCAATTGGTTTATACCATTCTGTTGGTGGTTCTGGTGGTGGATTTACAACACCTCTTTCACAATCTTTAAATGAATTGTAAATACAAGCACCATCAATTCCATCAGTTGTGCATTTCCATTTTCCTGGTGGTTCAGGGTCCTGACATTCCACACAATAGCAAGGTGGTTTTACATAACAATTTAATTGACAAGATGCAAGTGATCCATATTGTCCTAAGCCAGTAAAAACCTCGTAGCAATTGTCATTAATGCAATCCCAAGTCTTTGGAACGTGGTGACCACAATATAATGAACATTGTGCAAATGTGCTGTATTGTCCTTGACCACCGCCTGGGTCCACACAATTATTATCTATGCAATCCCAACTTTCAGTTGGCGCCACACCACAATTTGCTTGACAAACTGCAAGATCAGTATAAGTTCCCAGTCCTGTTCCTGGGTCTTGACAAGTTGAATCAATACAATCCCAACTTGGAATTGGATGAACTTTCAAACAAGCTTCTTCATCAACATATATACACCCACTAGTTCCACACTTATATGTTCCATCCTCACATCTTTCACATTCACAAGGTGGAACTGAACTTTGATTTCGTGCTTCTGCAATTGATTCTCCCTCACCAAAATCCAATGTTCCTTCTCTTGCTTGTGTATTTCCATTATTTATTGGTGGTGTTGGAATACCTTGCATTGTTCCGTCACTTGGATATACATCATAACTTGCTGAATTTGCAGGCCAAGTTTCATTTCGCCCTTTCATATTTGCAAGTCCATATCCAAAATATACTAAATTTACTGCTGAATCTAATGATCCAGTATTTGCATCAGCACCACCATTTATCCAAGTATTTTCATAATAATTGTTTTGGATTATAACTCCATTTTCATCTTTAAATCTTAATGCTATTCCTGGAATATTATTATCACCACCCCCTCCAGTTGTTGGGCAAGTTGCAAGATTTCCATTTCCTTGCCAACTTGAACTTAATGAATTTCTATTATCAATGCAATTAAAAAATGCAATTGTAGCATAATCATCTTCTCTTATTTTCTGACCGAACATTGGCATATTTGTGACAAATTTACCACCATCAATAAATGAAGCACCACTTCCAAAAGTGTCTCTGATTAAATAATCACCATCTCCTGATGCATATTGAAAATCTTGTGGTTGATAACCAAATCTTGCTTGTCCACTTGGAACCATAGCATTTGATGAAATATTCTGATGGTTTCCTAAAACTGCATTGTAAACTAAATTGTCTCCTCTATAATCTGATTCGTCATCATCCTCCACAATAAAACCAGTTGCTGGGTCCAAGTATTCAATTGTGAAATAAACTTCGTACATAAACATATTATTTGTGTTCGTGCAAAATTTATCAATTTGATGTATCGTGTGGGGTTTATTGTCACTATATTGAACACCCTTAAATTTTGATGTTGCATTTGGGTGTTCGTCACTCAATCCTCTTTTACCTTGATATGTTGGGCTCACATATGATTCAACAATTGAAGAAACATCAAACATTCCAACCCCCATTCCATTTGGTGTTGTTTTCAATGTTGCCAATTTATACAAGTCATTTAATGTTCTTCCACCCCAAATTGAACAAATGAATTTCACATTGGATTCATTCAAAACAATATCCTCTGCTTCTACTGTGTAAACCAACGGTTGGCCTGCAGCATTGAATTTGAAAAATGGTTCTTGTTTGATTAAAAGTCCAGCCATATTTTATTTTATTTTGTTGATGCTGTTATTGTTGATTCAAAATCTTCTACAAATGCAAATTCATATCCCTCATTTAAATCCTTTATTCCTGTCTCAATTGCTTTTTGGAAAAATGAAATACCGTGAACACCTTTAATGTATATTGATCTTGCAATTAAAAATGTCAATGATTTGTCCGTAATAAATTGACCACCTCTATTTCCTGCTGATGGCCAGTTTTTATTCACTCTCCCTTTCAATCCCTTTGTCTTTATCCATTTTCCAATTGCTTTGGTCAATCCACCTTTACCTCCACTTCCAGTTCCAAATTGATATGGACTATCTTTTCTCTTGCCCTCCCAAGTTGTGAAATATCTTCTGCCACCATATGATTCTTCTCCAATTGTTCCACCCTTTCCTTTGACACCCTTATCCACAAAAGTTCCATAATCATCCATTTTAAATGTGACAGTCATTGAATCTTTATCAATCTTTAAATCATAATCTAAACTGCCTGCAAGCTTTGTATTTCCCTTGCCATTTTTTAAATTAGTTTTAGCCAATTTAATTATGTTCTTTGCAACTGATTCAAGATAATTTTTTTGGGCGTATGTTAGCATTCTAATCTTCTGATGTAGGTGTTGATGAAGCGACCATAAACTCTATGTCAATATTCAAATCTGTTCTATTGAATACTGAAACATAAGATAAGTTTGTCAAATTTCTTGCCCAGTCAGGAACTGATGAAGCTCCAAGTTTCCCTCTATTTGCATTCCATAAAATTGAACTTTGTCCTGGTTCTAAAAATACACGATATGAATCTGGTTCATTTGTTTTCCCTTCACAAATATTATCTACACCGGTGCTTACAAATGCAACTTCAATTGTATATTCTGTGCTAAGATTTGTGACTCTTACATATTTTGCGTCTTTGTAATTGTAATTTGAATACTGACCTGCAGTCACTGTTGATGCATAATTTCCCAAAAATGTTTCAACACCTGCTTCAACACCTCCTGGACAACTTTTTATTTCATTTGAAACTTGAGTTATGTTTGAAATTGATGTTGTGTTCGTACTTCCCCTATTACTTCCATTCAGATTTATATTTTCTGAAATTGATACTGATAAGTTTGCCATAGTTTTTTATTTAAGTTTATTGTTTATTCTTGTTTCTAATTTGATTCCACATATGAATCCAATTGCCATTCCTGATATTAAAGCAACTAACATTATTGAACACAATTTGCAGGTGAACCGTCTTCATTTGGCGTGAATGGATCAAAGCAAGCCGGAAATAAGTATTCAATGTGAACACCCAAATCTAAAGTCCAACCAGTAACCGCATTGTCAAATCTTTCTGTGAATGGATTGAATGTGAAATCACCATCAACATAATATGTTGGATTCACTTCTCCATTTTCAATAGGTGATACAATTGTTCCATTTTTAAATGCACTCACAATATCAACTAAAATCTGTAAAGTGTCTGACTGAACTTGTTGCTCATTATTTAATCCTGGTTCCACCAAATCCATAATGACTAATTGAAAATTGAAAATCATTTCTGATTCAGTTGTTTGAACATTGTCAGTCACTAAATGAAAATATGGATATTCAGTATTCTTTTCCAAATCCACGCGCCAAATATCTCCAGCATCAACCTGTTTAATAAATTTATGTTTTGATGCAATACACAAAAGTGATTCAATTACATTATTAAATGTCTTGTATCCAACTGAATCGTGTGCATACTGATCTGTGACTGATGTATTACTTTCAGCCCTCCACATTGCATATCTTGAACTATTTTTTTGTACTGGCATTTTGTTGTTTTCTTTGTTGATTAGTAACTTGTTCTAAATCTGTTTCATAACATAACCAAGTCAAACAAGTGTATAATTCCATTTTAACAATTTGTTGCAACTTGCATAAGTCTCCATTTGTCAATCGATACATTACGCCAAACCATCCCCAGCGTTTTGAGAATGTTTCATCGTTGTTCCTGACTGAACTACCTGGCTCAGGTTCTTCTTCAACTGTTCCGTTAAACACAACCTGAAATGAGGATATAGTCTTGAGACGAAAATCCAAAAAAAAACCAGAGCTGATTCAACAAGTTCTGCAGGCATCTTTTTAAATTCTTGTATTCTCATTGGTTTCGTGGTTGTATCGTAAGCTTCAATTGTATAAAATGAATCTTTTGTTTCTGTGACTGGCCTATATAAAATTGCCATTATTTTTGCAAGATTATCATTCACACCATCAGTTATGCAAGTCTCCAAATCTGCCCACTCCCCCAAAGTAATATCCTCCAGATTAGGATGAAATCCATATTCAACCTCATTCAATGTGAATCTATTTCTTAAATCTGATTTTGCTCTGGATTGAATATCAGATAATTTTGACAATATGCTTGTGATGTCATTCAATGAAAATTGTTCAATCAATTGTTTTGGAATATCTGATAAATTCTCAATTGTTGCTAAAGCTTCATTTGCTTTGCCATTACCCCCTTTATGTGCATCAACTAATCTTGCCCATTTTTCCAGAGTCACATCTTCCCAACTATCAATTAAATTAAAATTTGTATCAATCCCATCTTTGTTAATTTTGACTTTCATATTTAATAAAGTAAAAAGTTATTATTTAGTTTAAAATCGGCATATTAGATTATTTCTATTATATTTGCCTTGTCGTATTATAAGAGAATATAAAACAAATTCTCAATTGATTTACCTTTATCTTGTTTGTAAAGAAGTGCAGTTCCTTATTAGTCTGCACTTTTTTATTGGACAAAATACCGTCCAAAGTTTCCATCAATTTCATAATACATTCTCATTGCCATTGCATCAGCATAATCAGGTGATCTACCTAAAATATCTTTGATTGTATCTTTTGGAATCAATTTAAGTTTATTGTCTTTGTCTTGATCTTTACTCCTTACTTGTTCCAGTTCTTCAATTATATTCTTTTCAATATTCACGTCATCACAACTGATTCCAATTTGTCCTTTGTTTATTAAGTCAGCTAGTTTATAATAACATTGTGTTTTCAAATTTTGATAGTTTTCCCCAAGCAATGCTTTTGAGTTATTGACAAATCCTCTGCATCTCATATAATCTTTTGCACCACCACCAACACCGTCTTCATCCAGAATGATGTCATTTAAATTGACTGAATATTTTTGTTGCAACATTTTTAATTGAGTGACCACAACATCAATTGCTGATTTATCAATTGTCTTTATGTATTCAATATGCAATCCAGACCAAACCATTATTACAGTTTTATCAGCACCAAATCTTGCAACATCACAAGTAATATATTTTCTACCATCCATTCCTTGTGAGCCGAATAAATTTATAATTGAATCATAATTTATTAATGAATCATTTGTTGTATCGTATTCCCAGTTTCCAAATAACAATCTTTGTTTTGAAATTTCATCAAGTGTCAATAATTGTGTTTTGTAATGTTTTGAAATGAATTGATTGTCATCAACCAAACTTTGAATAAATTTTCTGTGCATTGGAAGTGTTCCCTCTTTTGCTTGTTTATAATATTGTGTATATGTCCAATTCTTTGCAGGATTGCAAGTCATAAACAATTTTGGCTTGAGTCCATATTCATCCAATTTGTATCTCAATCTTGATGCTACAATGTTCTTTGCTTTTTCTGTCACTTGATTTGCTTCATCAATAAATGCACCAGTGATTTCTAAAGAACCTAAAGAATCAAAATTTCTATCTCCTGGATACAAAAACAAATCCTTTAATAAAATCTCTGATCCATTGAAAAATGTGATTATGTTGGATGATGCATTGAATGTATAATGCTTTCCAGAAATGAATCCCCACGATTGACATATTTCAAAAAATGTATTTAATGTTGTTTTTTTTAAACTATCAAGTTTTGATCTTGCGAGTAGGTATCTTGTCTTTGGATATTTAACTGCAAGAAGTATCAACCAAGCACACCCTAAAAATGATTTTCCACCACCTGCAGCACCACCAAATAATATTTCTGTTGTATTGCTATCAAATAAATATTCTAATGCTTTTTCTTGTGTATTTGTAAATTTAGTATTGATTT
>TARA_R110002153_G_scaffold107109_1_pt1 | contig 15566 bp, 14 predicted proteins | sample TARA_R110002153 | Tara Oceans TARA_R110002153 (sample SAMEA4398193) | marine metagenome | biome: Polar Biome; feature: [SRF] surface water layer (ENVO:00010504); material: water (ENVO:00002006), including particulate matter (ENVO:01000060) such as... | depth 5 m
CGTTTTTTTCAGCGTTACTATGCCAAAAGCAGATAAAGAGATGCCGGCAATGAAACTGGCTGTTGCTGAAAAACACATCGTAACGGCTTCCTTAATCGAGCTATATATCGTATTTTGTTACTGAAGCATTCAAGTATCTCTAGTTTAGATATTGAGCCGTGAGAATAAAGCTTACTAACTTCACACTGTCTGTCACATTACATCTTCATTACAAAATTGTAATCAATGATCTTGATTCCAGTATGTTGTCATAATCAAATAAAAAAATATTGACGGTGTTAAATCTAAAACTTTTATATTATTTAAGACTGTAACGATTGAAGTTGGTAGCTAAAAGACCAAAGCAACACCGTTATCCTGTCGGGGGAAAGGCATCCATAATTGCTCCTAATTATTTAATATAGACAATTTACCCCTGACAAAGTAAATATGTTTTGATCTGGCAATATTACGTATATTCGTACTCAGCAAGGCTGGTTATATTTAGCGGTCATTATCGGTTTCTGTTCACGAAAAGTAATTAGTTGGGCTTTTTCAGACAAACCAAACAGTGAGCTTTTTACAAGAGTATTACGTTTAGCCGTGAATAAACGACAGCCGAGTGATAATGTCATGTTTCATTCGGATCAGGGCGTGCAATATACGTGTGACGCATTCCAACGTTCATTGAAAGAATATGGTTTACGCTCAAGTATGAGTCGTGCAGGTAACTGTTTAGATAATGCTGCAACTGAGCCTTTCTTTCGCAGTCTGAAGTCAGAACGAGTCAATTATCGGTGCTATCAAATCAGACATGAAGCTATTGCTGATATTATTGATTATATTGAACCGTTTTATAATCAAAAGCGGCGACATTATTGTCAATCAGCGTCGAAAAGTTTCCACATGAATTAGTTGGTTATTCGGTTTTTAGGCCCTTTTTTTCTGTGCTTAAATCGATAATAATCATTGCCCGTTTCGATAATGTCACAGTGATGCGTTAGTCTATCTAACAGTGCCGTTGTCATCTTCGCATCATCAAAGACCTGCACCCATTCACTGAACTTTAAGTTGGTCGTAATAATGAGTGATGTTCGCTCATACAGTTGACTGATTAAGTGAAACAGTAAGGCACCACCCGAAGTCGGAAACGGTAAGTAACCTAGCTCATCAATAATCACCAGATCCATTTGAATCAATCGTTTAGCCAGTGCCTCTTTTTTACCCTGCTGCTTTTCGTGTTCGAGTAACTGAACTAAATCAACAGCATTATAAAAACGCACCCGTTTTTCTTGATGGATGGCCACGGGACCTAAGGCCGTGGCCAGATGCGTTTTACCTGTGCCAGTGCTACCTACCAAGATAAGATATCGATGAATATCGTCTATCTTCGCTTGAAAAAGCACCGTTCGTTAAGCTATTAAAAGTGAAAGATGCGAGATCTGCTTATAAAATTTCATTTGCTGAGCAGGATCGACTGATGAGTTACTTGCCGAAACATCTGAAACCTATGATTTTGTATAAAATTAATACGGGCTGTAGGAAGCAGGAAGTCGTTCAATTAACGTGGGATATGGAGTATGAAATTGCTGGTAGTGATCAAGTGATGTTTAAATTACCAGCATCGTTAACTAAAAATGGGATAGCGCGAGTAGTAGCAATTAATCGCGAGGCTCGTCTGGCAATTGAATCCGTGCGTGGTCAGCATGACGAATACGTATTCACTTATCGAGGTCATCCTGTAACGAAAATTAATAATTCAGGTTGGAAAAGTGCACGACTTAAAGCCAACCTTCGTCAGGTACGGGTGCATGATTTAAGACATACATTTGGTTCAAGGCTACGTGCTGCCGATGTTAGTTTTGAAGATAGACAGGATTTGTTAGGGCACAAATCTAATAACATCACTACGGACTACTCAGCGGCTGAGATGGAAAATTTGATCAAGGCTGCTAATATGATTTGTACCGATGAAGATGGGTCACGCAAATGTCCCGAAGGCATAGTACTAATAAAAAAAAAGAGCTAACTGAATAATCAGTTAACTCTTTGATTTATATACCAGGTATATGGTGCGCCCGACACGATTCGAACGTGTGACCGCCTGGTTCGTAGCCAGGTACTCTATCCAGCTGAGCTACGGGCGCTTAATCTATCTATTATACAGAAAAACCGATATTCTTTCAATATAAATTTAATGGCGGAGAGCGAGGGATTCGAACCCTCGATAGGGGTAAACCTATACGCCCTTAGCAGGGGCGCGCCTTCAGCCACTCGGCCAGCTCTCCGTCTTAAGCCGACTATTATATAACAGTTACGCCTATATTATCTAGTAAAATTTTACTTTTATGCGATATTTTCTTGATCTTTTTCAGCTTGGATACGATCGTAGATTTCTTCACGATGTACTGATACTTCTTTCGGTGCATCAACACCAATTCTTACTTGATTTCCTTTTACACCCAGTACATTAACTACTACATCGTCACCGATAATGAGTGATTCACCTACACGTCGTGTGAGTATTAACATGGTATTCCCCTTACTCTCAAAAATTTACTGTATTAGCGCGGACATTAAGAAAGGGGGTTGAATCCTTTCGATTAAATATTATCCTGCGCTACTATTCCAAAATCATCCATAATTGTTAGCATTCCGTGATGTTCGAGCTCTATCATCAGAAAATATCTTCAGTCTATAATAATGATATATGCACAACATTTCTTATTTATAAACATAGTTTATCAGTAATTTAGTTGCTTATCGATAAAAAGTCTCAGGAAGTAGACTGCTGATAATCAATTTTGTTCCAAGTGAAATGCTTTATGAAGCGAACGTACACCGAGCTCGAGGTATTTTTCATCAATAACTACTGATATTTTAATTTCAGACGTGGAAATCATCGAAATATTAATAGACTCCTTGGCTAAACACTCAAACATAGTACTTGCTATACCGGCATGTGAACGCATGCCTACTCCAACAACGGAGATCTTAGCAATATGCTCATCACCAATAACTTCTCTTGCACCTAAAGAATCAGCAGTGCTTTGTAGAATAGTGCGCGCATTCTTATAATCATTTCGATGAATAGTAAACGTAAAGTCCGTTAAACCATCATGACCTGTATTTTGGATAATCATATCGACTTCGATATTGTTTTTGGCGATGGGCCCTAAGATTTGTGATGCAATTCCAGGATGATCAGGTACACCAAGTACGGTTAGTTTTGCTTCATCTCTATTAAATGCAATACCTGAAATTAGTGCTTGTTCCATTTTTGGGTCCTCAACAGATATTAATGTACCACCACCTTCTGTAAAGGAGGATAGTACACGTAAGGGTACGTTATATTTACTGGCAAATTCCACTGAGCGAATTTGTAAAACTTTAGCGCCAAGACTTGCCATTTCTAGCATTTCTTCAAAGGTAATGTGATCCAGACGACGCGCTTCTGAAACGACACGAGGATCGGTTGTGTATACCCCATCGACATCCGTATAAATCTGACATTCGTCAGCTTTTAAAGCTGCAGCAAGTGCAACGGCTGTTGTATCTGAACCACCACGACCTAATGTAGTTATGTTGCCTTCTTGATCACAGCCTTGAAATCCAGCAACAATAACGATATGGCCAGCATCCAATTCTTTACGTATTTTTTCATCATCAATTTCCATGATGCGAGCTTTATTATGGGTATTATCCGTCAAAATTTTAACTTGACTGCCCGTATAGGAAATAGCGTGTATTCCTTGTTGTTCAAGTGCCATACATAACAGTGCGATGGTCACTTGTTCACCCGTGGATAAAAGCACATCAAGCTCACGACCGTGAGGATTGTCATTCAATTCATTAGCTAAAGCTAATAATCGATTGGTTTCACCACTCATTGCTGATAAAACGACAACTAATTCATGCCCTTCTTTTTGGAATTTAATTAGTTTTTTAGCGACTTCTTGAATACGCTCAACTGAACCAACAGAAGTTCCACCATATTTTTGTACAATTAATGACATTTTAACTTTCCAACTTTGAATTAATCCAGCTGACCACTGAATCTAAAGCAGCACTTAAATTTTCAGGTTGATTACCGCCACCTTGCGCCATATCAGGACGACCACCACCTTTACCACCGACTTGAGCGGCAACGTATCCTACGAGATCTCCCGCCCGAACTTTGTTCGTGATATCTTTAGAAACACCTGCTATCAAGGTGATTTTATCATCTTCTACCGACGCCAAAATAACCGCTGCCGATCCTAATTTATTTTTTAATTGATCAACGGTATCGCGTAACGTTTTAGTATCGGCGCCATCTAATTTGGCGGCGAGCACTTTAACACCAGAAATATCTTGAGCACTGCTCGCAAGATCACTACCCGCACTCGTTGCTAACTTACTTTTTAAGGTATCCAGCTCTTTTTCCAGTTGGCGGCTACGTTGAACAAGCTGCGCTGTTTTTTCAGTTACGGTTTCAGAGTTTGCTTTAACTAAAGAAGCTATTTCTAGTAAACGAGACTCGCTCATGTCGATATAATCAAGCGCTCGCTCACCCGTAACGGCCTCAATCCGGCGAACACCTGAGGCAGTACCTGCTTCTGATGTGATTTTTATCAGTCCAATGTCACCGGTACGCAGGGCATGAGTTCCACCACAAAGTTCAGTAGAAAAATCACCCATTTTTAAGACTCGCACATCCTCTTCATATTTCTCACCAAACAGTGCCATTGCACCGGTTTGTTTGGCATCATCTAAGGACATGATGTTTGTTTCGATTGCGTTATTTAATCTGATTTGTTGATTCACTAAGCGTTCAATATCATGTATTTGTGCAGATGAAACAGGCTCAAAATGAGAAAAATCAAAACGTAAGCGCTGCGCATTGACCAATGAGCCTTTTTGAGCAACATGATCACCTAATACTTGCTGCAATGCAGCATGCAATAAATGCGTTGCTGAGTGATTCAGCGCTGTTGCCAGTCGAGACTGTTCATCAATATGGGCAATGATCTTATCACCCACTTTAAAATTACCATGTTCACATACGCCGATATGCGTAAATGCTTTACCTTGTTTGCGGGTATCGGTGACATCAAAATTTGCCGTATCTGTAGAGATTTGACCCAAATCTCCTGCTTGGCCACCTGATTCCGCATAAAATGGGCTATTATCTAAAACCATAATACCGTGTTGGCCGGCATGTAATTGTTCGACATGTTGGCCATCAATTAAAATGCTGGTAATCGTCGCATCATCCAGTGTCTTTTCATAACCAGAAAAATGAGTAATGCCATCGATATCGACGTGTTCAGACAAACCACCTGAAAATTGACTGGCTGATCTCGCCCTTGTACGCTGAGCTTCCATCGCTCTTTCAAAGCCTGCTACATCAAGTGTTAATTCATGTTCACGCGCAATATCTGCTGTTAAATCGATAGGAAAGCCGTAAGTATCGTAAAGTTGAAATACGATTTCACCTGGAATTTCTTTATCAGATAAGTGAGCGATCGCGTTTTCAAGAATCTTCAGTCCGTTATCTAAGGTATCTGCAAAACGAGCTTCTTCTTGTTTTAAAGCACGTTCAACGATAGGTTGAGCCTTGGCAAGCTCGGGGAATGCTTCGCCCATTTCAGCAACGAGAGGCGCGACTAATTTATAGAAGAAATCTTCCGTCATGCCTAATTTATGACCATGACGTATTGCACGACGAATAATGCGTCGTAAAACATAACCACGACCTTCATTGGAAGGTTGCACGCCATCTGTAATCATAAAAGCGCATGAGCGAATATGATCCGCAATAACACGTAGGGACGTATTACTTGCATCTTCAGTACCTGATAATGCCTGTATGGATTTGATTAGACGTTGGAATAAATCAATATCATAGTTGTTGTGTACATCTTGTAATACTGCAGCAAGGCGTTCCAAGCCCATGCCAGTATCAACCGACGGCTTGGGTAATGGCGTTAGCGTGCCATCAGCAGCACGATCAAACTGCATGAAGACAAGGTTCCAAATTTCAATATAACGATCACCATCTTCTTCAGGTGTGCCTGGTGGTCCACCAGCGACTTCTTCACCATGATCATAGAATATTTCTGAACATGGGCCACAAGGACCCGTATCGCCCATTGACCAAAAATTATCTTTGGCACCAATGCGAGACAGGCGTGAAGGATCCACCCCCATTTCTTTTATCCAAATATCAGCGGCTTCATCATCTTCATCAAATACCGTGATCCAAAGTTTTTCAGGTGGTAATGCCAATGTAACCGTCAAAAACTCCCAAGCATACTGAATCGCTTCGCGTTTAAAATAATCACCAAAGCTAAAATTACCTAACATTTCAAAAAAGGTGTGATGACGAGCAGTGTAGCCAACATTTTCTAAATCGTTATGTTTGCCGCCAGCACGTACACAACGCTGAGAAGTCACCGCCCTAGAGTATTTGCGTACTTCTTGGCCTAAGAACAGTTCTTTAAATTGAACCATGCCTGCATTGGTAAACAATAACGTTGGATCATTAGCCGGTACTAACGGACTACTTGATACAATTTCATGGCCTTTCTTTTGGAAAAAGTCCAAAAAGAGATGTCGAATTTCTGCGCTACTTTTCATAATATTTATTAAAGCTTTCAGTTATTTGTTCATGAGTAAAACCACGATATTGTAAAAACCGTTGCTGTTTTGCACGATCTTTAAAATCTTCCGGCTCTTGCTCGCCAAAACGTTTGCAACGTACATTCGCTGCAAGCGCAAACCAATCAATATCAGATTCTGCTAGTGCATCACTGATAAGTTCAGCTGCAACACCACGTTCTCTTAATTCTTGCCTAACCTTTTGATAACCAAACCCACGTGACGAACGATAACGTAAATAGTTTTCAGTAAATCGTTGATCACTTTGTAGATTTTTTTCTGTTAACTTATTAATGACGATAATAATGTCATCATATTCAAAGTCAGTACTTAATTTTTTTACTAGCTCGGCAACACTGTGTTCACGCCGAGCCAGTAAATTCATCGCTCGTTCATTAAGCGATTGTTTCCTCACGCTTCAGATAATTCGCTCTCATCTTCATCAACAACCACAGGTGCAGTGACAGCAACCGTTCCTCGTGGTGGCAATAAAGCAGCACGAATTTTAACTTCAATTTCATCCGCCATTTCAGGATGTTCTTTTAAATATGCACGAACGTTATCTTTACCTTGACCAATTCTAGTGCCTGAATAGCTATACCATGCACCTGCTTTTTCAACGATATTTTCTTGAACACCTAAATCAATCAGCTCGCCTTCATGTGAAATACCTTCACCATAAAGAATATCGAATTGTACTTGTTTGAATGGCGGTGCAACTTTATTTTTCACTACTTTAACGCGTGTTTCATTACCTAGAATTTCGTCACCTTTTTTGATAGCACCAATACGGCGGATATCAAGTCGAACCGACGCATAAAACTTTAACGCATTACCACCCGTTGTTGTTTCAGGGCTACCAAACATAACGCCGATTTTCATGCGGATTTGGTTGATGAAAATAACTAAGGTATTTGAACGTTTGATGTTCGCCGTCAATTTACGCAATGCTTGTGACATTAATCGCGCTTGTAGACCCATATGGCTATCGCCCATATCGCCTTCAATTTCAGCTTTAGGTGTTAATGCAGCAACCGAGTCAATAACAACCACATCAACAGCACCCGAGCGGACTAACATGTCGACAATTTCTAAAGCTTGTTCGCCAGTATCAGGTTGCGAGACTAATAAGTCATCGATGTTTACACCCAATTTTTGAGCATATAGCGGATCAAGTGCATGTTCCGCATCAACGAAGGCAGCTGTGCCGCCTAGTTTTTGCATTTCAGCAATAGCATGTAATGTTAATGTGGTTTTACCAGAAGATTCTGGGCCGTAGATTTCAACAACACGGCCGCGTGGTAAACCACCAATGCCAAGCGCAACATCAAGACCGATAGAACCCGTTGATACCGCATCAATATCACGAGAAGCGGCAGAATCACCCAAACGCATCACAGCGCCTTTACCAAATTGTTTTTCTATTTGGCCTAATGCTGCACCTAATGCTTTTTTCTTGTCGTCGTCCATTTTAGTCGCCATCGTTGAATCCAGATATGAGTAAACATCCGATTATCCCATAGATGGCAATCAGTCTCTAGCGTTTTTGATTATTCCTTGTAACGCGAGTTTTACTGCCTGCCGTCTAATGGACTCTCGGTCACCTTTAAAATGGTAACACTGTGTTTGAACTACTGAATATTTTGTTCCCCACGCAAACCAAACAGTGCCAACCGGCTTGTCGATAGTACCGCCATCTGGACCCGCAATACCGGTAATTGCGACGCTGATATCAGCCTTTGACTCAGCCAATGCACCCTGAACCATTTCACTTGCAGTCTGCTCACTGACAGCTCCAAACTGGATTAATGTGGATTCATTAACATGCAATAAATCTTGCTTGGCTTGGTTACTGTACGTAATGAAACCGCGATCAAACCATGTCGAGCTGCCTGCGAGATCCGTGCAGCATTTCCCTACCCAACCACCCGTACATGATTCTGCAGCTGATAAGTGCCAACTCAGAGCAAGTAAACACTGAGCAACTTGCGATGTGAGTTCCCGAAGTTCTGTGTCAGAGATTGTATGGATCATGTAAATTCGCTCCTTCAAATTAAAAGAAGGAACAGTTCATCCCCTCTTCATTTTTCGTATTAACCCATAAAAAATAACAGCATTTATTTATAATGCGGGTTTCAAATCAAATGCAATGCAAATCCGTTCTTCATCCGAAGTAAACGGGATGGTGCGGTGAAACACCGATGATGGAAACATAACGATATCACCCACTGCTGGCGCCACGGTTTTAGTTGGGAAATTATCATGTTTTTTCGGATAATCGTCACCGTGGGTACTGAGTTCAATACTGCCTTCATGTTCATGCTTTTTATCAGTCGGTAATGACAAATACAACGCACCACTAACCCAGCCATCTTCATGTATATGTGAGGTTAAATGACCGCCTTGTTGCATACGTACGAACCATGAGCTAGCAAACTCAGTCTTTTTGGGGAAAGCTTTCACAAATTCACATTGTTCACCCGCAAAGCTTTGGCGATAACGCTCAATAGCGTGTTCGACCAATTGACCTACAGCTCGGAATGAGGCTTCTTGACGTTTAAACAGATTTCCCGATGATTGCTGGCCATTGACTAAACGACCCTGTATTTTCTTTTCTACATCAGCACGTTTTATATCTTTCAATAATTGAGCGAGTAATTCATTATTTTCGCCTTTCAGCTCTTCAATTTCGGTGTGAAACACAAAATCGAGTGGATTTTTACAAAAATTGTAATCGTTTTCGGTACCAAAGTTCTCTGCATAATGTCCGGTTAAGGTGGCTAAAAAGGGTGAGATATGTTTTTTCGTTTTAAGCTCATCTAAACCCTGTTTAAATTCATCAAATCGACCCGTTTTGTACAAACAATACAATGAGCGCTCTTGCCAATCAGCATAATCGGAACGTTGAAAATGGGTTAACGCCCCTTCTAAATCACCACTATCATAAAGATAAACAGCAAAACTATAATTAGCGACAGGTAACGTAGGATCCAGTGCCAAGGCTTGTTTATAAAATTTAACTGATTCATCGTATCGACCTTGATCTCGCAAAACTTCGCCCATATTGCTGTGCACTTCGGCATAATCTGGATTGAGTTCCAAGGCATCGTTATAACTTTCTATCGCATCACCTAATTTGCCTTCATTTTTTAAGGCCGTACCCATATTAAAATACACTTTGGCATCTTTCTGAATGGTGAGTGCTCGACGATAGACCGCAATGGCTTCTGCCAACTTACTTTGCTCTTGTAATACCACGCCAAGATTCACTAACGCTTCAAAAAACCCTGGCTCTAGGGCGATTGCTTTTTGATAACTTGTCGCAGCCTGATCAAATTTGTCTTGAGATTGTAATGCGGCACCTAAGTTGTAATGGGCATCCGTTAAATTAGGTTTTAAATTCACCGCTTTTTTATAACTTGTAATCGCTTCATCGGTACGGTTTAAATTGGTCAATAAAATACCCAGATTAAAATGTAACTCTCCCACCGACGGATCTATTTCTAAGGCTTTACGAAAGGCCATGACAGCTTCTTGTAATTTGTTTTGACCGGCAAGTGTATTGCCATAAAGGTTATACAATACAAAAGCATTAGGGAAAGTTTTCAGCAATGCTTTAGCAGTCTTTTCAGCAAGTTCTAAATTCCCACCATTGAGCGCGTTCAATACCGGTTGAATTTTTGCTTGAGTTGGTTGTCTCATTTGTACTGATTGTTTCATTATTCATTACCTAATAAATCTGTTTAGCCTTTAACTATACTTAAAATATGGTTTTTTTACCTGCATTAACTAAGTTATAGTTGAGGTCATTGCTCAGACTTAATACTAAGGAAACGGCATATTATTTTCAATTCTAAATATATTACCTGCCCTAATAAAATCATTATCTATAAGGCTATCTTGTGACAAAACAAACTTCACTATCAACATTAAACTTCGACAATCGTTTTGTTGATGAATTACCGGCAGATAATGAAACTGATAATCATCGCCGGCAAGTATTGTCCGCCTGTTATTCCTTCGTAAATCCCACTAAAGTTGCGGCGCCTAACTTGGTCGCTTTTTCATCTGAAGTGGCTGAATTATTAAATTTATCAGATGAAGATTGCCAGTCAGATGACTTCACTCAAGTATTCGCAGGCAACCAACTTTTGGCGGATATGCGCCCTCACGCACAATGTTATGGCGGTCATCAATTTGGTAATTGGGCCGGACAATTGGGCGATGGTCGTGCGATAAATCTAGGTGAAGTGGTTAATCAACAAGGTGAACATTACGCCTTACAGCTGAAAGGTTCTGGCGCTACGCCATACTCTCGTACCGCGGATGGTTTGGCAGTATTACGTTCATCGGTACGTGAATTTTTATGCAGTGAGGCCATGTTTCATCTCGGTGTCCCCACCACGCGCGCCTTGAGTTTAGTGACCACAGGTGAAAAAGTGGTTCGCGATATGTTTTATGATGGCCGCCCCAAACCGGAACCGGGTGCAATTGTATGCCGTGTAGCACCATCTTTTTTACGTTTTGGTAGTTACGAAATCCATTCTGCTCGTGGTGATATTGATACGCTACGGCAGTTAGTTGACTTCACTATTACCACCGAATTTCCTCATCTAGGTAAACCCAGTGTTGAGGTCTACCTGAAATGGTTTGCTGAGGTCTGCGAACGCACCGCCGATATGATTGTACATTGGATGCGAGTTGGCTTTGTTCATGGCGTTATGAATACCGATAACATGTCGATTTTAGGGCTTACAATTGATTATGGTCCCTATGGTTGGCTAGAAGATTACAATCCAAACTGGACGCCTAATACCACTGATGCTAGCGGTCGACGCTATCGTTTTGGTAATCAAGCACAAATTGCCCAGTGGAATTTATTTCAACTCGCCAATGCAATTTATCCTTTAATTGAAGAAGCGGAACCTTTACGCAAGATCCTTAATGATTACGCTGAATTATATGAACAGAAATGGCAGTCTATGCGTGCTAAGAAGCTCGGTCTAAAGCGCCATGATCCTGAGACTGATCAAGCACTCAATAAAGAACTACATGACGTTTTACAGCTTGTTGAAACCGATATGACGATTTTTTATCGGAAACTAGCCGATGTTGATTGTGAAAATAGTCAACTGTCAGACAAGGAACTAATCGCGCCATTAATGGATGCTTATTATGCTCCCGATGCGTTAAGCGCTGACGACAAAATACGAACTTGCAACTGGTTACGTTTATATCAACAGCGAGTTGCTGAAGATGGTACATCAAATGTTATTCGTCGCCAGAACATGAATGTTATCAATCCCAAATATGTATTACGAAACTATATGGCACAACTGGCTATTGATAAGGCGGAACAAGGTGATTTTAGCTTGGTAAATGAATTATTAGCGTTATTACGCCAGCCTTATGCCGAGCAAGCTGATATGGCTCATTTTGCGGTCAAACGTCCCGATTGGGCAAGAGATCGAGCAGGCTGTTCAATGTTATCGTGTAGCTCATAAACATCTGCAATATCTTTTAGGAACCGCATCATGAAATTCATTATCAGCCTATTTACCCTCCTACTGCTTTGTCAGCCTGTTTATAGTGCACAAGGCCTAACAACAGAAACGCTTGCAACGGGATTAGGCGTACCTTGGGGTATGGCGATAATGCCTGACAATACCTTACTGATCAGTCAGCGTGAAGGTCAACTTTCACAGCTCAATTTAAACTCTGGGGCGTTGACAACCATTACTGGTTTGCCAGCGATTAAAGTGTCAGGTCAGGGTGGTTTATTTGATGTTGCCTTGTCCCCTGATTATGTAAACAGCCAATGGATTTATTTCAGCTATAGCAAAGACGTATCAGGCCAAGGTGCAACGACATTAGCACGTGCCAAGCTTGTCGGTAACCGTTTAATTGATTGGCAGGATGTATTAATCACAAAATCTACGACGGATACTAATTATCACTTTGGCGGTAGAATTACATTTGATAATAACAATCATATTTTTATATCAGTAGGCGAGAGAGGATTCCGCCCGAATGCACAAGATCTCGGCACCCACGCTGGCTCCATTTTACGCTTGAATTTAGATGGTAGCGTGCCAGCGGATAACCCTTTTGTAGATAACAAAAATGCATTGCCAGAAATTTGGAGTTATGGTCATCGTAATCCACAGGGCTTATTTTTCAACAAAGAGACTAATCAATTATGGGAGATCGAACACGGGCCACGTGGCGGTGATGAGATCAACTTAATTAAAGCAGGTAAAAATTACGGTTGGCCAATTATTTCTTATGGTAAGGAATACTACACACCACGTGCTGTTGGTGAAGGAACAGAAAAAGTAGGCATGGAACAACCTGTCAAAGTTTATATCCCATCGATTGCTCCCGGTAGTTTAATTCAATACATGGGTAACGCTTTCCCACAATGGCACAATAATCTACTAGTGGGTGCACTAAAATTACAACACCTCAATCGCATCGTTTTGGATGATACTGATCAGGCAATCTCCGAAACACGGCTATTACGTAATGTACAAGGTAGAATTCGAAATATCATTGAAAGCCATGAAGGCTGGTTGTATGTATCGACAGATGATGGTCGAATTTTGAAAATCAGTCCTGCCCTTGCTGATAACGGATAGCCACTACAAAATAGTGTTTAACACCTGTTGGCAGCGTGATAATAGCCTCATCATCGACTTCTTTGCCTCGTAATGCCAAAGCTAAGGGTGAATCCATACTAATATTGCCTTTTTGATGATCAATTTCATCTGGTCCTACAATCCGATATTCAAGTTCCTCACCTTGTTCATTCTCTAAGGTGACCCAAGCCGCGAAAAATATTTTATTCTGATTGTCAGGGCTAGCAGCAACAACGTGTAAATCAGGCATTCTTTTTTGCAAATAACGAATTCTGCGATCGAGCCCGCGTAACTCTTTTTTCCTATAGATATACTCAGCGTTCTCCGACCTATCACCCTCTGCTGCTGCCGCGGATAAGGCTCTCACGACATCTCTGCGTCTTATCCAAATCTGAGCAAGCTCTTCGTTTAGGCGAGTCATGCCTTGTACGGTAATGTAAGGCGATGATGCCATGGTTACTTAATCCAAATTACAAATGTGTAACTCAAAAAATGAGCCTGATTCATTGTTAAAATGAGATAAGGGTATTGTTAGAATATAACCCCAAAAATTATTTATGTAATACCTGTTGGAGTTTTTGTTCATCAATATTCGCCCCTAAAAGACCCGTAACTAAACGCATATCAAGTTCTGCATTTTCCAGACAGCTTGTGGCACCAGGTGAAGGTGTCATGTTAAAAATGATGCCATTGCCTGGATTGATTTTAGCTTCACCTAACATAAGTATGGATTTTTTCTTATCGATTAGTTGTGGTCGAACACCGCCAAATCCTTTCGCAAAGCTGATATCTTTTAACTGTAAAGAAGGCACTATTTTTCGAGCATCTTTTAAGAATAACCAGCGGCGTAAACCAGGCACTTCAAACAGGAAGTTTTTAAAAATATAGTTGCGAATATCACTAACTTTGAATAGGTCCCAAAATACTTTTAATACACGGCGATCTAATTTAAGTACCTTTAAAAACTCAACAAACGTACTCATATTATAGCGTTCTAATAGAGGTAATAATAAAGCTGTGGGCCCAAAACGCGTTTTGCCATCAATTAATACGTCAGGATCACCATGCACCGCTGCAAATGGCAACTTGTCATTCTGAACAGTATAAACCTTACCATTCAACACTTTGGGGGTGAAATAAAAACTGCCCGCGACAGGTAAACATGAAAATTCTAAGCCATGACCCATTTGTTGCGCCAGTAACAGGCTATGTCCACCAGCAGAAACGACGACTGTTTTCGCTTTGATACTTTGATCTTGAGTATTTATATGAAAAATGCCATCAACATGGAGGATTTCTTCGACGTGACTATTCATTTTAAGTTCAATCGTCGTGTCCGTACTTTTATTCGCTTGACTGACAAAAGATTCTGCTAATTTATTAAAATCAACCGCAGAGTATTCATCTAACACCGCTAAAGCAACACAGGGTTCTGGACGATATTCACCGTTATGCATTATTACAACGCTAGGTTCGATACGTGCAATATCTTCTTTTTCTAATAATTGCATCGATGTAAATTGATCACGAAAAATCGTAAACCGTTCACGTAATTGACGACATTCCTTTTCACCAACCCCGAGAACCATCTTAGAATATTTAAAAATAATGTGGTCACGGTTATCTAAGGTTTCAGTGTAATTGACGACCATCTCCGCCGCAGCTTTGACTTTAGATGCTTTATCTAAGGTGTAATTGGTCTCAATATCGCCACAATGTAAGGTCTGACTATTGTTCCGCCCATGTGAGTTAACTTTGGCAACACCATCATATTTTTCAATCAATACGATATCATTAACATCGCTATACTCTGCTAATAAATACAATAATGCGGTGCCGCAGACCCCACCACCGACGATGGCGACTTGATGAATTTGTTCTGACATTTTTAATCCTATAATTACTTGTTGTAGATTCTAACAAATAGTGAATTATTAAGAACAAAAAAATGCCAATCCATCCTGCCAATTCTCGATATTAGTGTTTTTTATTCATTTCTGTAAAGGAAGGAATACTAGACAAAATCGACTTCAAATCATCTTGGTTAGACGTCGATTTTTGTAGCTTCTTATCCCGCTCAAGCATAGCCTCCTTTACTTCTAGAGTACTAATTTCAGCCATCATTGCTTCAACTTCAGTCTCTGAAGGCTGTGACTCCGCAGTTAGATCCATCATCATGTCCTCTAAAGCATGCTCTGCATCAACAAGCACTTCTTTTCGCTTAGGTTCTGGTTCTGGTTCTGGTTCCGGTTCCGGTTCTGGTTCCGGTTCCGGTTCTGGTTCTGGTTCTGGTTCTGGTTCTGGTTC
>TARA_R110002153_G_scaffold102011_9_pt1 | contig 15546 bp, 11 predicted proteins | sample TARA_R110002153 | Tara Oceans TARA_R110002153 (sample SAMEA4398193) | marine metagenome | biome: Polar Biome; feature: [SRF] surface water layer (ENVO:00010504); material: water (ENVO:00002006), including particulate matter (ENVO:01000060) such as... | depth 5 m
ATTGATGATACTTCAGGGACTAACTTAAACCGTCAATATCAAAGCCTTCAAGATGAATCTGATACTTATGGTTTTAATGTCTCTACCCCCTTCTATGGAGACGGGTATGATATTGAAATTAAAGCGGGTTTCGACTATTACGAGAAAACTCGTGATGCCGTTAATATCGATTTAGCTATTCGTCATTTTGGTATCAATGATGAGTTTAAAGTGGGTAACCGTCTGTATGATATTTTCTCAGAAGAAAATATTAATAACCCAGACTTCTATGCAAGCTCAACCGGTAGCTCGTTATTCCAAGACAATACCGGTGAAGGTGATAAGTATTCTGCAGCAAGTAAATTGACTGCCGGTTACTTGATGGTAGATGCCTTTATCGATAAGAAATGGCGTCTAAGTGGTGGCGCACGTTGGGAAGAGTTCCAGCAAATTTCAGTCCCTTATGTTGAACACTCGAATGAGTTTGCAGCAGAGACAGATGAAATTGTTGATAGTATTTACAACGAAGATGACATCCTACCTTCATTCGCGTTGACGTATATTGCTAATGATGAAATGCAGTATCGTTTCAACATCAGCCAAACGTTAATTCGTCCTGATTTACGTGATATCAGCACCACATTCTTTATCGATCCGCTTACCGAATTCCTTGTTCGTGGCTCACCATCTTTGGTAGAAACAGAGCTAATGAACATAGACGTTCGCTGGGAATGGTATATGTCTCAGGGGAATAACGTATCTGTAGCTTTATTCTATAAAGACATGGAAAACCCTATCGAGATGGTTCAGTTCGATGGTGGTGAGGGTGTACCTCAGTTACTTACCGCTAACGGTGAAGAAGGTGAGTTGTACGGGCTTGAAGTCGAGTTTTTACACGACCTTAGCTTCGTCAGCGATTCAATGAGCAACTTCTTTATATCCGGTAACATGACTGTATCGGATTCAGAAGTGACTATTGGCAGCGGTGATCAAGACTCTTTGTTCTCACAGCAAGCTCGTGAAGCTTATGGCGGTACTATTACAGCGACTATTACTAATGACCAGCGTCGTTTAGTGGGCCATTCAGAGTGGGTTGCTAACCTTCAACTAGGTTGGGATTCAGACAATGGAGAGCACTCGGCTTCATTGGTGTATAACTCGTTTGGTGAACGTATTATTGCGCCAGGTGTTCGCGGATTTGAAGATGGTATTGAAAACCCTTTCCATTCTTTAGATTTTGTTTACACCTACTATCCAGATTTCAATACTACGATTAAGGTTAAGTTTCAAAATATCCTTAACGAGGATAAAGAAATTGAACAGGAAGGGCTACTGTTACGCCGTGAATCAGTCGGCACAGGCATTAGCGCTAGTGTGAAGTACGACTTCTAATTTAAAAAGCCCGGAATTATCCGGGCTTTTTATTGCGCGATAGTCTACTGAATGTGACGGTTGTGTAATAAAACTGTCATGGAAAACTCCTATCCTACGCCCAGAATTTTATAGTCGGTAATCCCGATTTCTTTTAACTTTAAAGGTTTGAATGTATGAAGCTTATCAATTCTTTGCTTATTGCAGGCGCGCTTGTGGCGACGCCTGTACTAGCACAAGACGATGAAGTACTAAATCCCGTTATCGATGAGGCGGCGAAAATTAATGAATCTGCTGCGAAGTCGCAGGAAAAAATCAACGGTATCACCGATCAGATTGACAGCAAACTTCAGCAATTCAAAACATTGATGAAAGAAATAGAAGGTTTGGATGTTTATAACACCCAACTTCGTAAGCAAATTAATAGCCAAGAACAAGAAATGGATGATTTGAACGCCGCTATTGATGAAGTATCGGTTGTTGAGCGTCAAATTACCCCGCTTATGATGCGTATGATTGACGGCATGGAACAGTTTATTGCCCTAGACGTACCTTTTCTTCCTGAAGAACGCAAAAACCGCGTTATGGATTTGAAAGCCATGATGGACCGCGCCGATGTAGCCGCGTCTGAGAAGTTCCGTCGTGTAATGGAAGCGTACCAAGTTGAGATGGACTACGGTCGCACCATGGAAGCCTACAGCGGCTTGCATACTATTAATGGTCAAGAGCGTGACGTAGAGTTTTTACGCTTAGGTCGCACAGCGCTTATTTATCAAACTCGTGATGCTAGTTCACAAGGTGTTTGGAACAAGCAAACTCGCCAGTGGGAAGAGCTAGACAGTAGCTACCGCACACAAATTACCAAAGGTCTGCGCATGGCGAAGAAACAACTTGCCCCAGACTTATTAATGCTACCAGTGGCTATCACAGACTAAGAGGTTGATGAGAATGTTTAATTCAGTAAAACGTATCGCTTTTGGCCTAGTAGCCCTTAGCTTAAGCGCTGGTGCAGTAGCACAGAACGACCGCGCAATGGACCTTGATGCACTGCTTAAGCAGCTAGAAGAAGGTCAATTTGCCCAGTCTGAGCAAAACAAACAACGTGAGCGCGATTTCATCGCTCAACGTGCTGAGCAAGATCAAGTATTGCGTGACACCCGTGCTCGTCGTGACCAAATGCTAGCTCAATCAGAGCAGCTTGAAACGCAATTCGAAGAAAATGAATTCAAATTAGCTGACCTTAACGGCGCACTAGATACACGTTTAGGTTCATTAAAAGAATTGTTCGGTGTACTACAGCAAATTGCTGGCGATACAAAAAACAAATTCTATAACTCAGTAGTATCGGCGCAAATCTCAGGCCGTTCAGACTTCTTAGATAAGATGGCACAAGACATGGGCTCTAGCTCAAAGCTTGCCTCTATCGAAGAAATTGAGCGTGTATGGTTTGAAATGCAACGTGAAATGACTGAGTCAGGTAAAGTAACCAAATTCACTACTGACGTAGTTGAAGCGGGTGGCCAGAAAGTATCAAAAGAAGTGGTGCGCGTAGGACCTTTCGCATTAGTTGCTGACGGTAAATACCTTGAATACAACGGTGTGACTGGTACGGTTTCAGAACTTATCCGTCAGCCTGCTGACCGTTACAACAGTTCTGCTGCAGAGCTTCAAGAATCGACTAGCGGTGAACTTGTACAGTTTGGTATCGACCCAACCGGTGGTTCAATTCTAGGCTTGTTAGTTCAAGCGCCTAATCTGAAAGAGCGTGTAGAGCAAGGCGGCGTGGTTGGATACATCATCCTTATCGTTGGTGCGTTTGGTTTACTGCTAGCCATAGAGCGTTTGATTACCTTGTCGCTTATTCGCATGAAAGTGAACAAGCAACTTAAGAGCAAAGAAGTTAAAACTAACAACCCGCTAGGCCGTGTACTTAAAGTACGTGATGAGCATCCAAATGCTGATGTTGAAGCACTAGAGCTTCATCTTACCGAAGCGATTTTAGGTGAAGTACCTAAGTTAGGGCGTAACCTTACTATCATCAAGATTATCTCAGTAGTAGCACCGCTTATGGGTCTACTTGGTACGGTTACCGGTATGATTAATACTTTCCAGGCAATTACCTTGTTTGGTACAGGCGACCCGAAACTAATGGCTGGTGGTATTTCAACAGCACTAGTTACAACGGTTCTTGGCCTAGTAGTCGCGATTCCGATGACTTTGCTATACGCCATGCTTAATACACGTTCTAAGAACATCGTATACATTCTTCAAGAACAAGCGTCTGGCGTTATTGCAGAGCGCGCAGAGCGGAGCTAATCATGATCGAGTTTCTGGAGGCAATTCGCGATTTCACAGAAACAGGTGGCCAGGTTCTCCTGGTCATCGGTCTGCTGATATTCGTTATGTGGCTTTTGATCCTCGAGCGTGCCATGTATCTGATGATTTGGCATAAGCAAGCTAAGAAAGAAGCGGTGTCTATGTGGACTGCACGTAACGACCGCGCTTCTTGGATTGCACAGCAAGTTCGTCAGAAAACGATTTCACAGTTAACTATGCGTCTTAACGGTAGTATCCCGATTATTCAGTCTTTGGTTGCGCTTTGTCCGCTACTTGGCTTGATGGGAACGGTAACCGGTATGATTGAAGTGTTCGATGTGATGGCCATTGCTGGTTCGGGTAACGCCCGCTCTATGGCATCAGGCGTATCGAAAGCCACTATCCCCACTATGGCGGGCATGGTTGGTGCACTTTCAGGCGTATTTGCCTCTACATGGCTTAACCGTATGGTGAAATCTGAACGCACGCATCTTGAGGATGCATTGACTATTCAACGTTAATGCTACGGCATTAAGGTAAGGTAAAAATTATGAAGCAACATTTTCAAAACCTAGTTGATGAAGAAGAAGCAGCCATCGATATGACGCCCATGCTGGACGTTGTATTTATCATGTTGATTTTCTTTATCGTAACCGCATCCTTCGTAAAAGAAGCGGGTATTGATGTTAACCGTCCTGAAGCAGCCACTGCTGTTAAAAAAGACCGGGCTAACATTCTTATCGCTATCTCTGACAAAGGCGAAATTTGGATCAATAAGCGTCGTATAGATGAGCGTGCAGTACAGGCGAACATCGAGCGTCTTCACGCTGAAAACCCGCAGGGTACCGTTGTGATTCAAGCAGATAAAGAATCAACGACTGAAACCCTTATTAAAGTTATGGATGCCTCCCGTGCGGCAGGTGTTTTTGATGTTTCGATTGCAGCTCAAGAGCCATAAATCATGCCACGATATATAATCGCATTTGTTATATCCCTTGCGATCACGTTAGGCCTGTTCTTCTTGATGCAATCACTCATCAAGATGGGTGGCAGTGCGTTAACGGAACCGCCAAAGGGTAGTGTACTTGACTTTGTTAGGGTTAAGCAGGACGAACAGGTCGAGAAAAAAGATCGTAAGCCTAAGAAGCCGCCTAAGCCAGATCAGCCGCCACCGCAAATGGAACAACCTCAAATGGACTCACCTACTCCGGATGCGGAAGGGACGTCTATGGACTTTGGTGCAGATGTTGGTGATGATATTTCATTAGACGGAGGGTTAGCCCTTGAGTCTGGTGATGGCGAGTATTTACCTATTGTTAAGGTGGCGCCGGTTTATCCTCGTCGAGCTTTACAACGTGGTATTGAAGGCTTTGTTATTGTTGAATTTACGGTAACTAAGCAAGGCGCAGTACGAGATCCTATCGTGATAGAAGCCAACCCAGAAGGTATATTTGAACAAGCAGCAATGGATGCCGCAATGAAGTTTAAATATAAGCCGCGAGTGGTAAATGGCGAAGCCACGGAAGTGTCTGGTATTCAAAACCGTATTACCTTCCAGATAGACGGATAATGACATGAGAAAAAAACAAACGAATACATTGCTTAGTGCACTGGCGTTTGCAGTTGTTTGCGCAACTGTGTCTGTTCCTACTCTGTTGGTTGCCGGTGATGCAGTTGCTCAGGAACAAAAAGCCAGTGATAAGAAAACCCGTCGTGTGCCTACACTTCGTGGAAAGGTTTACGAGCAGTTAGCGCGAGCACAATCAGCCGCCGACGATGCGGGGAATGTAGAAGAAGCTATAGCTATTCTTAAAGAGGTGGAAGATAAATCTGACTCGATGAATAGCTACGAAAAAGCCATGATGTATAACTTTTTCGGCTTTATTTACTACAACGATGAAAATTACGACAAAGCGTTAGAGTCGTTTGAAAACGTGGTTAACCAGCAACCTATTCCTGAGAAGTTCGAAATGTCGACGCTTTTCAGCTTAGCGCAGTTGCATTTGATGCAAGGTAACTACGACAGAACGATTGAGTTTATCGAACGCTGGGAAGTATTAAACGACGGTGTTATACCACCTAAAAATAAGGTGTTAAAAGCGCAAGCCTACTATCAAAATAAGCAGTATCAAGAGTCTGCTGATTGGATAACACAGGCCATTGATGAACATGAAGCCGAGGGCATGTTACCCGATGAAGCATGGCTTATTCTTCAACGCGCGGTTTACTATGAACTAAAGCAACCTGAGAAAGTAAAAGATATTTTGATTAAGCTGGTAAAGCTGTACAGCGAACCGAAATATTGGATACAACTGGCTGGTATGTACGGTGAGTTAGGTGAAGAGCGTAAGCAGCTTGCGATTATGGAAACGGCTTACCAACAGGGTTTTGTAGAGTCTCCAGCGGATATCTTCAACATGGCGCAGCTTTATTACTATCACCGTGCTCCTTATAAAGGTGCATTGTTGATGGAACAAGCCATGAAAGAGGGCGTGCTGGAAGAAAACCTTCGAAATCTTAAGTTTTTAGGGCAAAGCTGGACGCTAGCCAAAGAGCAAGACAAAGCCATTCCGGTGATGATGCAAGCAGCAGAATTATCAGAAGATGGTGAGTTAGATGCTCAGTTAGCGCAAATCCTACTTAACGAACAACGCTGGGACGACGCTATTGCAGCGGCAGATCGCGCCGTTGAAAAAGGTGAGATGCGTAACCCAGGCTTGGTGTATTTGATTAAAGGCATGGCCCTTTATAATCAAAAGCAGTACGCACTGGCGCTTAACCAGCTTGCTGAAGCTGAAAAGCATCAGAAAAGCCGAGCTATGGCGCAGCAGTGGAAACAGTTTGTTCAATCTGAAAAGAGACAAGCTGAAATCATCGAAACTGAGTTTGGTAATAGTTAAACGCAACAGTTAGCACGTTTATACGTGGTAGTAGAAACGCCGCAGGCATCTAAACGAGCCTGCGGCGTTTTTGTTTGGGCCATCGTAATTAATGGCTTACTAGGCTGAGTCGTTACCCTTAAAGCCGCTGGCTAAAAGATAATGATACAAAATCTAATCCAGGGTTAGGCTTCTTAAAGCCGGCGTTGGAGTAATGAAAATAGCGCAATGACACGCGGTATTCTTGGTATTGTCCAAACGTCGTTGAAAATCCAATTCTATCTTCAAATTGATAATGGGTAGACACGTCTTTACCCGCAAATTGTGTATCGTCTAGTAACGACACCCCAATCCCCAGTTCTAAATCGATAGGTTTATCAAACACTGTGGTTAGCGGAAAGCGTAAAATAGGTGAAAGGGCGAGTACGACATTTGAGTCGTACTGGTTATCGTCGCCATACTCCCAAAAGTTTGCGCTGGTTTCCATGGTTAAAGTCATAGGCCAACTTACGTTTAAAGGCTGGTCGATATTATATTGATAAGCTAATTTGATGCCATTTACAGCGCCTTCCCCGCGTATAAAGTCGATAGCATAGCCATGGGCGCTTTGTGTTTGTGTGGGCCATAGGCTAGTCGATTGGCTCTCGCTGCTACTAGCAGAAAGTGGGGTAAGTAATAGTGTGAGTAATGCCGTAAATGTAACGATGTGTGTGTTAGTCATAGTGTGTTCCTCCAACGCCCTATATGAGGGAGGAACATCGGTAACCCAATTCTAAAAAAAGACGTGTTTTATTCGATTAAATATGACAATTTTATTCTGATAATTTAGAGAAAAACGAACTAACAGATTAACGCTAAAACCCGTCGTTTCATCGTGGTTTTTTGCGCTATAAACTGCTTTCGCTGATTAGCGCCTTTCACAGAAGGCGCCAATAATAAAGGCTCAGGGAAGAAAGGCTTCAATTGATGGGAGTTCATTTCTAGCTTCAAGTTCATTCCAGTAAACTTTTGTTTTCAACACATCTTCTTTGATAGACATAAAAGTGGACACTAATTCCGGGTCGAAGTGCTTGCCCGATTCACTTTCGATGTAGGCAAATGCTTCTTCATCTGGCCACGCTTGTTTATAAGGCCGCTTCATCGTCAGAGCATCAAACACATCTGCAATTGCCACAATGCGTGCGCTTATTGGAATTTGTTCACGCTTTAATGAATTAGGGTAGCCACTGCCATCCCACTTTTCATGATGATAGCGCGCAATTTCTGCCGCCAAACTAAACAAGGGTGAATTACTGCGGGTTAATATTTCATAGCCAATTGCCGCATGAGTGCGCATGACTTCCATTTCATCAAAGGTAAGTCGTCTTGGGGCTTTTAAAATACTATCAGGAATTCCTATTTTCCCGGTATCGTGCATAGGCGCGGCTTGTGCCAGCAAAGAGGCTTCTTCGGGTGACCAACCGGAGGCTAACGCTAAACACTGACAATAAGCGGCCATGCGCCAGATGTGATGGCCGGTGTCAGTATCGTTGTAATGTCCGGCTGCGGCCAACATACTAATAGCACTTTGCTGACTACGAAGTAGCTCTTGAGTTCTGATTTTAACTTCTTGTTCAGTTACTCTCACTTGATGTGCTAACGAGATGTGAGTTTTTACTCTAGCAAGCACCAAAGCCGGTGAGATAGGCTTAGTAATATAATCCACTGCACCTAATTCAAATCCTTTCTCTTCATCTTGACCTTGACCCAAAGCCGTTACAAATATGATAGGCACCTTAGCCAGTCTTGGGGCAAGCGCTGGGGAAGTTTTAATCTGTCTGCATACCTCATGGCCATCAATACCCGGCATCATGATATCGAGTAAAATAAGGTCTGGAGTGAACTGCTCTACGACTTTCAACGCAATATGCCCAGTGGGCGCTACTTTTACTTGGTAATAAGGCGACAGAATACCCTGTAATAAATCGATGTTTGCAGGCTCGTCGTCAACGACTAAAATGCTAAAGTCCGTTTTTCTCGATTTCTGGTTATCAGCCATTTAGCAATGTATCCCTTAGGCGTAAAAGTTCTTCAAGTGCTCGGCCGTAATCGTAAACACTAACAAGTTGCCTTGCATGGTTTAATGCATGTACCGATGCCGATGCCGATGCCGATGTTGATGATGCATGTTTGTTGTATAGCGCTGATAGTAGAGATACCGCCTCAGCATCGTAAGATTCAAGGCTAGTGATCACCGCTGATAAATCTGAGATAGATAGTGTCTCTTCTACTTCTTTTTCATCATACTCTTTTGGCAATGAAAGCGTATGCGCAATAAGTCGAAGAGTGGCGTCTAAAGCGAAAGAGATGTTGGATATCTTATGCGCATAATTAGCTTTGTTTTCAAGGCTGCTTGGTAGCTCTTCTAACGCGGCCACCAAAGTATCAGCCCCTATTTTTCTCGCATCGTCCAATAGCGAATTAATGGCATCATGCTTTGAGTCGTTTTCAACCATGATATTAATAAGCTGCGCGAGTAATTCTGCATTTCCGTAATTTAAGTAAAACTCAGCGAGGGAAGTGAGGTAGGGATCGTCACTGTCATGCATGTTACTTAAATTTGCAGAAGTGTGAATGTTGATATCGATGACATGTAATATCTCAGCCGCGCTTGCGGGTTTTAGCAAGTGCGCGCACATACCTACGCTAGACCCTTTTCGTATGTTTTCGCTACTACCATCCGCACTAAGTGCAATAATAGGGAAGTGCCAGCCGTTTAAATTATTGAGTTCTTCAGCAACAGTGAACCCACTTTTATTGGGAAGAATACAATCGAGCAGTACCACATCGAAGTTTTTACTCTTACCTAATGCTAGGGCTTGCTCGCCAGTGGTTGCTGTGGTGACTTTCAACCCTGCATCAAGTAAAATTTGTTGCGCTATTTCAAGGCTAATACTGTCATCATCGACCAATAGGGCGTGCTTTCCTGCTAAGCGTCGCTTACGCCAGATCTTACTTTCCAGTCCATCAGCGTGCGTCGCTAACGTGGAACCAGAGGTTGGGAATAATGCCCGTAAGATGTGAAAATCGGTAAAAGGTAGCTCTATTATATTAAGCGTGTTGAGTTTGATAGATTGTAATCGTCGCTTGGCTTCTTCGGTGTCAACGGGAGTGACAATACACATCAGGTTCAAATTTTCATATTCACCAAGTTTTATGTGGTTGACGAATTTTTGCCATGCTGCTGGCTTAGCGGGAAGCAAAACAATTACATCATAAGGGGTGACTGGGAACGCATCTGCATCTGCATTTACTTTAATAAAGCTGCAAGGTATGGAAAGCCGCGACAGGGTGTGAGCTAAAATATCGTTCGCTTCATCCATATCTTGACTGGTATTCACACACAGCAGTGGGTGATTCAATTCCCGTATGGGCACGGTTTTACTCGCATTTATTGAGATTGTCTCATTAGCCTTTTCACGACCAATTTCCTTAGCCTTTCCATAAACCATTCCAGGCAGGGTAAAACAAAAATTAGTCCCTTTGCCAAGCTCACTGGTGAATTCAAGTTCACCATGCATTAGCTCAACTAAACGCTTACTAATGGCCAACCCTAACCCTGTACCGCCATATTCTCTTGAAATTGACGCATCTGCCTGCACGAAGGCTTTGAACAGTTTTTCTTTGTTGTCTTCATCAATCCCAATACCTGTATCGCTCACACAAAAAGAAAGCGCCTCTCCTTCTTGGCTAACGATTAATTTAACGAAGCCGTGACGAGTGAACTTAATTGCATTTCCCAATAAGTTAACCAGCACCTGATAAATCTTGTCACTGTCACCTTTACAGGTAACATCCGTGTCTAAACGCATATCGAAAAGTAACTGTAGGTGCTTTTGACGCGCTTTATGCTGAAACACTTGCGCGAGCTTGTTCATCATATCGGCAAGATTAAAATCAGCGTGGTGCAATTCAATTTGTTGGGCTTCAACTTTGGAAAAATCCAAAATGCCGTTTATTAGCGTTAGCAACGAGGTGGCGCTGCCTTTTACCTTGGTCATGTAACTTTGCTGCTGCGTGTAATTGTCGGTTTCAAGTGCTAAGTGGGTTAAGCCTATAATGGCATTCATTGGGGTGCGAATTTCGTGGCTCATTGTGGCTAAAAAGTCACCCTTGGCTTTGTTGGCATTAGCCGCTTCTTTGTAGGCATGTTGCAGCTGCCGCTCTAACCTTTTACGGCCACTTATATCTCTGAACACACCCACATGCCCATTGGGCTTGCCATGAATGTCTTGAAGGGGAACTGCAACAATTGATATAGGAAATATACGTCCTCGCTTGTCGGTAAAGAAGTCTTCGTCAGAGCTATAGGTTTTTCCTTCACAAATAGCATTGTTGACTGCACAATCCTCTCGAGATAAGAGTGTGCCATCTTCTTTTTGATAATGAACCGCATTATGAAATCTATGACTTTGTAAATCCTCTAATTCCCACACTAATAAACGTGATGCTTCAGGATTAAGAAATTGAGTTTTGCCATTGGCGTCTACAGCATATACGCCTTCACCAATGCTATTAGTAATGCTTTGATAAAATTGCCTACCTGTCTCTAACCTTTTTTCTAACCTTTTTTGATTGGAAATATCTGTGCAGAGTACAACGAGGTTTTCAACACGGTCTTGATCATTTACATTGGGTACGATGGTACAAAATACAAACCAAGGGGTGCCGGATTTAGTGATACTTTGAAGCTCGCCGTGCCAAATTTCACCTTCAAATAAGGATTTCAGAATAGCGAGGCGTGTGGGTAAGGGGACATTTTTAACATTGAGCATATCCGCATTATTCCCGATAAGCTCGTCCCGAGTAAATTCAGATAACTGGCAGCACTTATCATTAGCACTTAAGATAGTGCCGTTTAAGTCGAGCGTGACCACTATGCTGTGCTGATCCATTGCTCGTCTCTGGATCAGCATGTCGTTTTCGTTGTGTTGTTGCTCAGTAATTAAGTCTAAGACCAAGGTGGACAGCGAGGTTAAGCTAGCAATATCGTTATCAATTTCAGGTCGCGCTTGCGCCGTTAATAATGTATTGACCGATTGAACAAGGTTATCTGTAATGGCTGCTAATTCTTGATGCGAGGTTTGCCCTTGTTCTAAAGGCTGTCTATCCATACTATTTTGACATGCGTACCCGCCGCTTTTTGTCTCGTCTTCGGCTTCAAGACCATGTTGGCGGTATGTATTGTCAATAGAGGCGAGCAGTGCACTAAGACCCGTGGTAAGGCGGGATGCATCATGATTGTCTAACAAAGCAGTTTTATTGAGTATATCGTCTAACCAAAGTTCGCCTTCTTCGTTGTTTTTACTAGAAAATGCAGCTTTGATTTGCTTAATTAAAAGGGAGTTCACAGCGTTGGGGTAAACTTACGTTGGGCTTAATAGATTATTTATAGAACGGAAATGATATTGCAGCAAACAAATCAGGTTATTCTTTGGTAGCAATAACCTGATTTTATTCACATTAACGGCAAGTAGGGCTAAGTTAATTTAGGCTGAACGCAGCTCTCTACGGAGTATTTTCCCTACGGTAGATTTAGGCAGCTCTTCTAAAACGGTAAGTTCCTTAGGGACTTTGTAATTGGTTAAGCTTTCTTTGCAAAACGCAATGATGTCATCGTTAGTAACTGGCTTGCTGACGGTGATGAACGCGCATACTCGCTCACCAGATTTTTCATCTGGTTTACCGACTACAGCGGCTTCCATAATATCTGGGTGGGCAGTGAGTACATCTTCTACTTCATTAGGGTACACATTGAAACCAGAAACAATAATCATGTCTTTCAAGCGATCGACAATTTTAAGTGCGCCAGATGCTACCCAAACGCCGATATCACCGGTTTTAAAGTAGCCATCTTTGGTCATGACTTTTGCTGTCTCATCGTCTCTGTTCCAATAGCCCAGCATCACTTGTGGTCCACGAACCGCAATTTGCCCTGACTCGCCTTCGCCTACTGGGTTATCGTAGCTATCTAGCAAAGCTACCTCAGTATCTTGCAGTGGTTTACCAACGGTACCAACTTCTTCTTCGCCAGGTAAGTTAAAAGAAACCACTGGCGCGGTTTCTGACAACCCGTAACCTTCAGTAATAGTATTGCCTGTTACTTGTTTCCATATAGATACTGCGCCTTGAGCGAGGGCTGTACCACCAGACATGGTTAAATGCAGTTTTGAAAAGTCGAGCTTGGCAAATTCTGGGTGACGACCCAAACCAACGAACAAAGTATTGATACCCGCAAACGCGGTAATTTTATGCGGCTTTAATGTTTGAATGAAACCGTCGATATCACGAGGATTCGGAATAAGCACGATATGGCTGCCCTTCGCGAATAGTGCCATCATACAAACAGTAAAGGCATAAATGTGATACAAAGGAAGTGGACAAACTACCACTTCTTCACCTTCCTTGAAGAACCCGCCTAGGTGGTCAAGCATTTGAACGCTGTTGCTCATAACGTTTTTATGGCTAAGGGCTGCGCCTTTAGATACCCCTGTAGTTCCTCCCGTGTATTGCAACATGGCAAGGGCTTCAAACTCTGTTTTAGGTCTTACCACGGCGGGCAAATTTGCACCGGCGTTAATCGCATCAGTTAACGATACAGTACCTGTTAAAGTAGGCGCTGTAGCAGCATCTAATAATTCAGTCGCCGATGTAGCAACAACGGTTTTAATTTGAGTGTCGCTTTTAATGGCATCAAATTTTGGCAGTAAATCACTTAAGATAACTAACGCTGTTGCGCCGCTATCAGTAAATTGGTGCTTCATTTCCCGCTCGGTATAAAGCGGGTTAGTGTTAACCACTACCAAGCCTGCGCGCAAAGCAGCATAAACGGCAATAGGGTTTTGAATAAGGTTAGGCAGCTGGATAGCAATTCTGTCGCCGGCTTCTAGCTTGGCTTCATGAGTGAAGTAGCGCGCTAAGGCAGCAGATTTTTCGTCTATTTCTTTGAAGGTAAGGGTTTGACCCAATGCGGTATACGCAGGCTTATCAGCATGCTTAGTAAGAACGGCTTCAATATTGTCGGCCAGGCAAGTAACGTTTTCTGGGTACGTTAACATAATGCTTTATCCTGAATGAGAGGTTTCAATGAAAGATGACTATGTCGCTACAGTAACAAATGTTCATTTTTATTTACATACCTATTACATTATAGCTAAATATTCACCTCAGTGATGGTTGCTGACAGTTTGAATAAATTTGAATGGGGCTGGGGATCGCTGGTTTGAGAAAGGTTTAAGCGTGGATCCTGCGTGACATTAGCGTTGGGAGTGGCGGCTATTACCTATTTGAAAGTGCACCCGACTCACTCGTTGCCCGCAATAAGCCATAAATGAAACCACCTAATAGTCCTGCGAAACATTGAAGTAAAAAGCCATCGTACCCGCGCGCTCCCGCAATAAGCGTGACGTTAAGAATAGGCTGCATGGCAAGTAACGCGACGGCAATACTGCTTGCACCCGCTACACTCGTTAACGTGATAAAGCGAGGTTTTTTAATGTCGTGCTTTATCGCGTATTTGCGAATGATAGTGACAACCCAGAACGCAAGTAACAGTGCAACAGCGATGATAATGCCGTAGGTGGGTAGCAAGCCTACGGCATCCTTCCAAGCAGCAGATAACCACTCAGTGGATGATATTTCTACCCCAATACTGGACAGTGCATTCAGTACTTGAAACGTGTGTAAACTGCTAGCCACTAGAAAGGTTGCTAACCACGCAGGAAGAAAACTTTTGATAAAAGACCACATAACCGCTGTTTCCGCTATTTTAAGGTGTTATAACAATCAAACTACTATTGCATGCTAAGGTAGCGTAATAAATAGGGTAAGGGAATGCTGTTTAGCAATAGTGAGTCGGCAAGACTAGGTAATAAAATGGCTATTAATAAAATGCGAGTTTACAAAATAAGCGGATTTAAAAAACATCGGACACAATCGATTTCACGACATGTAGCCATTTTGTTGCTCATGTTTTTGAATGTACAGTCAGCGTTTGGTGTTTCAGCAAATATATCAGGTAAAAGTGCTCTTAAGGCGCAAACGTCTGATACAGCAATAACGACGGCAATTGCCAAAGATTTACATTATCCGAAAGCACTTTTGCAATTGCCCGATAGCAGCTGGCTAGTGGCAGAACGAGACGGCACGATTGTCACTGTACCTTATACTGTTAATAGTTCTGGCAAACCTTCTTCGCCCCAACAAGCCGGCTCAGCACAAGCATCAGCTCGAAAAACCTTAGCTCAACAAAAATTACCCCTTCCACAGCTTTATCAAAAAGGGCAGGGCGGTCTGCTGCACATGGCGCTTTCTCCTGATTTTAGCACCTCGAGAATCATTCTTTTTTCTTACTCTAAAGGCACCGACGACGCGAATCGTTTGGCAATCATGCGGGGTGTTTTGGCTGATGATGGGCAAATTAAAGCACTCACACCAGTAATGGAAATTAAAGACAGTAAAGCTACGCCTGTGCATTTTGGCGGTAAGCTTGTCGCCATGAACGATAGCACGTGGTTGGTGACTACAGGCGATGGTTTCGATTACCGCGAGCAGGCCCAAGTATTAAGTTCACAGTTAGGGAAAGTGCTTCGTTTTACTTTAGAAGGAGAGCCTGTCTCAAATGTGCCTTTTAATAATGCACCGTTTGTTTATACCTTGGGGCACAGGAACCCACAAGGGTTAGTGAAAATGCAAAATGGTGACGTCTACTTGAATGAACACGGCCCAGATGGCGGCGATGAACTAAACAAGCTGACGCCTGGAGCGAACTATGGTTGGCCGGTGGTTACGCTAGGAAGGGACTATTCTGGGGCAACCATTTCCCCCTTTAATCATTACGAAGGCATGGTGAATCCGCTGGTGGATTGGACGCCATCTATAGCGCCATCGTCTATGGCGATATACAACCACAATACTTTTCCGGCACTCTCTAATCACTTGCTTGTTTCGGCCTTAAAAGCGA
>TARA_R110002153_G_scaffold84123_4_pt1 | contig 15508 bp, 12 predicted proteins | sample TARA_R110002153 | Tara Oceans TARA_R110002153 (sample SAMEA4398193) | marine metagenome | biome: Polar Biome; feature: [SRF] surface water layer (ENVO:00010504); material: water (ENVO:00002006), including particulate matter (ENVO:01000060) such as... | depth 5 m
TATTAGCAGATTCTGATTTCGACGGTTTACCAGATTATGTAGAGCGTGATATTGGTAGTGATCCAAACAGCGCCGATACCGACAATGATGGTATCGATGATTATCAAGAGTTTCGCTCCATTACTCATACTTCTATTGATGGCAGCGAAGAATATAGCTTCAGTGTCTTTGACTATGCAAATATTCAATCGTTTTTTACAGGGTTTAACTTGGTAATAAATCCGGATGCGTATGGTACTAATCCACTTTTAGAAGATACTGATGAGGATGGCTTAACAGATCATGCTGAAGTAATTACCGGTTACACCGTAACACTTACCGGAGAGTTAGAGCCCTGGGGTATTATTTATACAAACCCTACTAAAGCCGATTCAGACGGAGATGGATTAACAGATTATGAAGAAGCAAATAATTTCAATGGTTACATTACCAATGCGAATAAAGTTGATACCGATGGTGATGGTACTGACGATAAAAGTGAAATTGATAGCGCTTTAATTAATCCTTTACAAAGAGATGCGTTAGTTCATGTAAGTTATGAGTCCATTTATTTAGGGTATATGGGTGAGGGAGAATGTGCTCTAAATCCTCAGGAAGATTGCGAAGAGCTTACAAATATTTTGTGGTGGCTATATGGGGAGGGGAATGATGGAGCAGAGCAAGGAAATCGTATCCTTTCCAGTTCTGATGAATTTGCTTATACCCCAGAAGGAACAGTAAGACCCTTAGCATCAGGTCATCAACAACTCGTTAACCAGACTATTGTACCAGCAGGTGAGATTCCTGATTCGACTGACTTTACCAGTGGGCTGCTTATGGAAGTGAGCTATTGTGAAGGATCTCCAGAATTTGATGCAACTACTTGTGACGATTATCTACCACTAAACCCTGGTGACCGCGGATATAACGCAAGTGCTTATGTTAATTGGTGGCGGGGTGGACTTCCGGCAGCGGATAACGATTTCAAAGTTAAATGGAGTGGCCAGATCTATTTAGGTGAAGGGTTAAAGTCATTTACTAAATTAGATAGTGATGGGAATGTCATACTAGATCCTCAAACTGGTGATCAGCTGTTTGAATCTGATGGTACTACTCCCATACTAGATACCGATGGCAATCCTACATATGATCCTGCTACTTGGCTGCCAAAAGTATTTTTTGAAGATGCTGATTATTTCATACACATTAATTCTGATGATGGGTTTCGAATGACAGTAAGTGGTGAAGGGGTCGAATGGCCGGGCGTTAATGATGAATGGTCTCTAAATTCTAATCAAAATAGAGAATTTAAATTAACAGTTTCTCAACCCGGTTGGAAAACTATTGAAATTGAATATTTTGAGCATCATGGTGATGCACGTTTACTAATGCAGTGGCAGACGCCTTCATTTGATACAAATGGTAATCTTGTTCTCAACGGCAAGGTACCTGTTCCTTTAGATAACTTAAGGCATAATCTTGGTAATGGCTCTTATTCATGTGTTGGTATTGAAAGAGATCCTAATCAAACTAGTTTTATTTCACTAAATCGATCAATTGAGATGGATAATATCATTTCTCCAAACAAAAAATACGCGCCCGGATTATCCTATTATGGCAGCATGAAAGGCTCTGAAATGAAAATATTTAGGGAAGCAGTGTCTTTTGACGTAATTAAAGCTAATCAAGTAAATAGACTTGAGTCTGATGCACATAGTCGTTATTACATTGAAGGTGCTAATATTAGAGATATTGACAATGTTCTTTTAACTCCAAAAGATCTTATGTCAGTCGCGGTTGATTTAGCAGCCTCGAGACATATTATCCGCGGCTTAGTCAAAAGTAGTGTAACAAATGATTCAATTGTTAAACCTGCGGTAGTAAAAACAGATGAAGATGGTAATCGTTATTTTGATTTATCTAGTGAAGGTCGTATGTTGTACCGCCAACTTTCTCAAAATGCTGGGGTTTATGGTCAGCAAACATTTGTAATCCACGAAGGAGAGAATATCAATTTGTCAGGAGTGTTAATGCGGGTAGACGATATTGAAAGCCTTACTTCATGTCCAATTGGCAGTGCAAATGTTGTTAGCCAATTTCAATCGGGTTGTATGAAACGATTTTCTCGTTCTGTTAGTTATGCCGAAGTTACGTCGCAATCATATCTAACCTACGACATTAAACAACTAGGTGCAACAACCACAAGTGCGAGTAATGATCCTGCGGGTTGTGAAATTGACATGAAGTTGATCATTACACATTAGAGGCAGTTCCAGCTCTCACGTTGGATACTTCGAAACATTAAAAAATGTCGGCTAACACCGACATTTTTTTTGCTTTACTTTTCCAAATGCCATTAACAAAAGATAAAAATATCGGTTGAATAGAGTCCACTATTTCATAAACCCGAGTCAATAAATTGAACTCAGGTTTATAAGTTTAAAGCCTGAGGATCCGCGAATATTCAATCAAATTAATTAAGGTTCAGTTGCTTCTGATTGAAACATTCGCAAAACATAATAATCGAGGACAAGATCTGAAATAGAGGAAAGTGGGGATAATCGAGCAATTATTGGTTAATTTTGTCTTAAGAATTCGGACATTGGATATTATATACAAAATCATTAGCTAACATCCTAATAAAAGAATGTCAGCAGTGTAGGATTTAAATCCACTTATGCTTTTTGAAAAATCAGCATTCCAGTGATCATCAGTACAATAATTATCCATACTGAGATGTAGCCATATTGCCACTCAAGTTCTGACATGCTTAGATAACTTACTTGTGGATTAAAATTCATTCCATAAACACCAACAATGAAGGTAGGTGGAATAAAAATAGTCGCAATGATTGTCAGTACCTTCATGACGTCATTCAACTTTAGGCTAACGCTGGTCATATACAGTTCCATCAAGCCTGAGGTCATTTCATGGTACGTTTCTAATAATTCCATAATCGAAATAACGTGGTCATGGCAATCACGAAAGTGCAATTTTGTTTCTTGGCTAATGTTTACATTATCTTCATCACGTAATATTTCGTTAATTGCTTCACGTTGTGGCCACAATCGGCGTCTTAGCAATAACAATTCTCGGCGCAGTTTGTGTACTTTTGCCAATACAGAATTGTCAGGAGAGTCAAATAATAGATCTTCCAAATCTTGAATGCGTTCAGAATATGTTTCTAAGAGCGGAAATCCATAATCGACCACAGTGTCTATCAAGTTATAAAATAAGTCGTCCGCTTTTCGTCGACGAAGTTTTCCAACACCACTTTTTAATCTAGCAACCACCTCAGGAAATGGATTAAGTTCACCTGAGCAAAAAGACACTACGGAGTTTTGTGTTAAAAATATACTAACCTGCTCAATGTGGACATCTTCACCGTTATTGACGGGTAAACTTAAAATAATAAATATTTGCTCATCGTTTATCTCCACTTTTGGTCTTTGCCTATCCCCACATCATGGGAAATGTACTGGGTATTGTGTATCGCACACTTGCCACCCATATCACTAAAAAAGCAGGCTACAACAAAAAGACGGCACAAACGGGAGCGGTAACATTGATTCAACGATTTGGCTCAGCGCTGAATTTAAATATCCATTTTCACATGCCTACCTCGATGGTGGAGTGTCAGAGTGTCAGAGTTGAAGTTATTTTTGGATATTGTTGATCTAGATGATGGAGATTCGAATTATACAGCCAACACCCGTTTATTTATCGAACCGGCTATGGGGCGCACAACGCAGGAGTTGATGGCGATGGCTCTTGACTTGTCAGCATCACGCCAGATTATTGATAAATTAGTGCGTTCAGATGCACAAAATCAAACCGTTACTGATAGTGCATCGATTAAATGGGCTAATGGCAAACGTTTCTTCGAATTGTCTAAAACAGGCAGAATGTTATATCAACAACTTAAAAATCAGCAGCTTTATGGGCAGCAGACGTTTGTTGTACGTAAAGGCGAAAACATTCAGTTGTCGGGTATCTTGATGAAAGTTGATGATCAGGAAAGCCTTACTTCTTGCGCAATTGGTTCGGCAGGTGCGGTAAGTCAATTTGACTCAGGTTGTACTAAACGTTTCTCAAGAACAGTGAGTTTTGCAGAAATCAGTCAACAGTCTTATACCACATTTGATTTCAACAGTTTGTTGACCGACACCTACACGTCTGATGGCAACCCTGCAGGCTGTGAAATTGAGTTAAACGTGATTCTTTCACGATAATTTTATAGGCAGGATAATGCAGTTTTAATTTGTGACCTTACTAGTTCGATAATATTCAAGAGCCTTGAATATTATCGAACATTTTGTGTTTCGTTGGGCCTAGTGCCTGTATGAAATTTGTTTAAAATATCATCTATCAAACCAGCCTATCTGAACTTTTCTTTAATCCATTTTGTATTGACCGAGATAGTCGCTTAATTAAACATTGATTGTCGATACTGAGTTGTGTTTGACAGCGAAGATATAATGTGTGAATTAAAGCAGTCCTGCCCGTTTAACTCCTAAGTAGGTATTAATGATATTGGCGTTAAGCTGTCCTGCAGGGCAATTAATACAAATGACACCAGACTTTTTAAGGCGCTGGATATTGTTGTTGATTGAGCGCTTAAGTAATTGCGCGGAGCTATATAATAAGGCTTGCTCAAAATCTTTAATTTCATGGTCGTTTATCTGTTGATAGATAGGTTCAGTGATTGTGATGATTGCGACTAGATGCACTCGTTGCAATAATTTTACGGCGGTAAATAGGTCTGAAAAGTCCTCATCGCGCAAACAACTTACTAATAAAATTAAAGAACGCTTAGGCTGTTTACTCAGTAGGTTTTCAGCTGCTTGTAAATAATCACTGGCTATCTTATGAGGGTATAAATCATAGAAGTGATGCATTATTTTGCTAACACTTTGTATGCCCTTCATGTTGCCAAGCCAACGGGTGTCACTGCCAAAACTTTGAAAACTCAATCTGTCGCCATTTTTAAGGGCAGTATGGGCAAGTAAAATTAGCGAATTAAGGGCATGATCAAAATAACTCATGTGCTCATCTTGAACTAACATTCGTCTACCCGCATCGAGCATAATAATTACATGTTGATTTTTTTCTTCTTGAAACTCTTTGGATATAAGTTTGTTAAATCGGCTGGTCGCCCGCCAATCAATTTGTTTTAGACTTTCCCCTTCGCGGTATTCCCGTAGTTGACGAAAATCCATACCACTGCCACGCAGGTTTATCTTCTTTAGTCCCGCTTGGCTTAAGTTTACGCTGCCATTTAAGCCTGCCATATCACTTAATACACTGAAGTTAGGATAGACCTTTATCTCTTGTTTATTTTCAATCAACCAGTTGAATTGCCAATAGCCTAATTGCGAACGAATTCTAAATTCACTGGCCAAAATTTCTGCTAGACCGCGTTTTTGTGGTAATACCTTGTAGCTCAGAGTTATATCCTGTCCCGCTTGCAACAAACAATGTTCAGGTTTTTTAACTAAACTCCAAGTGCTGGGAATGTGCTCTTCAAGCTCAAATTCATATGCTCTTACGGCATGGCTGCTTACTTTAAGGCTAATAAGTTGCTCAACATAAATAGACAGATTGTTTGGAGCTGTCCGCTCAGCACTGAGTTTTGGCTGAATACGACTAAATAAGCAATCAATTGTGCTAATTAGCAATAACACCACAAAAGCGACCCAGGGTAGGAGTTGTAACTGGGGGATTTCAAACCATTGACCAAGGCCTGGCAAAACCAAGGCCCATGCACAGAGCCACGCTAAGTGCCTTAATAATTGCCTGGATGGGCGAAAGCCGTTTCTAATCATTGTCTGGGTACAGGAACTTTATTAATGATATCAGTGAGCACTTGCTCAATACTGCCACCCGATATCTCTTGTTCTGCTGACAAAATAATCCGATGACGCAAAACAGGTAGCACCATGTTTTGTATTTGCTCAGGCATAACAAAGTCATAGCCTTGCATTAGTGCCTTCACCTTGGCTGTTTGAATTAAGGCAATACTTGCTCGGACGCCGGCGCCATGGGCGATACCGTTCCATTCTCTTGAGGCTCGCACTATGCTAACCGCATATTCAACGATTTTTTCATCAACGATGACATGCGCCGCGGCTTGTCGTAAATATTGAATGTCTTGAATATCCAAGACTTTATCCAAGGGTTTTTTGATTGATTGAGAAATACTAGTAGTATTTGCAAGGGTCAAACTGACCTCGTCTGTAAGTGACGGGTAATTGACTTGGACTTTCATCATAAAGCGGTCAAGTTCCGCCTCAGGCAAAGGGTAAGTACCTTCATTGTCAATCGGGTTTTGAGTCGCCATGACCATAAAAGGTAAATCAAGGGCATAGCTCTGGCCATCGATAGTAATTTGATATTCTTGCATTACTTCCAGTAAAGCCGCTTGGGTCTTAGCTGGTGCACGGTTAATTTCGTCAGCTAACAGTAAATGGGTAAATGCTGGCCCTTTTCTGATTTCAAATTTTCCGCTCGACATGTTCAACATCGAGTGGCCAGTAACATCCGCTGGCATAAGATCTGGGGTAAATTGTACACGTTTATAATCAATATCAATGGATTCAGCTAAGGCCCTGATCATTAGCGTTTTACCCAAACCGGGAACACCTTCTAACAAAACATGTCCACCGGCTAATAGCACTATAATGATTTGTTCAAGGACTTCATCTTGACCCACCAATAGTTGGCTCACATTATTTTGTAGCAGTTTTATTTTTTTCTGACACAATTCGACTGCTTCAGTGTCCAATATTAAATCACTCATAGCATTTTCCTGAGTTGTTGTAAGCCTTTCATACATTGAGTAAATTGGCTTTGATTAAGCGTATTATCTGCAAACATAAGTTTATTGATTGTGTCTGGGGACCAGCCTGAAAGCTCTTGTAATAGCAGAATGATTTTTTGTGCTTCAGCGCCCTTAGCACCTGGCCACTTGTTGCCCACTATCAATAAAATATGATTTCTAACTTCGGCTAGCAGCAGATGTTGATTGCCTTGCTCCCAATAATGATCACCCGCCACTTTAATGTGTTGAGTAAAGTAGGACTGTATGGTTTCGAATAAGGACATCGTCGGCCCAAAACGACTGGCTAGTTGCCATAAGCTGATGGCTATCAATAAAGCTAACAACCAAACAAATTCTGCCGCATAGTGATATAACAAAATAAACCAATGGTCTTGCTCTTTAGGATTAAATACATAGACATGAGACATGTTTTCCAAAAAGCTCACTAATAATATCGCATTATCATGTTGAGCTAATTGCTGGTTATTCCAGATAAAGGTTTCAGTCACAAAAGTGATTAGGCCTTCGCCGTGTTCTAATTGTATTAGGGTATAGCCATCTTCATTACTTACGGTATAAAAAATGTCGCTATCTTCAGGCAAGGTGATTCGATAAGAACTCTCTAAACCAACTTCAATTTTATGGGAGTTAGGGTCATTTAAAATACTTTCTTTTTGGTCGAACTTACTTAAGGCTAATTGATCATCAACTAACCAATGCACCCCCACACCTAACTTTTCCAGTAGGGCATTTGCCCTAAATGAATCTTGAAATGCTTCGGCATTAACAGCGGTGATTAAATAGCCTCCACCTTCAACCCAGGACAGAAGTACTTCACCTAAGCGCTGAGAAATCGCTGCGTTTGCATCTACTAAAATAATTGCTTCATCCAATTGCGGTATGACTGCATCAGGCGTATCACTAAATAGGCGGCGATAATCATCTTCTATGGTTGTAGCAACCCCCATTCGCTCTAATAACAATTTACTCGCTAAATAGGGTTGTTGACGCACTTCTTTACTCTCACCCATATCCTTTGTTTCATCATAAAACTCAACACTTGCGACTACATATATTCCGACAATTAGAGTCAGCAGCAATAAAATGAGTTGTTGTAGTTTTTCTGTCTTCATACGTCACTCTTTGTGGTTGGAGTAGCATAAAGCTGTGTCCATGTTACAAAAAGTGCCTGCATTTTTTCAGGCTGAGGCCAGCGGTGAGCCCACGCTAGCTGAATCCAAGTATTGATAAGTTCAACCATAAACACTTTACTTTCGCCCTCTAGCGACCGATTGATGGCCGTCAAGCATTGCTGCTCAGTCATCGCTTTATTTAATGAAATCAGCTTACGAACTTGTAAATTCATTAAACTACTGACCAACATTAACGACAGGGCTTGTCTATATGCCTGTTGACTCATTAATAGACTGAGCTCAGAAGGGATATCTTTAGGCAGGTCTTTATGCGTACGATGTTGACCAAAACTTGGCATGTCTATCAGCGTTTTAGTCGGGAGTTTTATATTAGCTAGACTCGCTATACGAAAACGACTTAACCATAACAACCAAAGCAATAAGCTGATAAAAACTACCCACAAAATGACTTCTAAAAACTTTGCGATAAATGCAAATATTGTGGCAAATACGCTCAGGTCGGGTTGTTCGTCACTTTTGGATTCCCACTGCCAGCCTGTCCAGCGCCAAGTCCTTACCATTTCGTTTTGATTAAAAGGTGGTGCTTGCAAGACTTCTTGTAAGTTTTGGTTTATCTCTTCATGGCGCTCAATACTTTCTGCCTCTGGAGGTAATAGGGCTGCCTGCTCAAATTCGGTGCTGCTTGGGGTTTGTAATGTTTCATCGCTTTGCTGGGCGGCAGTTTCAGGCATGTTAAAACTCAGACCCAAAGTGAAGACCATGACTATTACCGAAGCAAATTTTTGCAGACTATTTTGTTGTATTTTTTTAAAACTTAACTCAATGTCCCAGCCCTCGAGAATAATACGTCGATTGAGATAAGCAGCAAAACTGCCACCAATATAGATGGGAGCAATGAGTAAAATCGCTAAGTAAGTAAACAAGTTGGCACCCAGTTCAATTGCCAATGTTTCACTACTGAGTACCTTAAAAAAGTCAAACTCGACTCCCGAGGGTACGAGCATATCCATCAAGACAAAAAGCCCCATAAGGATAAATAATTCCCAATGCACACAGATAATAAGCCACCAAGCATTATTATTATCTGCAGTTCGGTGTAAAACCGCTAAACGCGAAGCCCGTTTTTCGCCAGTGAGTTGCTCAAGTTGTGTTACCGCCAGATCAAAGCCTCGGCTGGGTGAAAATCGCCGCCAAGTGATACTTTGAAACCAATTAAGTTTAAGTTGGCTAGGCCAGGCTTTTATCGCGTTTGAGGCGCTGATTTGTTGACCAAAAACCTGACGACTAAAAATATATAGTAGCCCCCGTTCAAATAATGGTTTACACCACCACAAGATAAAAATACCAAATTCAACACTGACAAGCTGACATAAGACAAACACTGGAAAGGTAACAACCAGCAAAAACCCATAAAGTTGGCGCCACCAAGTCATCGCCATTCGGCATCCCAAGTCAAAGGACTTCCAACTGTTGCGCGCTTGAGTAGAAATGACTAATTGATCAATTTTCATGTGACACTCGGCGAAAAATATACATCAATACCCAAAACCAACAAAAGCTACCAACCCCATATTTCACGAGGTGGGGAATGGTTTGACTCGATGACCAAAATGCCTCAACAAACGCAGCAATAACTAACATCAGAAATGCCGCAAACACAAGTGGAAGTGCCTTCTTGCCCGATACTTTTAAGGCATCTAAGCGTGAATAACGACCAGGTACCAGTAGATTAACGCCGATGACACTGCCAGCGGCAGCGGATAACACAATAGCGGTTAATTCAAAAGCACCATGGGTAATGACAAAAGAGAAGAAGGTCGAACCATAGTCAATATTTACAATATGCCCACTGATTACGCCCAAATAGAGTGCGTTAAATAACAACACATACAAAGCGCCAAAACCCAAAATAATCCCACCCACAAAGGATTGAAACGCGATAGAAATATTATTGAAAATATAATAACCGAACATCAAAAAGTCACTGTCAGATTCTCGCTCTTTGGCATAGTGCTTAGATAGCGGATCATACATTTCTTCAATATTGACCACCTGTGCATTGCTAATCACATTGCGGACAAAATCGGGGTCAATCAGGGTAATTGCAAAAGCGATAATGCTGACACCGTAAAATAATATATGGGCCCAAACTACATAAAGGCGCAATTCGCTGAGTGATTGTGGCAAATCATATTTGATAAACTTCCAAAGCGGTGCAATAAAGCGATTCGTCGGTTTGTAGAGCTGTTGGTGGCCCATCAACATCAGTTGGTTAAGATAATTAACTAAAGATGGGCTATATAAGCGACTTTTAGCAATAGCCAAATCATGGCTCAGTTGGCGGACCATTTTGGGTAAATCGTGGTCTTTGGCCAATTCCGGATCAGTCAATACCTCTTTAAGTAATTGCCACTGGTTTTGTTTTTGTTTGGTAAATTCAGCTTGTTTCATGCTTTACCCAACAAATTTGCGGCCATTGATTTAAGTTTGGTGATGGCTTCATCATCCTTACATCCCAAAAATTCACTTAAATTATTGGCTAACTCTCGTTGTCTATCTTGGCTTAACTGATTGCTACGTTCTGCAAAAGCAATAACGGCTTGTTGCTCAGCAAGAGACATGTTCAAAGCAAGGGTTGGTGCGGCCGATAGTTGTAGCTCATCTATTTTAAGCGGTTTTTCGTGATACACCACCATCGTCCCCGCCACATAATCACCGAGACGTTTAAATCGTTTAGAGCAAAGTATGCTAATTAAACCAGTTAGATAGGCAAAAGGTAAAATATCGATAGAACGAAACAGGTTGCGCAACAATGAGCCTGGCAGACTTATGGGCAGGCCATTGTCATAAACCACCACTAAACCATACATCGATTTACCAGGAGAAGAACCTTTATAAATTTCGAATAAAACAGGATAAAACCATTCAACAATAAACAAGATTAGAAAATAAACACCGGTACCAAAATCGCCGATTAAATTAAGCACTGTGGCTGCAGCTGCAATAATGCATCCGCGGATCAATAAATCAATTACAAATGCCATCGTACGCGCGCCCAGCCCTGCTGGGGTAAGCAATATGTCAGTTCCTTCCGGTGTTTCGAAGGCAAAGCGATTATCTATCATGTTTATCAAATCGAAAATGAGGTTATTGGTTTAATTAAGCTGATGGCAGAAAAAGCCCAACCATGACAAGTAGCCACCATAAAATGCCTAGAATAATAAAAATCCAGTTTTGCCAAGAGAGTGTGGCGTTTTTTAGCCCTTTGGGATCACCATTGAGCTCATTTGCCGTTTGTTGTACCAAAACCAAAGGGATAATAGGCAGTAAATAGCAGACTAGAGAAATTAAGCTATAACTTGACAAGTTTTGAGTATTGTCGCCAAAGCGTTCAATTATAGAGCCTGCAATAGTGCAAAGAATATAAAAAGCCGCTAACCAGCCAGCACTCCAAGCCACGGCCAGTTTTTTAAACTCAGCGTCATATTTAATCGTAGAAAATAGTGAAAAAACAAAAAATATCTGAAAAATTGCGCGCAATACAGGAATGCAGTCACGCCCGCCATTTATCCTCTGTGCAGTCCAATGTTTGTAAAACCAATAAACGCTGTACATATTTAGAGTACAGACACTTAAAATAATCATCTTACGGCGCTGAGTCGTAAACAACTGCAAGGCCTCTTCTGGTTCGTCTTGGCTTAGTAAGGGGGCTTCAGGGGCTTGATAGAGATTATCCGTTGTCATGTATTTTCCTTATTATCTTGTTTATTCCATGAGTAAATCTTGGGCAAAATCAAACGGTTTACTAGCTGTATTAGACTGTATAAATTTCTAAGCCAATACAAAAACTTATTTGCAATAAATAGAGCCAAAAACCGCATCTAGGGTTTATAAGCTTCTACAATATTATCAATGTTGATTTAATAAATTTCATATTGACGAATATGCCACTTTATTTATCCCAATGTAAGCAAAGTTAATGAATTTTGCCGACAACTGCTTGTTTTTTGAGCGGGAGTTTAGAGTGCTTTCAGGATTTAATCGCTGATTGCCTTTGGGGGCTGCCTTTCAATGGATTTCATCAGGCATGCATATTCACTTTAAATAAATCCAATCTAAATTTGTTTAGGTCAAGTAGACTACCAACTAATAACTTGTTATTTTTTTGAACCATAATCTTAAAGTGAAGGCGTAATTAGATGAAAATTCTTGTTGTAGACGATCATGCGCTTTTTTGTGAAGGTTTATGTTATGTGCTGGAAAAGTTAGATAATAACGTGTCTATTTTGGAGGCCAATAATTTCAATGATGCTGTGACACAACTAAACACAAACATTGATATAGACATGGTTTTATTAGACCTGAATATGCCCGATAAAGATGGTTTCTCAGTATTAGACTTTTGCAGAGAACATTATCCTTTAATTTCAATCGTTGTTTTATCAGCGTCCAAGAAGCGCAGTGACATGAATCGTGCTCTTGAGGCCGGAGCGATGGGATTTATTCCTAAAGATACCACCAGTAACGTAATGTTGGGTGCGATACGTTTAATTATGACCGGTGATATTTATGTACCTCAGTCAATGGCCATGAATGTCCCAGATGAAGATGAAGAATTAGCAAACTCGTTTACTCCCAGACAGCTAGAAATAATACCTATGATGATCAAAGGGTTTTCTAATAAAAAAATAGCCTTAGAAATGGGTATTTCTGAGGCCACTATTAAAATGCATTTTACCGCTATTTTTAAACGTTTGGAGGTGAACAATCGAACTGAGGCTGCTTTGGCGGCCCGAACCTTGGGATTTAACGAGTAAGATAAATGCTAAATCATCAAGTAACTTTATTTTTTTTGCGAATGCCTATACATGAGCACTGCGCAAAAATGCCCTGAGTTTCATCGGTGGCACGGGTTTAAACAATACTTGAAAATTACTGCTACTCATTTCAACCAATCTATCACTTGCAATATCTCCGGTAATGATAAGCGCTGGTATGTTTCTATTGTAAGCGGAATGAATTGCCTTAATAGCATCAATCCCTGTTTTACCTTCCTTTAAACGATAATCAGAAATAATAATGTCAGGGTATCTGTTGCTTGATTTAAGTTGTAGCAAGGCATCATCAAGGTCGCAGGCAACAATAACACTGTAACCCCAAATTTGCAGAATACTATCAAGGCCCTCTCGAATACCTTTTTCATCATCAATAACAACGATTAGACCTGAATTATCAGCAATGTCGTGATTATCTTCTTTTGTTGTAAAACCTAGGGTATCGACCACAAGTTGAGATTGATCGACGAAGATAGAAAATTTAGATCCTTTGTCTACTTCAGATGAGACGGCTATGTCGTGCTCAAGCAGCATAGCCGTTCGCTTTACTATGGACAAACCGAGCCCGAGCCCTTTTTCTCTATCTCTTTCTGGATTGCTGATTTGGTAAAATTCTTCATAAATGTCTGCTAGATTGACTTCACTAATACCTATGCCCGAATCTGATACATGAATGCTTACCATTCCCTTATTCACTTCACTGTCATCAACTTCGCATTCAATCGTGATTTCACCTTTCAGAGTATATTTGATGGCATTAGTTAGATAGTTTCTAATTATTTGTTCTAACAAGTCGGGTTCACTATGTACTGCCGGATATTTAGCTGGCCAATTGATAGTGATATCTTTTTCTTTAGCCTGAGAATCAAAACTATCCTGCAATTTATCGAAAATTATCTTTAGGGAAAAATCCTGCTTTTTAACCTCTATCACACCAGCATCAAGTTGAGATATATCTAATAGTTTGTCAAAAAGATTGGTAAGTGCACTAACCGATGAGTTTATCTGCTCAACAACCTTTTTTACTTTGGGAAATTGTATCAACTCATCTAATACGGACGTAAATAAACCTAAAGAGTATAAAGGCTGACGCAGGTCATGGCTGGCTGCGGCAAGAAACTTCGACTTAGCTCTATTAGCCCTCTCAGCTTCGTCTTTTTGTTGTTTTAGTTGCTCTATTAAATCTAAATTTTCGAAACGTAAAGTTAAAGAGGTTTTAAAGTTTTTGTTCACCCTGATATTGAATGAAGTAAGCACCAAAAAAAACGCGAAAGTGGCTACGGCTAAAGCAATATGAAACTTTTCACCTAATATGAAAAGTTGAATGATGATAGGAAGCAAGGTGACAGGCACATACGCAAAATAACAGGGTAAATAAATTGCCAAGGTGAACGCCGACCCCCCTGTCATTGCCATCAAGGCCAAGAGAATAAAAAGCTGATAATTTTGTTCGCCTGTTGGCAGAAATAAAATACCAATTAAGCCCCAAATAATACCCGCGCATGCACTGCCAATAATAAGCGAATGGCGATAAAGCTTTTTATTACTCGGCTTGAAATATTTTTTATAACTAAGGAAAAATGCGCCACGTGTTATCACCATTACGAGCAATAGAGCTAAACATATTAAGATTGATTGGTGAGAGACGACATCCCAAAACCCATAGGCCAAGGCGAGGCCAACCAGAACATTTACCAATAAAAGTGATGGAATAGCATCATGTAACATTTTGATCTGTTCGGTATTAATTTTATCGTTAATGTGATTATCTGATTCTGTGTACAAACGTCGTCCTTTTTAAAAATACTACTATGTTAATGAGTTCCATTACATATTGAGGTATTTCGATAGACTCGTCTATCTTGGCATTAGCTCAATACGTGATTTTAAGCCTCTCTGCTGCCTGCACTCTTGTGTGTTATGACCCCATACTTTAGTTGGTAGTCTACAGACTAATGGCTACTTACCTACTGGCAATATAAGGTGTATTCTCGACCCCTAAATTGTCAATAGTTTGCCTGAAACTACCATAATACCGTCAACAAGCACGCTAATGCCTCAGAACAACCTAAGCTTAATAAGGTTCGAAGGACTATTATGAACTCAAAGACATTATCACTATTTCCCATTAAAACCCTGCCATGTAAAACTGTTTTAGCTCTATCTATTTCACTTGCCCTTGGTGCTGGGGTCATTCCAAGCGCACTATCGGCTGAAATATCACAGAAAGTTACCTTGGCAAGCAGTGGTCAAAGTATGTGGGGCACCGGCAGTTCTGTGGCTTTTTCTAATCTGGATAATCCCTTATTTTTAGGGGCCGAATGGGACAAAAGTGGCAATATTTTTAGTGTGGGTAATGCAACTTACGGCAGCAATGGTTTAAAGGTTGATGCGGCGACAAGTGGCAGAATTGGCTTAGAAACCGGCTGGGAGATAGACAGCGGTACAGTAAATACCAGTTTGCCTTTTGAATTTACCTTTGACTTGCCTGATTTCAATGAGTTGCAAAACAATCAAACGTTTTCCATGGGAGTCACTAATTCCACCTTGTTGAGTAATGCTTTTTTACAAACCATCTCGCCGACTATTCAAACCTATGTTGATTTTATCGTTGAAGCTAATGCCTCGGTTACCGCAACAGGTTGTTATGACGTTTGGGTAAGTACTGATTGTGGCAGTAAAAAGAAAACCTTATTTAATATTGACGAAAGTTTTGAGTT
>TARA_R110002153_G_scaffold79293_2_pt1 | contig 15411 bp, 11 predicted proteins | sample TARA_R110002153 | Tara Oceans TARA_R110002153 (sample SAMEA4398193) | marine metagenome | biome: Polar Biome; feature: [SRF] surface water layer (ENVO:00010504); material: water (ENVO:00002006), including particulate matter (ENVO:01000060) such as... | depth 5 m
TCACAGGAGTTGCTGTGGGAGACGTTGTGGTTAATGGAACTACGGGTCAGTCGGCAACAGTTACTAATACATTAGGCGGTACTACCGCCTTAGAGTTAAGCGCAGATATATTTTTACCTACTAACCCTTCAGGAACTTTTGAAGTTTATCAAATTTTTAATAATTACGTTGTATACAACTGGGACGGGGATTGCTTTAATGATAGTGCAGTAACTGATGGTCAGCCTGTATATGCATCTGACGTTTTCTTAGTTGATTATAATGTAGTAGGCACACAGTCAATCTGGTACATGGTAGTACCTAAGACAACAGCTACAAGGTCAACTCTTGTTATGCAGGCATTTGCATCGTGTACGCCGAACAACTGGGAAGTAGAGGTAGGATGTCCTACAGCATTAGATTCTTATGGTATCAGTAATGCATCAGAGGTTTGTTTAGATCAAACTGATAATATAGCATACATTGCATATGTTGCGGGTGTGGTTAATGACCCTAGGATAAATGACTTTATTTTTGTAGATGCTAATGGCGTTACTCCTTACGCTGATGGCTCTTATACTATAGAAATCCCTGTATCATCAAGCACTGCAATAATAACAGTTTCAGAGGGGGTAATAATATCACTAAGTGCTTGTCCTTAAATAAAAATATATGGCAGAATATACATTAACGTACAGTGCAGGAGTTGAGGGATGGCCCTCGTTCTATTCTTTTATACCTGAGTATATGGTGGGTATGAATCAGTACCTATATAGCTTTAACGGTGGGAACCTGTACAGACACAACACTAATGAGACTAGAAATAATTTCTATGGCACTCAGTATAACTCTAAGATGATTAGTGTATTTAATGATGTTCCTCTAGAGAATAAAATATTTAAGACCCTAAACCTTGAGTCTGATGACCCCTGGGAGGCTGATCTGATTAGTGATATACAGACAACGGGTTACATTGAGGCAGCGTGGTTCTCAAAGAAAGAGGCATCGTGGTTTGCATTCGTTAGGAATGAGGGTGCCCCTGTAAGCACACCACAGTTTGAACTTAGGTCCTTGAATGGTATAGGCCGATGTACTACTGTAATCACACTAGGCGTGGTATCCACAATAAGCTTTGCCCTTGCAACAAACATAGGAAGCATAATAAGTGTGGGTGATACCGTGTACTCTTTTGTGCCTCTCGCACCTCCTGCTAATAATACACCTATTGTTAGGGGGATTGTTACTGAGATAAATGTTGATCTTAAGAATAATATTAATACGTTAGTTATAGATACCACAGGGAATGTAGCACCAGCTAATAATGACCCCTACATAATGTTCATCAAGAATCAGGTGGCTGAATCTCACGGGGTGTTAGGTCACTACTGTCAGTTTGAGTTGACACTAGATAAAACATCTAAGTCAGAATTATTTGCTGTAGAATCAGAAATCATGAAATCTTTCCCTTAAAAATAATATCTTTGCAGGAGTATGGGGATATTAAGTCTGTTTAAGAAAAAAGAGAAACCTGAGGACATACTTAAATATGTTAACAAGAACAGGGGTATACTGTGGGAGAAGATTGAGGAGTTCTCTGAGCAGCTTAATGCTACCGGTGGATTCGTTACTTCGGGTACGGATGAGATGGAGGAGCAGTTCCCTACGAAGCATCACTTCAATGACGGGCTATACACTAGAGAGGTATTTATGCCTAAGGGATCATTAGTTGTAAGCTTCATCCACAAGCAGAGTCACCCCTCATTCTTTATGGAGGGAAAGATGTCTATACTAACAGACGCAGGAGAGATTAAAAAAATTAAGGCACCTATGACTATACAGACAGAGATAGGTACACAGAGGGTGGCATATATGCACGAGGACGTAAGGTGGTCGTGTGTGTACAAGACAGACAAGAAGAATATAAAGGACGCAATGAAAGAAATATATACACTAGATTATAGAGAACTTCCTAGTTCCTTAATCATAAAACACTTAGAATTATGTCAGGACTAGCAATAGCAGGACTAGCTGTCTCAGTAGGGACTACAACAATGTCATTTGTTCAAGCAAATAAACAAAAAAATCTTCAAAAAGCAGCTGAGCAAAAAGCGAATGAGTTACTAGAGGACGCAAAGAAAAGAATTGATGTTAATGTATACGAAGCACTAGCAATTCAGAAGGAGCCCTATGAGCTACAGAGAGATTCTTTACTGTCTCAGGGTGCGGCAGGATTACAGGCAGGGGTTGAGGGCTCACAGCGTGGAGCTGCAGCAACAGCAGGTAGAGTACAGATGGCACAACAGGCAGCACAGGGTGGTGTTAGAACTGCCATGGGTCAGGAGATGATGGACCTAGATAAGTTAGTTGCCGCTGAAGACTCAAGGCTACTTGATGTAGGGATGCAGTTAGGGCTTGAGGAGAGTACCGATGCAAGACAGGCAGCAAGAGATGCGGGCAATGCAAGACAGCAGGCGATCATGTCAGGTGTTCAAGGTATAGCAGGTATAGGTGAGACGGCAATATCGCAGGCAGGGCTTTATGCGGGCACAGCTAAAGTAAAGGATACTACACCGACTACACCGACTACACCGACTACACCTGTAACTCAGGGGACTTATACTCTTGGTGGAGCTAATCAGTTTCCTAACACTTTTGCTACACCTAATTTTAAGACTACTTTTAATCCTACTTTTAATAATCCTAATCCTAATCCTAACCTAGGTGGCAATAATATGTTAACTCCTTATAAATTTCTATAAAATGGCAGAAGACGGATATTACGGTTATGTAGAGGGCGAGGCCGCTAATCAGATAAACTGGGGCGAGATAGGCAAGAATATGTCTGATATGCTCGTTACTCAAAAGAGGGTAAGGGAAGAGAAGAGGGTTGCTATTGATGACGCATCAAGAGAACTAGGAGAAGAACTTGCTAATGCACCTACGGGCACATATGATGCAGGTAATGAGTTTGTTCTAGGGTATGCTGAGAACGCACAGCAATATAGAATGATGGCTGATAAGCTATTAAAGTCAGGTCAGCTGAAGCTGAAGGACTACATGGTAGGCAGAGCGAATATAAACTCAGACACCGATACAATGTTTAGTTTAGCTCAAGAGTATCAGACAGAGTTTGCAGAGAAGATGAAGCGTTACGATAACGATGAGTCTGCATTCTTAGAGGTGTGGGAGATGGAGCAGGTAGAAGGTATGGCAAACTTAAATGGAGTTAAAGCTACACCTAATCCTACTAATGGTATCGTTACCCTATTAAATAAGGACGGTAGCACAATGACCGTTAACGGTATGAGGTCTAGGCTAAAGAATAGGTATGACAGGTTTGATATTGACGGAGAGACGCAAAACATAGCAGATTCTCTTGGTATTGATGTTAGAATGTTAGGTAAAGATAAAGCTAAATGGGAAAAGGGCGTGGGTGTATGGCTAACTACCGCTGATCCTAAACAAAAAGTTGAATATAAGGCCATGGAGAATGATAAGATACAAAGCGTACTTACTAATCCCTACAACACGGCCTCTGTTCTTATTGATCATGGAGCTGAAGGAAAGTACACTTTCATTAATAAGGCAAGTATAACTGATGGGTACAAGGCTAAGGCTAACGAGATAGTTATAGACTATACTCAGCCTATGTCTGAAAGAGTTACGTTAACACCTAAACAGGAAGAAGAGGCAGCAGAGGTTATAAGAAGACAGATTAGGACTAAGATAGACACGAAGATAACCGCACAGTTTAAAAATGAGCAGTATAGCCCTGAACGAAGAGCAATGGCAAATGTTACTGCAGCAGGGTCAGGAGATAAAAAACAGGAAACGAAAGATGTATCGTTATGGATGGAAATGTATGGCGCAGACACAGATGAAAAAAATCTGTTGTTAAGTTCATTAATAGCATCGCCTTTATCTTTAAAAAGAGGATTGAGATCTGCTATATTTGTTGAAGGAGATGACGGGTTAATCAGAATGAATGTTACATATAAAGATTCAACATTAAACAGAACAGGTAAAAATGGAATCTTAGTAAAAGATAATCCTACACAAGATGAATGGGCTAGACTAGGATCTGAAATTCATGGATCCGCAGACCCTACTACTATAATGAAGGATGCAGGGGGATATGGTGATAGCAAGTATAACAACGAATATAGCGGTGTCGGGTCATCTAGGGATGATGTTCCTGTAGAGAAAAGTGACATAGTAACTGTACATGACTACATTGATTCTAATGCTGATGCTATTTTAAGTACTGATATGTTCTTTGATAAAAATAATACCGATGTCCTTCCTACTATAGATGCTGCGATAGGTAAGTTTGGTGGATCAGTTGAAAAATCAGATAGCTTCGCCGGTAACGGTTTTACAATTTTAGCATCTGATGGCAAAAAAAGTGTGACGTATAATACAAATCTTGGTAGTGCTGCTGATGCGAAGAAACAAAGAGATGATATTTTAGATTTTCTTAAGAACCACATGACAATTGAAGCTGCTGAAAGGAGCAATGAGACATTAGTTAAGAGTACAGGTAAATACGATTAAATATGAAAAAAATATACGATGCTCTTTATAGTGCAGGTGACTACACTAAATCATTTGATGAGTTCATTATTCAGTATAAATTTAATGAGCCGTTAAAAAAAAAAGAACAAGTTATTACAGAAGATTTGCAGACTCCTGCAGAGCCTTCTATCGAGAGTGGTATAGGCTATAAAACAGAAACATTTAGTATTGACGGAGAGCCTGTAAATAAAAACGAATTTAGTATTGAAACAGAACGACAAGCATATAAGGGGACACTTCTTGATGATGCCCCTATTAATCAATTCGATAAGTCACAGGGAAATATTACAGGAGAACTTATAGAAAGACAAGAAGAGTATACTGTCCCTAAGTTAAATTATGAGTATAATCAATATGGGTTTACTTTTGAGGAGTCAGGGACTGGTGACTCTATGGATGTAACTGCATCTAACAATGAAACCCTTAATGTAAATCTTGACCCCTGGTTTGGTATAGGATCAGAGGAAGAGGCAGCAGCATTAAAATCTTTTCTTAAAAAAAATAAAAAAGAAGATTCTTTGCTTCGAAATATAAGAATAAAAGAGGAAAACTCAAGAAGAATTGAGAGCAAAGAAGAAATTAAAGAGACTATCAAGGCCTTTAATTCACAATCAGAGAATTTTCAAAATGAAATCAAAGAATTTGCCGATTTAACAACAAAGTTAGACTCAGTATATAAAAGTCAATTTGCAAATGTAAGTGCTGAACAAATAGCTGCAGACCCGGTATTAAAAAATAACTACAGCATATGGGTTAGTGAGCAAAAAAGACTTCAGGGGTCACTAAAAAACTTAACTCTTAAGCAAGAAAGATTTAAGGGTCAAGGTGCGAAAATTGATAGGTTGGCTGCCGAGTACGCTATGATGAAAAGAGATCAAGGTACTAGGGTTGGAGGGGTTTTACAGTCCCTTAGAAAGGGTATAGCTAGCACAGGTGCTTTTATGACAGGAGCTACTATTGATGCCATGACCTATATGCTTCCTTACGCAGGTATGGGTGAAGTAAGTTATAAGGATGAGATAGAAAGAGTAGCTAATAAAAACAATGTTGAGCTTCCTGAAAACTGGAGAGAAAAAGAAGTCGGTTACTTGATTTCTGAGTTAGGAGAAAACGGCAAAAAAATAAAGTCTGAGATTTTAGATGTGTCAAGAAAATCATTAAAGTACTATGAGTCTTATGATAGTGCGATAAAGGGAAAATTCAAAAATCCTTATTCTAATACGGCAAATGTGGTAGATACTGAGACGGGGTTTGTTGATGAGGTTCGTGAGAATTTACCTAAAATTTGGGGGGATAATGATACCTCTGAACAATGGTTAGAAATGAAAAAAGAAGGGTTTTGGGGAGGTGCAGCACTTGGATTAGTGGAGTCTTTGCCTACTATGACAGGAGGATTTGTAGAAAGAACTGCTAAGATGATAGCACAAGTATCAGACCACGTTGATAAAGAAATGAGCGATAACCCTGAGTTTGATGATGTGTCTGAGACTGAAAAGTATGTAGTAAAAGCACCTATAGGTATTGTTGTTGGAGTCCTTGAGAACTTAGGCCTTAGAAATATAATTTCTCAAAAGGGGCTACTTAATGGCCTAATCAAGAGAGCATTATTAAAGTCTACAGAAAAAACTACCGCAAAAACATTCTCTGAATTTATAAAACAAGATGTTGAAAATAGTATTGCACGTGGGCTATTAACTATTACCGCAGCAGGAGTTGCAGAATTTGAAACAGGTTTCGCACAGGAGTTTGCAGATTTAGGCGTTAAAAAGATATATAATATAAGTAAAGAGAAAGAGATGTTTCAAACTCCCGATACTTGGGATGGTTGGGTTGGACAGATGTTATACGCAGGTGCTCAAGAGGCAGTAGGTGGGTTTATTTTAGGTGTACCTAGCGCAATAGCAACCGCAGCATCAGGGCAACAATTAGCAGGAATGCCTGACGGAACATTTGAAATGTTTGAGGAGATAATTAACGACCCTTCTTACATAGAAATGTATAAAGCCAAATTACAAACAGAGGTTGAAGAAGGGACTAAGACTCAAGAAGAAGCTGATGCAGAACAAGAGATATTTAATATAGTTCATGGTGCTGCTGAAAGCATCCCTTCCGATTACACAGTAAAACAAAAGAAACAGGCTCTTGAATTACTATACCAAAAGTCAGTACTTGAAAGTGAAATTAAAAAGTCAGACCCTAAGTTAGTAACAGGTAAGCAAAAGCAATTAGATGAAGTTAACGCTAAATTAGAAAATATTCTTGAAGAGGCTCAAAAAACTATTGTTGAACAAAAAGAATCTAATAAATCAGTCCCTGAGATGGGGGCTGTTGTTGATGAGATAGTTTCTGGTCCTGATGTTGCCGTAACAAATGAAGAGGCAGCAGATATTGAATCATTTTTCGGTGACACGGTAGATGAAAATGTAAATAAAATAAGAAAAAATTTAAGTGTAAATAGAACAGGTGAAACAGAATCAACTCCTGAAAAAAGAAAACTTAAGGATACTATTGTTAAAATTGCAGACAGGGCAGCAATTGCTGTATCTAAAGTGCTTCCTAATACAAAAATTATTCTACACGAAAACAATGATGAGTTCCTAAAATATGCCACTCGAGGACAGGGTCGTGGGGAGTTTAATCCTGAAAAAAATGTAATTCATATTAACCTTAGTGAAGCAACTAAGTCAACAGTACCTCACGAAATATTTCACGCAGTATTCCTTAATAAAGTAGAGACAAATGCTCGTGCTCAACAGATGGCTGAATCAATGATGTTATCTGTAAGAAAAACACTATCTAATGATAATGAGTTGGCAAAAAGAATAGATGAGTTTGCCTCTTCATATACAGGTAAAGACGAACAATTTCAGAACGAAGAAAGGTTAGCTGAATTGATTGGATTATTATCCTCTAAAGAGTTTGGATACTCTACTCTATCTAAGCCTGCAAAGAATGCAGTTATAGATTTCTTTAAGAAAATTGCTAAGAGGTTTGGTGTAGAGTTAGGGAATGATTTTGGTAAGTCAGATAGTAGTGTAATTGACCTTATAAATACTATATCAAAAAAGACTGCAGAGGGTGAAGTAATAACTACTGAAGATATTGAGATTCTTCAGGTTCAAGAGCAAGGTGAATCTGGGCAGGTAGGTACTTTTAATGGTAAAGGTAGACAACAAAAAGCTCCAAATATTAAGGATGATACTAGGGCCTATTCAAAGTATACTATTCAGAAAGATTTATCCATATATAAAGATCAAAATTTTCTTACTAATATGTATGACTTTACAAATGCTGGACTAACTGATATAGGCGGTGGTATTGTATTGAATTTATACGGAGGTAAAAATTATGTTGCTGACATAATGGAAAAATCAGGAGCTAAATTAGGAGATGTCACTAATATTGCTGCTTTTAATACTAAGGAAAATGCGGATGCATTTATAAAAAATGCTATAGAGGGTAATGCAAATCTATTTGCTCCACACGCAGGAACGAAACAAGGCTCGTGGCAGTTTCAACAAAATATTTTTGCGGAATTAGTTGAAAAATTATTAGATAATAATGTTATAACAAATGAAGAGTTAATTGAAAGTTTTAATAGTGGTTTAAAAAGTGAGGATGGTAAAAAAGGTTTAAGAATATTTAATAAAAAAAATGAAACAAACCTTACTAACTTAAATGATTTTAAAAACAATCCTAAAAAATTAGTTGAACTGTTAGATATTGATAACAATTATTCACCAGAATTAAGGAAGGTATTAAATGACAAAATAGCGGCTAATAAAAAAGTTCAGAAATTTTTAGGTGTTAAAAATAAAACTCAGTTTGCTGAATTACTTGAAGACCCTATGAATGTAGGAAGTAAGCCTTTTGATTTAATGGGTGTTATAGAATTTGATAACACTACATTTGAAGACCCTTCAAGGCCTAAGAAAACAGATATTGATTATCATCCTTCTTTTGCATGGACAGTAAAAGCTAAAATAAAAGCAATTGTACAGCCTACATACTTTTATCAAAGCACAGAATCTACTGATTCTTATACTAAGTTTAATAAAGGTGGAGTAGTTGTTTCAAGAAAAACTGACCTTAAAGATTCAGAAGGGGCATCTTTAAAAAAGTTATATAAAATAGCTCTTAAAGACACTAGGGTTTATAAGATAAATGAAAAGGGCACGGCAGCAATAGAAAAAGGCAAAGCTCCATTTGATGGCACGTTTGAAGATTTTCAAAAAAGTAAATTTAAAAGTTCAAATGTATCGAGTAGTGCAGGCTCAATACCTAAAGTAGCAACTTTTAAATCTGACATAAAAAAAACTTCCACCCCACAAGCTCGTAAGCAGAAGGTTAATGAGGATATAGAATTGTTATATCCCACTACTCGTCAACAGAGAAGTTTTAATTTCACTCAAGAGCAAGTAGATGAAGCCCTAAGTAGCGACAAAAAATCAGTAGAAGTTTTAAGTAAGGGGTTAAAGCCGAAAGAGGGAGATAAAGTTGGAGTTAGATTAAATCTAAATGTATTAAAGAGCAAAAAAATTCCTATTCAAACTGTACATAAAGGTACTAACTCTAAATACAAAGAAGTTAATGGCACTTCTGGATTCTTTAGGGGTGAGGCAATAGACTATGCACCAGCAGTTACTTTGAAAAACGCTTACTTTAATACCGATCAAAGAGGCATTTACAAAATAAAAAATGGAATTACTAATAAGACTCCTGTAGCTTCAGTTGATGGAGAGTATCGAGAAGTATTACTTGATAATACTAGTTTTGATGGCGTAGAAATTAAATTTAACCCTATGGTTAGCAATCTTTTCGTGAACGCTGAAAATGACAAGCCAATTAGGTCTGTAGAGGAAGCAACTGTTGTTGGGGTTAGAGTTTATGGGAGAGGTAAAATTGAGTATTTTACCGAAGAAAACAAACCTAAACCATACACCCCCGAAGATTTACCACAAACTCGTCAGCAGAAAACTATTAATGATGTAATAAAAGAAGGAAGAGAGAATAACTTTAAGGACGCTACAATAAGAGACTTCTTGGTTAGGGTTAAAGGGTATCTTGCTAAAGAGGTAGATGAAGCCTTAGAGATAGCTGCAGATTTATTCTCTGAGTTACCTAAAAGTTTTAAGAATGTAAAGGGGGGCGTTAAAGTAGGATCTAAATTATTTGATAGGGTAAGTAAATTTAGAGTAGCATTAATAAAGAGGAACGCAAAGAATACAAAGTTAACTGAATCGCAAATTAATGCTAAAGTAAAAGAGTTTGCAAAAGAACAAAGAAAAAAATATAAAACGACTACGGAGATTCAAGAAGAAGTGAAGGTTTTTAAGGAAAAACTTATAGCTAAAAATTCAAAAAATCCCTTGCCTACTACAGAAATTAATAAGAAGGTTAAGGAATTTAAAGATAAGGTGGTATCTAAACGTGACACTAAAAGAGAAGAGGTAAGGGAGACGGTTGCTTTATTTGAGGCGAAACAGACAAAAGAAAACAATAAAAAGAGTCCTTTACTTACTGAGCAAGAAATAGTAGACGAGACTATAGTGTTTTTAGAGGCGCAACCTGAGTACATCGCAGAATCAGATACCTATACCATAGGTAGTAAGAAGAAGGGCACTGAAGAAACAAAGTTGAAAAGGCAATTATCTACTCAACAAGCATCTATGTTAAGTGATCTTCAAAAGTCAGTTAGTATCAGACCGACACAGGACATGGCATCTAAAATTAGAATGGCTCGTCTTATGCTTAGTCAAAGAAAGAAGGGGGTAAGAGATTTAAATGCAATAAAAACAGAGTTAAGAAATTTTATGCGTAAGTCTTTACCAAAGGAATTATATACTAGGGCCGAAGTGATATCTATGGTAAAAAAAGTTACACTTGCTGATCAAGATAATATTGATAACATATATAATGAAGTTATAGAACTCGCAACCAAGAAAAATGTAGAGTCATTATCTAAAAAAATTAATGATATTCTAAGTGGCAAATTTACTCAGGTTCAAAGCGGGAGGCTTAAGGGAATAAAAATTGACATTGCTGCCAAAGAAAGAATTGATTCTATAAAGAAAAGATTAGGTGACAAAAAAATGAGTGCTGAGGATATTCTAAATGCAAATGAAAAACTAATGAAAGAGTTTTCTGAGTTGCAAAAAGAACCTGATCCTACTAATGAAACTCTATTAGCGATGGTAGATCTTCAGATAATAATGGAGTATAACAACGCATTACTAATGGAGGATACTGACATAAATAAAGTTCAATCATTAGATTTAGTTAACACATCTCTTAATCAGTTAGTAGAATTTGGTAGAACAGTTTTAAAGGAAGATTTAGATGCTGCTAACGCAGAATATATAAGACAATTTGAATACATATATGAAGATATAGTAGGGGACCCCATCGATATGAGTGATGGTAACGCAAAGCAGGAACTAGAAAATTTTAGATTTAAAAAAGGCAATGAAGCACAAAGAAAAAAAATAACAAATAAAACAAAGTTTGCTTTAAATTCTATTGCAAATTTTATAAGTACTAAAATATTCACGAGTGCTGAAGCTCTTGATGGATTGATGGATAGGATTTCATTATTGCCTGGAGAAATGTTTGGAGGTAGGGCTCAAGAGTTAGTTACTGATAGAGTTGATGAATCATCAAGACAATTTAAGAAAAGAAGGATGATTGTAGAGACTGCAATAAAAACTAAACTTAATGAGATATACGGAAAGAGCTGGGCTAAAGAGTCTAGAAAAGCAAGAGTAGTTAGCCCTACAGGAATATATTTAGACGGACAAAAAGTTAGTGACGAAATGGAATTGTTGTTTAAGCTTATCGGTCACGCTGGTAGAGTTAAGATGCCATCAAAAACCCAAATCAAAAATAATCTTTCTTACTATCTTAAGGAGGTCTTTAAAAGCTATATGTTATATAAGACAAAAGATTATAATAAAATAGCACAAAAATTAGAAAAAACTAAAATTGAAAATGAATTATTATTAAGTCAGAATCAAATGTATTATTTGTACAATCAATTTAAAGACCCTGCAAACCTTGGTGCATTCTCAAATATGTTTTCTCTTGAAAGTATTAATAAAAATGATACAAAGGAAGAGAAGCAACGCAAGAAAAAAATAAATGAGGCAAATGCTAAGAGGGTAATGAAAGAGGTTACATCTAAGTTGACTCCTGAGATAAAAGAGTTTGCTGATTGGCAAGTAGAGGAATTTTTTCCTGAGCTATATGATGTATATAATAACGTATATAAGAAGATATATAGAACTAATATGCCTTGGAATGAGCACTATGCAGGAAGAATATATAGAGATGGCGTAGAAGCGGATCCGTTAGATTTACTTGCAGGCTCGTCAAGTATTTATAACACCTCAGTTGGCTCATCTTCTACTAAATTCAGGACGGATAATGCATTGAATATAACTTCAATGGATGGAACTGATGCATTATCAAGCTATCTTAATGACATGGAATACTTTGCAGCATTTGCAGAGACAATTAGAGATATAAATAAACTGTTTACTAACAAGTATATATCTTCAGCAATAAAAGATATACACGGTGATACAACAATGAACCTTATAAAAGATTCTATTCAAAAAATAGCATCTAAAGGGCAAAGAAGCAGCTTTATGGATAGTCTTGTAAATAGCATGAACAATGTGTTTATATTATCAAGACTTGCACTAAGCCCTGTTATTGCAATTAAACAATTAACATCTACATTTACTTATGCAGAAAGTATCGGAGTCGGTAATTGGCTTTATTATGGTGCTAAAAATTTAGTACAAGTTGCTAAGACTTGGAATGAGATTAGAGATAACTCTGTATATATGCAGGATAGAAAGTACGATTCTATATTAAAAAATATAGAGAGCTATAGTGAATCATCAATGAAGGAGTTTATTCCAAACCCCACTAAAGAGTGGCTAGTAAACTTTATGATGTATCAAATAAAGTGGGGTGATAGAACTGCAATCATGTTAGGTGGTATGCCAAACTATAATTACTATAAGTCTGAGTTTAAAAAGAAAAATCCTGGTGGGACTGAACAGCAGGCTATTGATTATGCTATAATAAAGTTTGAGAGAGACACAAAAAGAACTCAGCAGTCAAGTGACCTTCAAGATAAGGATGTTTTTCAAACAGGAAATCCTATTATTAGGGCATTAAATATGTTCCTAACAACACCTAAACAGTACTTAAGAAAAGAGATACAGGCTGTGAGAAGTCTTAGTAGAAAGGTTAGAAAGTGGGACAAAAATGAGGGCAAGGGTACAGTTACAGATAATGTTAGAACATTAATGATGTACCATATATTCATGCCTGTTCTTTTTCAATATATATCTTCAGGATTGCCAGGGCTACTTGCTGACTGGGATGAAGATGATGAAAAAGATTTAATGAGAGCAGGAGTAATAGGAAATCTTAACGCCTTGTTTATTGTAGGTGAGATTGTTTCTGGGTTAGGAGACTTACTCACTCATAAACCTTGGGCTGGAGAAGGAACTAAGTCTTTAGGTGTACTTAATATTTTCAATAAAATTACCATGATAGCAAAAAGTGCAATGGAAACTACAGACCCTATTAAAAAATCACAAAAATGGAATGAGTTTTTCTTAGAGCTTTCAACTATTACATCTTTACCTGCACCCACAGTAGCTAGGTTTTTTGAAAACTACAGTAACATAGGAAGCGATAGTGATTTAGGTAAGGATATATTAAGAGTATTTAATTATTCAAAGTATCAAATTGACGGACCTAAAAAGAAAAAATCAGAGAGCAATGAAATTAAGAGTATCTATAAACAAAACTCTGAGTTCAAAAAAAGAAAAGAAAAGTTAAATAGTAAAAAGTAGTAGGTAATTAAGATAATTTTATATCTTTGAAGTTCGTCAAAACATCAAGTCAATGGATTCTGATTTCGGTCAATTTCTGTTGACTTTTTTTATTTAAACAGGCTCTACTTCACCTATCCAGATATGTGTTAGCCTGTCCTCTTCTATCTGTAATCCTATTAGCGTCATTAAGTGTAGGACCCTTACGTCCTTCACCTTATATACCTTGCCTGAGTAAATAACATCGGTTCCTTTCTTAATCTTCATAGGGTATGTGCGTTAAGTTTTTTTGTTCTTTGTAGTAAATCATTAGCCGCTGATCATTAACCGAACCCTTACGTGGCTTCCTGCCTCCCCACACTGCCCTGCCCTCTATCTCCATAGGCTTGCCGTAGATGATACCATCATCGCATGCCCAGATAATAACAGGGGTAGAATTTTTTTCGCATAGCTTAACGACCTTAGATGCTCCCACCGGGAGGGGGAATGCACTAGCCATAGGCCTGTGTCTGCCCTTAACCTCAGCGTAACCTATTATATTTCCGTCCCTGTCGTACACCTTAAAGTCAATGTCGTTAGGGCCCATCTTCCTAGATGATCCCTTGAATATTTCGCAGAACTTTTTTATTGCTCTGTCCTCTCTGTCTATATTATCCTGAGTCTCAAACCTCATCATCTGCATGTATTTCAGCGTGACACCTAGAGCACACAAGTATGCACACATCTATTTCTTTCTTGATGCTACTTAGGCTGTATCCGTTAGCTGTTGCGTCACCTATCCCGAACCTTTTATCACCTGTGTGGTGAAAGTGTAGGGCCTTAGGTGTGAACGTGTTATTATTTTTTTTTGAGTATGAGCACACACAGCACTCACCCTCCTCCTTGTATTCCTTAATAAATTTTTTTGTTATATCCCGCCTGGTGGTTACCGTTTTTATCTGGCAAGACTTACACCTTGTCTGCCTGGCATAGAAATCATCAGTAGATTTAACTGACATGCATAATGGGCACTCCCTAGAACTCATCCCTCAAAGATTCTTCTAAGTCCTTTAATTCGTTCATAAGTAGGGTTATATTCTTGCGACACTCCTTAGTCTCTCTATCAACGAGCTCCTCATATATAGCAGCAGCATGAGTGTATATCTGAGACATCAAGAAATTAATCCTCTTTAATCTCTCAGACTCTATTGATGTGAATCCCTCCATCAAGCGTCAATTAGTAAATACTCCCCCATCTCCTTATCAACCGACTTTATTAGCCTGTAAATCTTTCGTGAGTTTCGTTTAGTTAACTCAACCTCTGTCTTTGTGGAGTCTATGCCCAGGTTAGTGTACTGCTTGCAATCTATCCTTAGCAGCTCATCAATCTTATCCTGTGCTGACCATGTCTTGAAGTCTATGATCTTATCGATATCATCAATAGTGTAAATCATGGTACAAATTTAATAAATTTTAGCATAGAGGGGTCATTATATGAATCTAAAAATAAATCAAGTGGTATTTCATCAATATTAATGAGTGATGTGACACCATCTTCCTCCTTCAGGAACTCTATCATAAAGTATATCTTATCTCCTAATGAGTTAACCGATACCCCTATTGCCGCCTGAAGGAAGTCAAATATAATAGGCAGGTCATCTATGTTATCAGAAATCTGCATCGCAATATCCACCGCAACATCATGGTCTAACTCTATAATTGAGTCGATAAAGTTCTGATCGATGTAGACCCCTTTGCCCTCATCACTGAGGTTACTAAACCCCCCTGTATACTTCTGTTCTGATTCCATAACTCTCTATTTCTTTTAATCTATACTTCTGTAACTCTGACAGCTTACCCTTGAGTGTCTTAACCTCCGAGAACAACACACCGCAGTCCGGTGGTATAGCAATGAGGTCAGGGATACCGTTCTTATTTGTCTTTATAAGCTTGATAACATAGTAACCCTCAGCCTCTAGCTGCTTCAACCTCTTAGTCTGTATCTGCTGCTCAGTCATCTTTAGTT
>TARA_R110002153_G_scaffold49209_1_pt1 | contig 15400 bp, 16 predicted proteins | sample TARA_R110002153 | Tara Oceans TARA_R110002153 (sample SAMEA4398193) | marine metagenome | biome: Polar Biome; feature: [SRF] surface water layer (ENVO:00010504); material: water (ENVO:00002006), including particulate matter (ENVO:01000060) such as... | depth 5 m
AAATTGAAAATAAAATACATACGATACGTCTCATCAGTTTTGTTTTGATTGTACAAAAGTGATGCGATTTCTAATTTCAAAATAAAAAGAATTACTGAACCGTAGAAAAATCGAACTGAACTGTTATGCTTTTTTATGTTTTTTATAGGGTCTAATTATCAATCTCGTTTCTTTATCAAAACGAATATAACTATATACCCAGTTTAGAAAAACGATGGCTTTATTTCTAAAACCGATTAAAGAAAAAAGGTGCACAAACATCCAAACATACCAAGCAAAAATTCCTTGAAATTTCCATTTTGGTAAATCTACAACCGCCTTATTTCTACCAATTGTAGCCATAGAACCTTTGTCTTTATAAACAAATGGTTTTTGTTTTGTATTAAATAATTTTGCTAAAATATTTTTTGCAACCAACGTTCCTTGTTGAATGGCAGGTTGCGCCATCATTGGATGTCCGTTAGGATTTTTTTCTGATGACATAGAAGCAATATCACCAACAGCATAGATGTTTTTATAATTGATAACTTTGCTAAATTCATCAACTTTAATTCTTGCAGCTCTTTCAATCACACATTCTGTTGCCAAACCTTCAACTAATTCACCTTGAACTCCAGCAGCCCAAATTACCGTTTCGGCTCTAAAAGAATCTTCACTATTTGTAGTAACTGTTTTTCCATCATAATCTAAAACACGAACGTTTTTCCAAATATTTACCCCTAATTTTATTAAAAAATCTTCTGCTTTTTCTGATGCTTTTGCACTCATTCCTTTTAAGATACAATCAGAACTTTGAATTAGATTTATTTGCATTTGACGGATGTCTAAATCTGGATAATCTTTAGGCAATATTCCTTTTTTCATTTCTGCCAAAGCGCCCGCTAATTCAACTCCTGTTGGTCCACCACCAACAATTACAAAATTCATTAAAGCATTTCTTTCATCCATATTTGATGTTAAAAGTGCCTCTTCAAAATTTTCTAAAATTAAACTTCTGATGTTTAAAGATTGCGGAATTGATTTCATTTCCATCGTATATTTTTGGATGTTTGTGTTTCCAAAAAAGTTGGTGGTAGAACCTGTTGCAATAATTAATTCATCGTATTCTAAATTCCCAATAGAAGTTTCAAGTTGATTTTTTTCTGGGTTAATTTTTAAAACATTCGCCAATCTAAAATAAAAGTTTTCTACATCGTTAAACCGTTTTCTTAACGGAAAAGCAATAGAATCTGGTTCTAAACCGCCAGTTGCCACTTGATATAATAAAGGTTGAAACGTATGATAATTATGTTTGTCAATTAAAACTACTTGCAATTCTTGTTTTTCTAGTCCTTTTGCGGCGGCTAAACCAGCAAATCCGCCACCAATAATAACAACTCTAGGAAAACTTGACTGTGGAATATTCATATAAATGATTGGATTGTTAGCTATTTAGAATTTTAGATTGCAAATTTACTGAAAAGGAATTTGTTTTCTTCCTCTTTTTCATTTCTCTGTGAATCCCTGTGTGTTTTATGTGAGACTCTGTGAAATAAAGAGATTAATGTTTAAATCACTTATAAAACATCTTAATTTCTTGTAATTTTTTATCAGAATTTATAAAATCAGAAATTATTTTAAATCGTATTTCGATTGCATTTCCTTCAAAATAAGTGGTCCATTTATCATCTTTAAATAAATGATGTATTTGTTTGATTCTTTTTTGAGACTCAGAAAATGTAAATAGAAAGTTTGTAGAATTTTCTATTTTAGGTTGAAGTTTAGCTGATTTACTGTCAAAATCAACCTCTATAAAAAACAGTTTTTCTGATGAGTTAATAGGGTAGAAGTCGCACCATTTTGCATAACCAATCACTATATTTTGATTCTTGTAATTTTCGTTTGATAATAATTTCCATCTACAATTAGCAACCCGTCCCCAATGATTGGATTTTCTATAAACCCCTTCATCCGTATAAAAATACATGCTGTCTGATTTGCTTTTGTAATTGGTGTCTTCTGGAAATTGGAAATCATCAATTTGTGTAAATTCACAAAAAGTATGTTTAAAGAAGTTTTGCTGATGGTATTTTTTCAAGTGTGTTGATTAAAACGATTTTGCGAATGTAAGGAAGCAGTTTCAAATATCATAAAGAGATTGTTTTGTTTCTGTCAATTACGCATAAAAAAAACGCAACCAAATCAATGATTGCGTTTTTAATATTCAAGAAAATTTTGATTTTCTTGAAAGAGATCCCTCTTTACATCGGGATAAGCGATTCACACAATTTTGTTTTACAAAATTGGTTCTCTGCTTACTTAACTTCTTCGAAATCTACATCTTCAACATTGTCTCCTTGAGCATTATTTGCTTCTGGTTGACCTTGTTGTCCTGCTCCAGGTGCACCTGCTCCTTGATCAGCATACATTTCTTCTGATGCTACTTTCCAAGCTGCATTAATAGTTTCCATTGTTGCGTCTATTTTAGCGATATCTCTAGCTTCATGTGCTGCTTTTAATTCTACTAATGCCGCTTCAATTGGTGCTTTTTTATCGTCAGATAATTTTTCACCAAATTCTTTTAATTGATTTTCTGTTTGAAAAATCATAGAATCAGCTGCATTAATTTTTTCTGCAGTTTCTCTTGCTATTTTATCCGCATCAGCATTTGCTTCTGCTTCATCTCTCATTTTTTTGATATCTTCTTCAGATAATCCAGAAGAAGCTTCAATTCTAATTTCGTGAGATTTGTTAGTTCCTTTATCTTGGGCAGAAACTTTAATGATACCATTTGCATCAATATCAAAAGTTACTTCAATTTGAGGAACACCTCTTTGTGCTGGAGGTAAACCATCTAAATGGAAACGACCAATTGTATTATTATCTGCAGCCATTGCTCTTTCTCCTTGTAAAACATGGATTTCAACAGATGGTTGATTGTCTACAGCTGTAGAGAATACTTGAGATTTTTTAGTAGGAATTGTTGTGTTTGCATCAATTAATTTTGTGAACACATTCCCCATAGTTTCGATACCTAATGATAAAGGCGTAACGTCTAATAACAATACATCTTTAACATCACCAGATAAAACTCCACCTTGAATTGCAGCTCCTAAAGCAACAACTTCATCAGGATTTACACCTTTACTTGGTGCTTTTCCAAAGAATTTTTCAACAGCTTCTTGTACAGCAGGTATTCTTGTAGAACCACCAACCAATACGATTTCATCGATATCAGATTTTGATAAACCAGCATTTTTTAAAGCAGTAGCACAAGGCTCAATAGTTCTTTTTACTAAATCGTCAATTAATTGCTCAAATTTAGATTTAGATAAAGTTCTAACTAAGTGTTTTGGTCCGCTTGCAGTTGCAGTAATATAAGGCAAGTTAATTTCTGTAGAAGCAGAAGAAGATAATTCAATCTTCGCTTTTTCAGCAGCTTCTTTTAAACGTTGTAAAGCCATTGGATCTGTTGTTAAATCCATGTTTTCATCCGCTTTAAATTCAGCAGCTAACCAGTCAATAATTTTTGCATCCACATCATCACCACCTAAATGTGTATCACCATCAGTAGCTAATACTTCAAAAACACCATCTCCTAATTCTAAGATAGAAACATCATGCGTTCCACCACCAAAATCGAAAACAACAATTTTTTTATCATCATGAGATTTGTCTAAACCATACGCTAAAGCAGCAGCAGTAGGTTCGTTTATAATTCTTCTTACTTTTAAACCAGCAATTTCACCAGCTTCTTTTGTAGCTTGTCTTTGTGCATCGTTAAAATAAGCAGGTACAGTAATTACAGCTTCAGTTACATCAGTTCCTAAATAGTCTTCTGCTGTTTTTTTCATTTTTTGTAATACCATAGCAGAAATTTCTTGAGGCGTATATAAACGACCATCAATATCTACTCTAGGTGTATCATTATCTCCTTTAACTACTTTATAAGGTACTCTTTTTATTTCGTTAGAAGAATCAGAAAATTTATTACCCATAAAACGTTTAATAGAATAAACAGTTTTTGTTGGGTTTGTTACTGCTTGTCTCTTTGCAGGGTCTCCAATTTTACGCTCTCCACCTTCAACAAATGCAACGATTGATGGTGTAGTTCTTTTTCCTTCAGCATTAGGAATTACAACTGGCTCGTTACCTTCCATTACAGATACACAAGAGTTTGTTGTTCCTAAATCTATTCCAATAATTTTACTCATAACTAATATTTATATTTAAAAAATTCTTAATTCAGTTTTACGGTTAGTCAATAGTCAAACTGTGTGCCAACAATTTTATACTTGTAAAATGGCAGTTTTATAATTTTTTTTAAAATAATTTGTGACAGTTTGACATTATTTGTGTCTTAAATTACAGAACACCTAAAGATTTGAAAACCATATTTATTTCTTATATTTGAAAGGTTCAATAAAAAATAATTAATTAAAAAATACAATCATGAGTAAATTTGACGAGAAAGTAGCGCAGTATTCTAAATTTATGGACGATAAAGGTCTTGGATACAATGCAGATTTATTAAAAGCGGTAACTAAAGGTTTGGGTCCATCTATTTATAAAAGAGACGCAGAAACGGTATCTGGATCTGATGCAAAAGAATTAGAAACCGTTAAAAAGAACTTTTTAATGAAAAAGTTAGGTTTAGAAGACGGACCAAAATTAGACGAAGCGATAGCGAAAGTAATTGAAGCTATTGGTAAATCTGAAAGAAGTAAGTACAGAGCTGTAGTGTACTATATGTTAGCGGTTGAATTTGGAAAAGAGTCTGTTTACGGAATGTAAAAAAGAATTCTTTTAATAATATAAAAAAAATCCAGCTCATTGAGTTGGATTTTTTACATTTACGACCATAATAAGTCAAATATTTACGAATGTCGCAATTTATTAGTGTTTTTGATATGCTTAAAATTGGTGTTGGACCATCAAGTTCGCATACGCTTGGTCCTTGGAGAGCAGCGCAACAATGGATTAAAACCATCAAAGAAATCAATTTATTTGATCAAATAGATGGAATAAGAATCGATTTGTTTGGTTCTTTATCACTAACAGGAAAAGGGCATGCTACAGATTATGCCATTTTATTAGGTTTAAGCGGAACAGACCCTGAATATATTCCGATTGCTGATATTGATAAGATTGTAAATCAAATTAAAATCCATCAGAAATTACAATTTAATAACGAGAGAGAAATTACTTTTTCTGTTGAAAACATTGTTTTTAACAAAGAATTTTTACCTTTTCATGCAAACGGAATGACTTTTAGAGGTTTTTGTAAAGGCAAAGAAATCGCAACAGAAACCTATTTTTCTATTGGTGGCGGTTTTATTGTGCAAGAAAAAGATCATTTAGAAGAAGTTATAGAAATCTCCAAAAAGAATTTTCCGTATCCGATTAATAAAGCAATTCAATTAGAAGAATATTGTGAAAACAAAAATTTATTAATTTCTGATATCGTTTTAAAAAATGAATTAGAATTACGTTCTTCCGATGAAATTGATTTTGAATTGCATCGAATTTGGGACACGATGTTAGAATGTATGCATATTGGTTGTCATACAGAAGGGAAACTTCCTGGCGGTTTAAATGTAAAACGTAGAGCTTTTGATTTGCACACTAAATTAATAAAAGATACAACCTATAAAAATCCGAAAGAATGGATAACTGCCATTAGAAGCACGGAAGTTAAATTTAGAGAAATTTTAAAATGGGTGAGCTGTTTTGCACTTTCTGTAAATGAAGTAAATGCTGCTTTAGGTAGAGTTGTCACTGCGCCAACAAACGGAAGCGCAGGTGTAATTCCTTCTGTTTTAATGTATTATTTAGTCATAGAAAACCATGAAGCAGATTTTAGTCACATCAAAAGATTTTTATTAGTTGCTGGCGAAATTGGCAGTATTTTTAAAAAGAATGCCACAATTTCTGCAGCAATGGGAGGTTGTCAGGCAGAAATTGGCGTGTCATCTGCAATGGCAGCCGCAGCTTTAACAGAATTATTAGGAGGTTCGCCTGCACAATGTTTATCTGCCGCAGAAATTGCAATGGAACATCATTTGGGTTTAACGTGCGATCCTATTGGTGGTTTGGTGCAAGTTCCTTGTATTGAAAGAAATTCAATGGGCGCCATAAAAGCAATTCATGCCGCAGAAATTGCGTTAGAAACGAATCCGAAAGAATGTTTAGTTTCTTTGGATAAAGTAATTGATACGATGTGGGAAACCGCAAAAGATATGAATAAAAATTACAAAGAAACTTCAGAAGGAGGTTTAGCAGTTACTGTTAGAATTGTAGATTGTTAATGTTTTAGTATTCAGTTTCAGTTTTCAGTAGCAGTATTCAGTTTTCAGTTAGGACTTGACTGCCAACTGCTACTGCATACTGAAAACTGCATTCTGCACACTGAAAACTGAATACTACAAACTTCATTTCTAACGTGTGAATACCAAATCATTTCCAGAAGATAACTCATCAGAAAAACGATAGTTGTCAACATTAAAACCTTTTAAATCTTCTATTGTTTTTACATTATTATCGATAATATAACGTACCATTAATCCGCGAGCCATTTTAGCGTAGGTCATTACAATTTTATATTGTCCGTTTTTAAAATCTTTAAAAACAGGCGTAATCATTGGCACTTTTAAAACCTTTGTTGGAATTACCTTAAAGTATTCTGAACTCGCTAAATTTATCAATAATTCGCCATCTGCTAATTCTTCATTTAAAGATTTTGCAACAGTGTCATCCCAAAACTTGTATAAGTTTTCTGTTTTGCCAACTTTTAATTTTGTACCCATTTCTAAACGATACGGCTGAATTAAATCCAACGGTTTTAAAACGCCGTACAAACCAGATAAAATTCTTAGGTTTTCTTGTAAGATGGGTAGTTTTTTTTCATCCAAAGAGTTTACATCAATTCCTTGAAAAACAGCACCTGTAAAAGCATAAATAGCTTGTTTAGCATTTGCTGTATTAAAAGGAGTTTGCCAAGTTTGATTTCGGTCGTAATTTAACGCTGCCAAATCATCAGAAATTTTCATTAATTCGGATAATTTCTTCTTTGAAAGCGTTTTTAGTTTTTTATGTAATTTTGAAGATTGCTCTAAAAAACGAGGTTGTGTGTGTAAAGTTGTGGGTACGTTGCTTTCAAAATCTAGTGATTTTGCCGGAGAAATAATAATTTTCATTCAGTGTTTATTTAGATAGTGTAAAAATACAAATCCTTATAAAAATCATCAAATAAACAGTTCAATTTAAATTGATAAACCTATTTAAAAAATTGATGAAAGTTTTTTTTTAAAAAAAATCAAACTATTTCAATTATCTTGGGTCAAAGTAAACGTTAACAGAAAAAACTTGAGTAAAGACGCAGAACTTGTAAAAAAGTTAAAGGATGCTACATTAAAAGATAGAGCTTTTAATGAGTTGCTTGATGCGTATCAAGAACGCTTGTATTGGCATATTCGTAAAATTGTAGTAACCCATGAAAATGCCGATGATGTGTTGCAAAATACATTTATTCGTGTGTATAAAAACATTCAAAAATTTGAAGGAAAAAGTAGTTTACATACGTGGATGTATCGGATTGCTTACAATGAATCAATCCGGTTTTTAGAGCAAAACAATAAAAAAAATTATGCGAACATAGAGGAGGTTTCCGAAGCTCATTTAGAGGTTTTATTTGGGGATGAATATTTTGATGGAGATGAAATTCAGAAAAAACTACAGACAATTATCGCAGGATTTTCAGAAAAACAGCAGCGAGTTTTTCAGATGAAATATTTTGATGAGTTAAGTTTTAGACAAATATCAGAAATTGTAGAAATATCAGAAAGTACTTTAAAATCGACGTATTACACAGCAGTTAAAATTATAGAAGAAAAAATATTTTTATAAATCCAAACTATTTAAAAAAGCTTGGGTCTAAGGTATATATTATGGAACATACATCAGAAAATAACGGTAAAAAAAACTTCCTAGAAGGAGGTTTAAAAGGTGCTATTTCTAAACATCACAAAAAATATTTAGGAACAGAAATTCCAGAAAATTACTTTGCAACTTCTAAATTATCCATTTTAGATAAAATTAAATCCGAAGAAATAAAAGTAGCGGTTCCGCCTAAAAAACAACTCGTTTTTTGGATGAAACCATCCTTTAAATACATGGCAGCGGCATCCATAATTTTACTGTTTGGACTTACGATTTGGATGCAAAATTTAGAAACTTCGGCAACTATACATGAAATCACGATTGATGAAGTTGCCTATTCTAATGACGTTTTATTAGAATCTTTATTGATAGAAGAATCAGAACTAGAAACATTTACAAACGCAACTTTGTTTCAAGAAGTTGTTGTAAAAGCAGAACTTTCTGAACAAAAATTAGATAATTTAATTCTGAATACTTTAATGGTAGAAGATTCATTATTAGATGATTATATCGACGACAAATTTATTGAAACGATTATTTTATAAAAAAAATAAAATATTTTCAAACTATTTTAAAAAATAGAGTTCTAAGTACAAAGAAACAATAATTAATTAAAACTTAATAGTATGAAAACATCAATTTCAAGTGAGCGTATTTTTAAATCGAGTATTGTATTTTTATCGATTACTGCTTTTATCTTATTAGCACTGGTATTTACATCGTGTTCAGATTCTGATTCGTCGGATGCAATGAATGCAGATGAAACTGCTTTGGTAGAACAAATTGAAAGTGCAGCAAAAATAGTAGTAAATGAAACTAGTTTACCTGCAGCAGCAAAAACTGTATTTAATAGCGATTTGGCAGATAGTTATGTTGCAAAAGTGCAATTAGCAGTAGGATTAGGGTATAAAGTAGCAATAGTTACAGATGATGACTCTAAAGAAGAAGCAACAAGCGATGTGTATTTTTCTCTTAATGGAAAACAATTGGCCGATAGCAATGAAAAAAGAACTAAAAGAAGAAGTAAATGTTTTGAATTTGTGTATCCAATAGATTTTATAATGCCAGATAACAGCTCAATTACCTTAACAACAGAAGATGATTGGAGTTTAATTAAAGCTTGGTATGAGTTAAATCCGGATGAAACTATAAGACCAGAATTAGTGTTTCCTGTGGATGTAACTTTAGAAGATGGTACGGTACAAACTTTATTGGATAGTACAGAATTAGCAACCGTTAAAGATTCTTGCAGAAAAGGAAAAGACAAAAGAAAGTGTTTTAAACTAGTGTATCCTTTTAGTTATACCATGCCAGATGCAACTATAATTGATGTTACAGAAAGAGCCGATTTAAAATTGGTAAGAGAATGGTGTAAAGCAAATCCGGATGCTACAGAAAAAGGGACTTTAAATTTTCCAGTAAGTGTTGAATATAAAGACGGTACAACTGCAACTTTTAATGATCAAGCAGAATATGATGCTGCTAAAGACGCATGTTAAATTTAATTTATAAATTTGTACTTTAGTTTTTTAGAACAGCGTAAACAATAACAAAATGAAATTAAAAACCATCATATTAACCGCAACATTTTTTAGTTTGATGCTATTTAATACAAAAATTTTGGCTCAAGATTCTAACTATAGCTTAATTCAAAAAGAGCTCACACAAGAACAAAGAGATTTATTGCAGAAAGAGAAAGAATTGATGAAAATAAATCGTGAAACATTTAAAGCATCACTTACTGCAGAACAGTTGGCTATTTTAAGAGATAAAACAATTTCTAAAGACGAAATAAGAAAACAATTGGTAGCTACTTTTTCTTTAGATCAAAAAAACATGATGAATGATCAGCAAGTTAGTTTGAGAAAAACACGAGATAATTTTAGAAATACATTAACAAACGAGCAAAGAAAAATGCTTAAAGAACGTATAGATAAAATATCAAATTCTAAAGATAGAGGTGAGCTTAAAGACGGACAAAGAGTTAATAATACTAATAATGGTAAGAAAAAAAGAAATAATGGAAATTAGTTTTTAGTTATTTATGAAACTTCTTTATCTAGATTTAAAAAACAAATTTAAAGTTTTTGGGTTGCTATTGTTTACAATGGCAACCTCTTTTTGTTCGTATGCACAAGAAAAAAATTTAGACGATATAGATGGTTTAATAGATGATCTTTTTTTTAGTGATCAGCAATTTTTAGACGAGTTGATAGAGAACGATTTTTCTTACAGTTTTTTATATACTTCCCTGTCGTACAATAGCAATACCTATTTTTCTGGACGCGATTCTGGTACAGATCAGTTTCATTTAATTCCGCAAGTTTCTTATTATCATTCCTCTGGTTTTAATGCCAGTATTTCGGGTATTTATTATCAAAATTTTTCGCCAAGTTGGGATTTTACAAGTGTTTCCTTAGGTTATTTTAATACCATCGGTAAAAGCAGAAATCTTATTTATAATGTAGGGTATACAAAATATTTTTATTCGGATGATTTTGATGCTTATACAAATTCGATAGATGTAAGTTTGGGGGTTAGAAATAAAAAAAGAACTGTAGGAACCACAATTGCAGGTTCTTATCTTTTTGGTACAGATCAATCGTATCAAATTGTAACGAACACGTTTGCAAATTTCACATTAAAAAGAACCCCAACATTTGCGATACGATTTAGACCCAATATCAGTTTTATTATTGCCAAACAAACGTTAGCGGTTCAGAAAACAGCTTTTTATAACGGACAAACTGTTTTACAAACTATTAATTATGATGTGTTTGATTTGTTAAATACACAACTCCATTTTCCGCTTTCTTTGTCTACCAATTCTTGGGATTTTGAACTAGGTTACTATTTAAATGTACCAAAAGCAACAGCAACAGAAAGTAATTTGCCAACAACAAACTTTTTTAATTTATCAGTTGGTTATTTGTTTGATTTAAAAAAATAATAAGACTTTTTATCATTTAAAATTATAATTTAGCAGCTAGCTTCGCTATTTTAAAATGAAATTCTATCAGAAAATATTTTTTGATTTAAAAATTGATTTTACATATAAAGTTGAAGTCGTAGGTTCTTACTTTTATTTAAGTTTAGGATGTTGTTAATAGAATCTAAAAGTTTAGTATAATGAAAGAAATGTGGGATGCCAGATACTTAAATGAGGAGTATGCATACGGAATTAAGCCAAATGCTTTTTTTAAGGAAGCAATTGAAAAATACAAATTAAACGGTACTATTTTGTTGCCCGCAGAAGGCGAAGGAAGAAATGCTGTTTATGCTGCAAAAATGGGGATGAAAGTTACCGCTTTTGATATTAGTGAAGAAGGTAAAAAGAAAGCTTTAAAACTAGCTGAAAAAGAAAATGTTACCATCAATTATAAAGTTGGTGATTTTTTTGATTTAGATATTATCAAGCAAACTTATAAATCTGCAGCTCTTATTTTTGCACATTTACCAGTGTCAATTTTGTCTAAATATCATCAAAAAATTGCAGATTTAATTGAGCCGAATGGGTTTATAGTGTTAGAGGGGTTTAGTAAAAATCATTTAAAACTTAGTGAAGAGAATCCTAGTTTAGGTGGACCAAAAAATATAGAAATGCTATTTTCAAAAGAATCGATTCAAAAAGATTTTTCGGATTTTGAGATTTTATTGCTTCAAGAAATCAACGTAAATTTATCTGAAGGAAAATATCATAACGGAGTATCAAGTGTCATCAGATTTATTGGAAAGAAAAAAGAAGCTTAAAAATTAGAGATAAAAAAAAGCGATGTAGGTTTTACTGCATCGCTTTTTTTATAAATATGTCTTCAACTTATTCAAATTCATGTTTAGAATTCTCAGAATACGTTCTCCATTTTTCTAGACATTCTGTAATATCTTGCGGAACTTCCGAGTTAAACTGCATAAATTCTCCCGTTGTTGGATGCGTAAAACCTAATGTTTTTGCATGCAAAGCTTGTCTTGGTAATACTTTAAAACAGTTTTGAACAAATTGTTTGTATTTTGTAAATGTAGTTCCTTTTAAAATATCATCACCACCATAACGTTCATCATTAAAAAGTGTATGACCTATATGTTTAAAATGCGCTCTAATTTGATGTGTTCTACCCGTTTCTAATTTACATTGTACTAAAGTAACGTAGGTTAAACGCTCTAAAACTTTATAATGTGTAACGGCATGTTTTCCAAAATCGCCATCAGGAAAAACATCCATTTGTAGACGGTTTTTTAAACTACGTCCAATATTACCCTCAATCGTACCTTCATCATCTTCCATATTTCCCCAAACCAAAGCGTAATATAAACGCTCTGTGGTTCTGTCAAAAAACTGACGCGATAAATTAGCCATTGCAAATTCGGTTTTAGCAACCACTAATAATCCGCTAGTATCTTTATCAATTCGATGCACCAAACCAGGTCTTTCATTAGAATTTGTAGGCAAGTTTTCTATATGATGAATTAAGCCATTTACCAAAGTACCAGAATAATTACCGTGACCAGGATGAACAACCATTCCTGCAGGTTTATTTACAACAATAACAGTATCATCTTCATAAATAATATCTAACGGAATATCTTCTGCAACCAATAAGTTTTCTGCAGGCGGATATGCTAAAACAACTCTAACAATATCGTTTGGTTTTACCTTTTGATTCGATTTTGCAGCAATATCATTTATTAAAACATTGCCTGCTTTTGCCGCTTGTTGAATTTTATTTCTTGTTGCACCTTCTACAAAGTTCATTAAAAATTTGTCTACTCTTAAAGGCTCTTGACCAATACTTGCTGTAAATCTGTAGTGTTCGTACAAATCATCATTATCATTATCTTCAGAAATATGTTCTTGCATGTTTTTTGTTTTATGTGCAAATATTTTTAATTTGCTTACTGAGAATCAAGGTCTAAGGCAGGAGTGTCAATCGGTTCTCCTTCAGGATTTGTTTCAGGAGTTACTTCTTCATCACCGCTACCTAAAATTAATTCAATAGTAGAGTATTTAGGTAATTTGTCGTTGGCATTTACAATTTTACCATTGTGTTTTAAACCTCTAACGACGTCTTTACCAATGTCTGGAATATAAGTGATTTTTGTTCCCACCTTAAAACCAATTGCTTCTAGTTCAGAAATTGCTTGTCTTTTTGTACGGCCGTTTAAGTTTGGTAATTGAATGTTTCTGTATTTAGACGGATTTAAATTTAAATACACTTTTCTTTTTTCTTTTACAAATTCGCCAACTTCTGGGTTTTGTTCAATTACAGATCTCTTTGGATACTCAGGATTATAGCTCGAACTGTCTTTTACAACAAAGTCTAAATTTAAATCTCTTAAGGTTCTTTCTGCTTCTTCTATAGTTAATTTATGCAGATTAGGCACCTGTATTTTTTGATCATGGTTGGTTATAATACCCAACCAAAACTTAAAGAAAAAAACAAATACAACTAAACCAATAACAGCAAAAGCTATTTGTTTAAAAAAAGTTTTACTTTTAAGGAATTGAAAAACACTCATTTTTTTAATTTTTTAGAACAAGCAAAGATATAAAAACTAAACGTTGTTGATTCTATTAATATTTTGATAAATTTGTTTTTCTTATTACACATTGATGAAAAAAAATATAGCAATTGCCATGGGTGGGTTTTCATCCGAAGTAAACATTTCTCTAAAAAGTGGAAATGTTGTTTATAAGCATTTAGATAACACAAAATATGCTCCTTATAGAGTTCATATTTTAAAAGAAAAATGGGTTGCTTTAGATGATGAAGCCAATGAATACCCAATAAATAAAAATGATTTTTCTTTTGTGATGGATGGAAAATCAATCACTTTTGATTGTGTTTTTAATGCAATTCATGGGAATCCCGGAGAAAACGGAGAGTTGTTAGCGTATTTTAATTTAATAGGATTGAAACATACGTCTGCGCCTTATTATCAAATGGCGTTAACTTTTAACAAACGAGATACCTTAAGTGTGGTAAAAGCATACGGTATTAAAACGGCAATTTCTGTCTATTTAAATAAAGGTGATGTTGTTGATACAGATGCAATTATTGCTAAAGTAGGTTTGCCTTGTTTTATAAAACCTAACAATGCGGGTTCTAGTTACGGTATTTCTAAAGCATATACTAAAGAAGAAATTTTAAAAGGAATTGAGGTTGCCTATAAAGAAGATTCAGAAATTTTAATTGAGTCTTTTTTAGACGGACGAGAAGTTTCTGTGGGTGTTATTCAATATAAAGGAGCAACCAAAGTATTGCCAATTACAGAAATTGTATCAGAAAATGATTTTTTTGATTATGAAGCAAAATATGAAGGAAAATCGCACGAAATTACTCCTGCACAGATTTCACCAGAAGAGCAAATCAAAGTAGAAGCAATCGCAGAAAAAGTATATAAAATTTTAAACATGTCTGGTTTTTCAAGATCAGAATATATTTTGGTAAATGGCGAACCTCATTTTTTAGAAATGAATACAGTGCCTGGTTTAACAGAAGCAAGTATTTTGCCGCAACAAGCACAAGTAGCAGGAATTACGTTAGCTGAGTTATTTGAAAATGCTATTGAGAGTGCTTGTAGTTAGAAACAGGATTTTTTTGAACCACGAGACAAGATAAATTTGTTTTGACTTGTAGCTAAAAGAAACAAAATTTAATAAAAAGATAGATTTTAAAGATAATTAGAATCAAAAATATCTTGAATCCAAATAAAAAAAAACAAATGAAAAGAGCAATTTTCCCAGGGTCGTTTGATCCAATTACATTAGGTCATTTTGATATTATAGAAAGAGGTGTAAAATTGTTTGACGAACTTATTATTGCCATCGGAATTAATGCGGATAAAAAATATATGTTCACCTTAGAAGAACGTAGAAAATTTATTGAAGATTGTTTTAAGGACGAACCAAAGATAAAAGTGTTAACCTATCAAGGTCTTACCGTAAATTTTTGTAAAGAACAAAATGCCAATTTTATTTTAAGAGGTTTAAGAAATCCGGCAGATTTTGAGTTTGAAAAAGCAATTGCACATACAAACAGAAGATTGTCTGACGTAGAAACCGTCTTTTTATTAACCTCTTCTGGCAAAAGTTTTATTTCATCATCAATTGTAAGAGATGTGATTAGAAATAACGGAGATTATACCAGTTTTGTGCCAGCTTCAGTAATCGTTAAATAAAATTTAAATGAAAAACTTTGTAAAAATAACCTTCCTTTTTGTACTTGTATCATTTTTGTTTTCTTGTAAAAGTACTGCTACGGATGCGACTGATTTTACAACACTTTTTGAAAAATCTAACGGAACAGAAACGCCAGTTTATAAGGATGTAATTGCCTATTACTCAAAGTTAGCAGAAACCTATAAAGAAGTTTCATTATTCTCTTTTGGTCAAACTGATGCTGGCGAACCCTTGCATTTGGTGGTGTATAATAGCGAAGGTATTTTTAATGTGGATGAAATTAAAAACGCACCCAAAAACAGAATT
>TARA_R110002153_G_scaffold50292_2_pt1 | contig 15391 bp, 24 predicted proteins | sample TARA_R110002153 | Tara Oceans TARA_R110002153 (sample SAMEA4398193) | marine metagenome | biome: Polar Biome; feature: [SRF] surface water layer (ENVO:00010504); material: water (ENVO:00002006), including particulate matter (ENVO:01000060) such as... | depth 5 m
AACTTTAGTATTGTCACCAGTGATATCCGCGTTCATCTGCTGCACATTAATATCGTTTTCTTTTTCGTTCTGCCCACCAACACCATCGCCGCCGGGGCTGCTGTCACTATCGAAACACCCATTCTTTATTTGGAAGTCATTCAGGAAGGGGTGCTCAAAGTGGCCGAGGTCAGACCACATTAGTTGATGTTTTAATTTAAACATGGCTATAGTTTCCTAACCGTTGAACTTTACCCGTGCCGTATGACCGGGAGATGAATGCAATTTTCTGATCAGGGAATAGCTTGTGCAGCTCTCTGACACATTTAAGTACGCCACCAAAAGGGGCGATAAAATCCATGAACCAAAGTGTGGCTCCTGACTTCCAATCGTCAACTTGGAATAAACCTTGTCTCGCTAGATGGCGATCCTTGGCGTTTTCCGATAAATAAGCCCATGACGCATACGCCACTGGCTTACCGTCTTTATGAAATAATTTGTATTGATCAAGGATAATAGGCGGGTAAATAAGCCTGTGAATGTCGGACACTGTAAACTGTTTATGGATAGCAGAAGCACCCATTAAGTCTAAAATGTCGACGAGGTCACAGGCTTTATTCATTAAGCGGCCTTCTCTTTTAAAGTTGCCATTTTAGCGGCGGCATCTTTGCTAAGGTCTTTAGCGACAACACGGCCTGTCTGGTCTGTGACTTCCCATTTGCCAAACCCTTTATGGGTTCCCGTCATGTGGCTTGCAGCGGGATCACCGCCAACGCGCCATTCTCCGATCTGCTTAACAGTAGTATTTAAACGATCTGTTGACTGCACTTCAAGTATACCTTTTGTCCATGAGCCGTCCTCATGGAAGCATACCACATTTATATCATCACCAGCAGCCAAATAATTGCCAGCTGAGTTTTTAAAGTACCCGTCTTCGAGCAAAATGTCCGGTGCGTGCTGTGTCGTATAACGCAAAACGCTCGCGTATTTCAAACGCGAGACGTATTCAAAATCCGCAGGATTTGATTGTGCCATAACTCTCTCCTTCTATGACTGTGGGGGGATTAACTTTTAGCTTTCTTAGCCTTCTTAAAGGCTTTAGCTGCCGCTACGCGCTTATTGGCTGTAGGGGTCTTTTTATTACCGCGTTTTCCAACTGTAACTTTAGGCATAGTTAGCTCCTATTGTTAAAAAACTGCTCTCCCTTTTACGGGAGAGCAGATTAATTAAATCTAGTCCGTATCACCGAGTGTTGTCGCGTTTAACGGATCAGAAATGTCAACCACACCAGCTGCTGATACTGAAACCACGATGTGGTTTTCAACGTCAGCAATAGTGCCAGTACGAACAGCCGTTGCCCAAACAACAACTTCGATCATATCACCAACCGCTAGGTTAAGATCATCGTCGGAGTTGTTGAAGTATGCAGCACTGTCCACAGTGACGGCAGTGTCCATCGTGTCATAACGATAGTCACCAAAGCCGTTGTGACTTCCTTTAAGGGTTAGATTTCCAGATGTATAAGCCATTTATCTAGCCCTCCTTTAAGATGTTACAATGGCAGCGGTGTCATCAAGGTTACCCTCGATTACGCCAGTGTCATCAATTAAGCAGGCCTCGCCAGACATCATGTGGTTCACAAAGTGAGCCGCACGGGTGCCTTGCCAGCTAATGTCAGCTGATACAGCATCGTTAGATGCAATGTTACCAGCGTGCTTTCCTGCGCCATAGCCGATAGCGTCTTTATGCCAAACGAAGACTTTAGAAGTCGCCGTGCCACTGCCGGGAAGGCCAGTGTGCTGACACCAGTTTACGTTCAACCAAGATTTAAACTTACGGTGACCGGGGACACCTTCGGTAAATGGCAAGCCATTTGCGCCGACATAGTCAGCTGAAGCGAAGCTATTAACAGTCATAAGTTGAGACCAGCAACGAGCAGATAATGCGCCATAACGCTGACCATCATTTGGTACGTTGTTGCTATCCAGAGCTTCAACAAACTGAAGCATGGTTGCTTGCACTGTAGCAGAACTTGTTACCGTAATGGTAATAGTTGACTGAGAAGTGCTATCTAGAACAACACCGATTTGGTCATCAACTTTGCGGCCAAGTGCATAAGCACCTGTGCGAGCATAGCTCATGCGTACATCGATATTTGTTTTTGCTTCGTCTAAACGGTCCACAAAATCGCCTGCATAAAAGTCGACGATAGTACAGCTAGGCTGTGTGTGAGTTGCGTTCATCGGCGTGATTTCGCCATGACGAGATTTGGTGGTTGCAGTTCCGGTGCCTAACTTGTTGAAGTAAGCAGTGGAACCTACGACATCATTTCGTTGCTGAACGGTGGGACGTAACATTGACCCCTCGCGCTGAAACGTCAGATGAACGTCTTTTTGATAGTCGCCAATAAAGGCGGTTGATACTGAGCTACTCATTGTTCAGGTTATCCTGTCCATATGTGTTAAAAGAATGGGGTTCAGGACTACCGCCGTTGGGAAAGCTGTGTTAGGGCCGACCAGAGGAACCGGTTAAGGGTCTGGCTTAGTGGCGTTTAGTTCAGCGCCTTCAGGGTGATCGTTAGGGGAGGTTTAGAGTTGTCTTTCGACAAGGAACTAGTCTCCCCCCTTACTATATTAGGAAGAGACTAGTCGCTTCATATGCCGTTTGTCAAGCCGCTGCGCCTGAACCTACGATACCGGTTCCATGGAGCTGCTCACCAAGCTTGGTTCGCAATGCGTCTAGACGCTTAGTTTCTGTGTGGTTACCTTGGTTGTGAGCCAAGTGGAGGGCCGTACTTACGTCGTCGTATTCTTGCTGGATGTCTTTTCCTGCCTCAGTGCCGGATAACCCAAGCTGCGCTGTACCGATGCCTAAACGAGCACCCGCCATTGCAGCAATCTTCATAAATGCAGGATCGGAACCCAACAATAATCCGCCTTTTAGCTCGCGACCTAGAAGTTCATCTGCACCAAGAACTTTAAGAAATGCACTGGCATTCGACATTTGTGCATCATAATCGGCACCGAACTCTTTGCGCATGGCTGCTTCGCCTTCGGCTGCGTTCTTAACATCCTGTGCGTTCATAGCTTCGGTATTAGCGTTGTCTTGGCTCATACGAGTATCAAAAATCTCCTGAAGCACAGCCGTTGGAAGATTATGCTTTAGCATGATGTCCCGGTAGGGAGCCAACTGTTCTTGGAAGCCTTCACTTTTAAACGCTTCCTCATCCATACCATCTGGACGAACCAACTCGTATCCGTCTGTCGTTGTTGGTAGCCCCTGCTCTGTACGATACGCGGTTAACTCTTCCGCAGTAGCGTCCGCAGACACCGATTTAGGCCTCTGAGATAAGGTTCGCTGAGTCTCTGCCAATGCGCTAATAGCATCCGCAGAAGATGTATAACGCGATGCCAAAGCAATATGCTTTTCGTCGCTAATACTGTCACCGTACCATGCCGTGCCTTGGTCAACCGCTTGGCCTTCCATAGAGCTAGATTGATCTCCATCCGAAGCGCCCTCGTCTTGAGCGCCATCCACATTAACTTCGCCTTCTTCTGCCATAACTCTCTCCTTTTACAGCGTGTCTGATAAGTCTGCGTGCATTGCTGTTTTAATTAATCCAGCAACTTGCCGCTTCCCCGCATACCGTTGCAGCTCATCTGCATCGGTGGGGATCATCGTCTCATATTCACCCAGCCAAGACATAAGGATAAATAATACCTTTTTGCCTAAGACGGGGTCGTTGAGTACGAATAGGTGTCGGAACATAGCTGCGATTTCTTCAGGAGAAGGGCTTTGCCCCAAACCAATGGCCGCTGCCAGCTCGTCATTAAACTTTTCTACGTCGGGGTTATACTTTTTCTTTTTCTTAAAAAGCGTCCACATTACGCGGCCTCACCTTCACCACCACCAGCTGCCGCTAGTGCTTCAGGGGGTAAGGAGCCAGCCATAGCGGCACCGCGTTCCATCTGCTGCATCTGTTGTTCTTTAGCAGCTGCTTCTTGCTGCTGCTGCCCCATCTCTGCAACTTTAGCGTCGTCATGCGTCAAACCAACAGGGAAATCACGCGCTTTAGCAATAAACTTGCCAATGGCATCGCCATTGTACCGGTTCTTTACTTCAGGCCATACTTCGGAAAGGGCAACAACTTCCTGAAGGCCTTCCATGACAGTGGTTTCTTCTATCTGTCGTTTTGCTTTTTCGACGGGAGACGCAAAACGGAACTCGATGTTGGCACCTTGTAGGCTTTCAGGGATTTGATCTGGCGTTCCAAATGAGCCATTATCAAGCATGGTGTTGAAGGCGTGTTCAACAATGGGTCCAGTGTAGTCACTTTCAAGTCGTCCAAATACAGCTCCAATTTCTCTGACAAATTCTTCCCTCCTCTGTATAACTTCCGTTGCAGTCATCTGCGGACTGTCGACAGGTAAGTTTAAAACATTACGGAAAAACAGAGCCATTAACTGTTCACGACCAGCGGTCTGTGCATTCAATCCCCATGGGATTTGAGCACGGCTCTCCATCTGGATGAATGGATTTGATAGGCCGAGGTTTCTAATTGCCTTAGCATCATAATAACTGATGCCGTCTGGCTGCATCTGAGGAGCGTTGACCATGCTATCGGAGGGAAGCAGCCAAGGGGGAGCAACTGCTCTGTGAAGTCCGCGTAGCATGGTCTTGCCCATCTGGTTTAAGGTCAAGACGTCAGGGAGAGCAAGAACGCCGGGACCACGGCCATAGGCCTCACCGGATCGAGTATCCCAACGTGGGAAAAAGAATGGAAAGTATTTGAACCCTTCCTCAAGAACGATGTGCTCATCTGCCGCAGCAATAACGATACTCATCCACGGCATATTTAAATTATCAATACGCTCTGGATCAAGCTCGTAGCGCGGTTTAACGCACCAAATAAACTCGTACTTCTCATTCGTCTGGATTTTGTCGGAACTCACCAGTGCTTTCTGGGCCGTCTTACCGATATTCTCTCGACCCCATTTGGCAGCTGCCTGCTTTGCGGTTAACCATTCAATGATATAAACCGAGTTCGGCTGGTTGTCATAATCCATCTCAATAAACGTCTTAGCCAAATGGAAAGAGCGGAATAAGAAACCCTTTTTGTCCCGCCTCATGCCTAAGAACCCTGCACCCGTTCCAAACGTAATCAGATCGTCATCGACCTCACCAGTAGCTTGAATAAACTGTGCTTTTGGATTGTATAATGCTTTCCATAAACGATCTTCAGCAAACTCGACCCACTCTTTAGCAGCTTTATCCTTATCAAGGATCGTGTCATCTTCCGGCGTAATATCAAACCACTTGCCGGGGGCTGCACTCTTAGGCCTTAACATCCCACCGATTGCATTGACTAAGCTACGCTTCGCCATTAAAGGCGTGGTATCATAAATCTTGCTCTCACGTTTTACATTTGTGCTGCCTTCGGACGTCAAGTTACTAACAAATCCGACGCGCTCAGGTGCTAACACCTCAGCGATCTCTTCCCACATATGATTTAGCTGTCCGCGCTCGTTCTGGAGCTGCTTCGCTTTATCAACAATAGTTGCTGCTTTATCCATTTGCTGCTACTCCACCAAGTGTCGAGCGCCGTGCGTTGCTTTCTGGGTCGCCTAATCCGCGAGCGCCCCCCGTATTCTTGATCGTCTCCAGCATCCCACGTTTATTCGCTGCCAGTATCGAAGCATCTTTCTTCGCTTTCTGAACGCTTTCTGAATCTTTCGTTGGAAGAGGCTCAAACTTCACTTCCTGTTTCTTGGGTTCACTGCCCCCAAAAATACTTTCAATGCACATCAACAATCTCCTATTGAGTAATAAAGCCCTGCTTAATTCCGACGACTGTCGCGAAACCTAGCATCAAACGAGGGGTTCCTGCAAATTCTTTCGGTGGTTCTGGAACTCTGTCGTCCCCTAACTCTAAATCTTCATACTCGATAGGCGTTAAATATACCTTCTCAAATTTACACGCTTTATCAAGTACACGGCGGATCGCTTTACGTGCGTTCCCGTTTTCAGTCGGTTTTTCTGAGTTGTACCACAAAGACACTTCAAGAGTGTCGCCTTCGTTGTGTTTATTCAATGCTTGAACTCCTTATAATTGAATTTATTTTTTTCAAATTTTAAAATCGTAAAACGTCATAACCGGCCTGCGGAGCGGGTGACGCGAGAATTTTCTTGGGGGTAGCCCCCCCTCGACCAACTACCATGGTAGTTGCAGCGCCGCTGTTCCACGCATAGACAACAGCGTCTGCACGGTCAGGACTAGCCGATGCGCCTAGTCGCTTGCTGATGTCGCGCTTGGCCTCGATCAATATCTTGGGAGGCATCCCCGGCTTAATTTCATACGTTGGGCTGGTCAACTCTGCCATCAAGGCGGTGTCGACTGGTAGCGCCAAGTCGTAGCCATAGTTTGGATCGAGCGCCTCGCGCAGCGCCCACCACATCTCGGCTCGTTTGTTCGAGAAGCCAAAGCTGCCGTCCCTCGTAAATGATGTGGCTGCGCTCTCTGATCCGTTCATCTCTTCGTAATTGAGGCCAGCATTGGATAATGATGTGGTGGCATCAGCGCCTACACCAATCGGGTCAATACCGCACACCGCCTGATCTTTGAGACTAGACGCAACGAGTGCAGCGACGCTGGGGCCATCTGGTGTGTCGACCCCCGGCACCACTATCAACTCATCAAACCAATGCCCATGCCTTCGAGATAGCACTGTATTGTCGCGACCTCCACGAGCCACGTCGCAGCCTATGCTATCGAGCGGCGCATACTTGCCTCGCGGCTCGCTGAGCCACCGGTCATTGGCAAGCATGACCCAGTTGGTCGGTATTACTTGGAAGGCGTCGTCTTCTCGCGCCATCATAAAATTGCCGTCCCTGATCGCTTCACGCAATGGGCTGGGCAATGCATCCAAGGTGGATTGATAGCCGGTGCTAATCAGAAATGGGTTGTCTTTAAGAGCTGCCGGAATAAATGTTCTGCTCTTTGGCGTGTAGTCGCTGCCGTTCCAAGTCTTGATATCATCTGCGCCGTCGACCTCTAGATCATCACCATCGGGCGTCGTAACAAACCAACGCAGCTCACCAGCAGAGGCGGGGTTTGGATGTGCAGGGTCGAGCCACGCGCCCCAAACTTTTACGAGCCACGCCCCGGCTGCACTGAGGGGTGGATTGGATGCCATGATGGTCCGCACGCGCTCCGGCGTAGTGGTTCCTAATGTATCATCCGCGTTTCTATTCCAGCCCATCAGATAGCGACATACACTTTCTTTGAACAATGCCCCTTCATCAAATGCCAAAAGTGAATGCGGGTTGCCCTGCCAAGATGCAGCGTGTTCCAGATCGGATGCAGCGCCGAAATCAATCACGCGCCCCTCATATTTAAACTGAGCCGGTGGTGATTTGTTGAGGCCGTTGGTTGTGCCTGCGATCTTTACGACGCGCTCGATGATTGAGCCGAGGTCAGTATACTGAGGCCGCACGATCAGGCTGCGCGTGTGTTGAGTTAATGCTAATCCTGCAATAAGGTCCGTTTTTCCGCCACCCCCCGCTCCCCCATACAGCATCCAGTCGGCCCTCGAATAGAAGGCTTGAAGCTGTGGTCCGGCATTCGCTACCCAAATAGCATCGCCCATCTTTTCGTCGATAATGCGATCTATCTCGGCGCGTGCATCTGGGTCCATAGCGTCAAGTTTAGCCGTCAATTCTTTGATGATGTCAGACATCTATAATCCCCGCTTCGAGTAGATGAGCCAACCGGCGTGCCGTCTCTGTTGAGTTGAGGTTTTGTGTATTGTGCGTGGAATTGTCTTGAATATTGATCTGTGTTTCGATGGGCGCTACCGGATCGGGATAGATGCCGCCGCTGATTTTAGCCAGCTCACGAATGGCCCCCGTCATGGCCCCGGCGTTGCTCGTATCCTTTGCAAGCTGACGCGCCTCTCTGAAGTTTTCTGCTATCTCTGAAAACTCGGCTTTTAGCCCTGCTTTCATTGGCGCTTGCAATTCTTCAACCCTTACGGCGATCTTACGAGACGCCGCTGCGCGGGATGCTTCACCATCGACAGCTGCATCGGTCCACTTTCGAGCAGCTGGATACGCAAGCATATACGCCTCGCGCTGCTTCTCGATCTTTGGGTTTGCGAGGTGTTGCGCATACAATTCTTGTTGCGTTGTCAGCCGTGAAGCCTTCACATCTGGGTTAATTGGAATGACATTGGCTCGGTCACCGCCCCCGCCTCCATTCTGATTGGTAAGCTGATCTAAGCCGATGCTATTGATGAGCATCTCTTCACACCTCAATGCCTCATCTTCATTGATAAAGGTTTGAACAAGTTTAGCTTGTGGTTGCCAACCCGCGTCCCTGATTTCGGTAATGCGCTTATGCTTGGCTGATCCGCCTTCGCCTTCAAAACGCTTTGGAAAATTCCTAAAGTGCTTCTGGGGACGACCTGTCCCAGTAGTCGCTTTACCGACGTAAAAGATCGGACCGTGCTGGATATCCGGCCTAGGATCATTGAGTGTGTAAACAAAAAAGTGGTCTGTTGTCATGGGGTTTATTCTACACCTTATTCCTGATGTGATGCAATGCGATCAGCGCAGCTTCTGCAATACCGTCGTCGGCTTTGTAGGTCCAGTGAAACGCTTTGCCAAACTTTTGATGCGCTAGATCAAGGCTGGCCTGCTTGTCAGGGGATAGCCCGAAATACTTCTTCCATGTTGCTGGAGGTGTCCAGCTAATGCGATCCGCTAAGATCATGCACACGGCTTCAGCTTGTCCCGTGGTGCGGCCAAATTGAAAAACCCCAGCCTGACCCGGCCTGCCGGATACCTGCTCTACCACCGCCGTGTGGATGTTGTACTCGGTCAACCAATCAAAAAGAACGTGTGCATCAACTAGCTTTTTCTTCTTAACCAGCATTACGGGTGTTCTCATCCCATCAATCATGTTCCCCTTCATATCGATAACAGCAACCCCGCCTGCAATGCCGGGATCGATACCAACTATCATTTCTTTGTTATTACTCATCATTCCAAACCCTTTTAAAACTAACTGTAAAATGATGTCTCTCTAGAGTGACATCATCCCATGGATGTCTCTCTTTAGAGAGAGCCAATAATCCATCCAACTTTATCCTTTAATATCAACGTTTTACACCCTCTGGATTAGTATGGATTGTCGAATGGATTAATCCATCCAAAAACCGCAGAGTTATGCGGGTTACAGGCCAATCCATCGGCAAAGTGGATTATTACAAATAATCCACTTTTGCTCAATTTATTACTGTTTCGCAATGGTAAATCCCTTTTCCTTAATGGTGACTTTACCCTCTGAGAAATAGACGCCGCCCTCAAACATCGCCTTGACCTCTTCAGTCTTAGAGCCTGATTGTAGCTTGTTTCCAACCCCCGGCCAGCTACACATCGGATCGTCGACCAGCTTTTTATGCGCTTTGTTAAGAGATATCCCGTCAGCATAATCAAAATGCTTATACAGGGCGTCGCAGATACCGGCCACCTGTATGGCATCAATGGCACCGCCTAAAATACTATTCTCAGCCTCTTGGGGATTACTTAATCTCAAAACGCCAATCTCTTGACCATTCCCTATATCCTGACCCACAAGCTCCATAACGACAGGGGGAGGCGGCGTGCCCTCTCTCAGTTTACCCACGTCTAAAACGACCCATCTAGATAAGTTCTGTTCCACGTATGCAGCCTTCCATGCCTTGCGCTGCTCTTTGTTATTCGGCCAATACGGTGAGATCGTCCAGCCCACGTCTAACGCTGAGTAAATTCCAGATGACCCGCGCCAGCCCAGCTGATCGGCTCGATAAAAGTCTTTATCGTCGGTGCGTGCCCCTTTGGGGGTGTGGTGTAGGTGACCCGTCGCACAGTCGTTTGCCGCTACGGATAAGAGCAGCATCCCTTTAGTCATCATGCTTGCGGACTGGGCGCTGTTCTCATCCATGCCTTCACTAAGCGTCGTATATGGATCGAATGCCATTACATCTGCTTTCGCCTGTTTAGCTTCAAATGCTAAGGCAGCTATATTCTTTGTATCAATCTCCGGCTGTCCAATCTCATTCATTCCAATTATACGTGTCATGCCTTTGTCCTTTCCTCTGATGTAAATGTTTCCGCTGTCTTTGATGTTATATTGTTTGAACACGCTCAGCAGTCTTCTGCACAAATCGTCGACCCGTTCTTCATTACAGACTAGCATGATGGTGAACGGGTCGGCTTTTGGTAGGCCCATAAGATCAAGCCGACCACATGAGCCAAGGGCTGCAAATGCACACAGCCATCGGGTTTTACCGACGTTGGATGTCCCAGCCAATGAGAACAGCGCACCCCGTGGTAACCACCCCGGCACCACATACGAGATCGGCGGTATATTCTCATTTATTAAACTGTTGGCGCTTACGCAATCGAATAAGCTTGGACCGCCGCTTAGTAAGGCGCTTCCGTCGATGTTCAAAATGTTCGTCTGAACTTGTGCAGCTTCCAATATCTCGATCTGAGCTTCTATGCTCTTCTGAGATACTTCTGGCTGCACACCGGGCTTTTTTGCGGCCAACGCTGCCTCCGCTAGTACCTTCTGTGTATCAATAAAAGATTGCCCCTGCATCATTGCTGAGAGTTCAGTATCGCTCAGATCATTCCCTAGGCCAGTCGTCTTATCGAGGGCCGTTGATATCAGGTGTTCTATTGATCCATATCTCTGTGACCAGTCCTCATGCCTGCCGTGACCCTCATCAGCTGCAACGCTGTCGTTCATGATATCCTGTAGGACTTTGACCATTTGATCCTGATTATACAAGTTACCGTCTTCCATGCGTCTAGTCGGAAGCCTCATGCTTAGCGTGCGAAGCGATGGATATATCTCACTGGCACTTACTATACGTTGGATCAAGGCCTCATCAGAGGCCTGATTAAAGCCTGATCCTGTTGTTAAGCTGCCTGTTCCGCCGCGTGCGATCTGCGCATTCTTCAGTAATTCTAAGGGAAAAGGTAAAGGCTTCTTTTTGTTGCGTGCCTTATAGCCTTCAGTTGGTGGAAAGCATATGTACCCGCCATGGCCTTTAAGATCGACGCCTTCTCGAAGTGTCGCGGGTAGTTTGATCTCGGATGCTGGATGCTGGAATATGTAATGCACACCACCGGATCGCGTTTCATGAACTAAAGTCCCTTCTAAGTGTTCGGCATTGTCATTTATCCAGCCAACAAGAGCAGGGTCTTTATAAAGATCGACGTCGACTGTGATGATGTTGCAACCAAACGAGGGGCCGCATGGCACCGCGATTTCTGTCGCTCGTTCATGAGAAAATAATTCTCTTATTCTGTCGGGGTCTGTTGTTGCTATGTGAAAACCGCCTTCTCCGCGCTTCACTCCGAGTGAAGCATTCGAGTGCACAGGCATTTTGTTTTGAGTAGGGAAGACGCTGTACCCAGAACGGGCCACAGCAAGGGCTTGGTCAACTATTGTCATTTGTAAAACCTCTATTTCTGTTGAGTGCGAACTCTACTCGCAGAATTTAATTTTGTCAAAGGCCAGATATTTATAGTTCAATGCTTGACATATGCCAAATCCATAGTACAAGTGACTAGTCGCAACGACGCGGCGGACTTCTATGGGGACTTAAAAATGGTTTATTTATGGGTTAAATGGGACGGCGAAGGTGACTGGGACTTACACATTGAGTTCGATGAAAAGAATGATGAGAACCGTGGCACTTCTTTTATGACTGATTGCGAAGCTGAGATTGATGATCTTAAAACATCCGGTCACAAAGTTAAAAAGACCAAGACTATAGCACAGCCCTAATCAACTTAGAACGAGGTTTTACAAATGACACATACAGCGACTTGCAAAGAGTGCTCAGATAAATACGAAGCACAAAAAGCAGCATCTAAATTCTGTGGCTCTAAATGCCGCAAGACTTTCAATAACCGCCGTGCCTTACGGGGTGCTCAGATTTATGACATGATGATGGGTTTACGTTTTGATCGTAAAGGTGCAGCTGATGCCGGTCTAGATTACACAGCTGTATGTGCCCTTGTTAAAAAATTCGCAGACCAAGACGGTAAAAAGAAAACATACACCGCGCCGGGGGATTTCATGAACGAGCACGGCGCAATGATCAATGCACAAATTGGGAGAGTATAAGATGCAAATATTTTTAACGATTATCAGCACTTGCGCAATTATAGCCTGTGGCAGTTTAGCTGCAACAATGAATTTTGGTCTTCAAGAAGACTTACTTGTTATGGGGTGGATCGGGTTTGCAATACAAATGCTTTTAGTTTTAATCCCAGCCGCGTGTGTGGGTTTACAAGTCGCTTACAAAATGGAGCAAAATTAAAATGACATACCTTGCACATTATGAAGCAGCGGCAAAAACCATGACGACAGACGCGCTTCGTTTCGCTATTGCAGACATCAAAAAATCGTGGGCAGCTTGCCCAGAGTTCGAGGCAGGGTTCTCACAGTACAGCCAGAAGTTATGGGCAGAGTGGGACGCATACATTGTTGAAATTCATAACCGGGAGAATACAATATGACAAATCATATTCACCATCCAGACGCTTGGGAAAATGGCAAACGCTCAGCTATCAAACGAAACGCGACGACGACGCGCCTGAAAAAGTGGCTACCACTTAAAGATCATCAGCGCCTTAACGATTGGCTATGCCAGACCGGCGAGTTTGCGGACGTTGTCGAAGACGACTTTAATATTACACCTCACCCGTTGACCGTTGGGATATTTGCCGGGGGCTTTGGCGATCTTTTGATTAGCTTCCGCGATAATATTTTCGAGTGGGGCAACCTATCCGAAAAGCAATCGGATGTTGTGCGCAAAGCATTGGCACGCAAAGAGCAGTGGGTTCTTGAAGCAGTTAGTAAGCGCGAAGCCGAGAAGGCCAGCCGGACAAATGCTCACATTGGTAAGGTCGGGGAGCGCCAATGGTTTGAAGGCGTCATCCGCTTTGTCACTTCAGGCGAGGGCCAATTCGGCACATGGTTTTTGACTGTTGTTGATACGCCAGAAGGTACGGTCTGTTGGTTCAATAGGTTTGAGGACGCAGAAAAGGGTGACTTGGTAGAATTTATGGCAGCTGTTAAAAAACACGATGAGCGAGACGGGGAAAAGCAGACCTCTATCATTCGCGCTACACAAATCACAGTAACAAAGGGAGATGATCACAATGCGTAGAAAAGAGACTAGAATTTGGATTGAATTTGAAAACCCAAGAGACGACCACTTCAAAGATGAAGAGTTTGAAGTTGTCACAACCCGCCTTGCGAAAGAGTATACGGACTTTTTCAACCGTTTAGGCGTGGGTAGGGATTACGAAATTTGGTGGCACACTCACAAATACGAGGCTTGTTGGGCCATCGGCCATATCGGTGGGTTTAAGACCACTGATATGAAAGCGCCGGGTATGTGGTTTAACGTCAATTATTTAGCGGTGCCAAAATAATTTAACGCATTTTTTTAAAGGGGCTAAACTATGAACAAATTATATACTAAGCAGTTAAGATCAAGAGAAGCAGCATGGAACTTAAACTTAAATGAGATCAGCTGGGACGCAATGCAGAAGCTGCGCAAAGTCGATAACGCCTTAGTCGGCACGCCTAACTATATGGGCGTTGTCTATTTCTGGGCGCATGAGTACCGTCATCAGATGCGGCCAACGTCCAACAGCAACCGGCGTCGGGTCCATAAAAAGCTGTTACAGGCTGGGTTAGTCGTCTCAGATGAAAGCCCAGAGCATCAAGCAATCATTGACCGGTGGAGCCTACAAAAATGACAGGTGAGGCGTATGGGTTAATTCGGCAGTATACGGTCTTAGATCATAAAGGAGATGTATTCTGTCAGGCCTACACATACGCCTCTGCCCTGTTGTGGGCACAGGACGCCCTCAAAGACGATCTTGTTCTAGGCTACACCATAACGGATGAGCTGGTGGTCTCCTCACAGAGCCACAACTTTTATCTGGATAAGCGTACCGGGGTGAACAAGTTCTATATCTGACGCCCCCAAAATAACGTACCGACTAGTCGTAAGTATTTATGTTCAATGCTTGACATACTGAATATCCATGATAGGTTCCATTCAGTTACTTACTTCAACCACAGGAGTTTACAGCATGATTGTTAAAAACCGCCCAGCCGCCGCATCTTCTACTCCCAGCGTTCCTCTATATTTTTCCTTATACCGCGATGGCCGTCGCTGGATCATAGACATCCGTTGGTCTGATCAGAGTTTATGGGCGTTTTGGTCTGAGTTCAAAACAAAACGCGAAGCCCTTCAGCACTGCGAAGCCGTGTCCCCCAGCCTCCCTGTCGTCGTATAAACCCAAACGGAACCACACGTTCCCCAGACCCCGGCGTCCGAAAGGATGGGCCGGGTTTTCGGGTGACAGTTACTTCAACCCTTTTGAGAGGTTATACATTATGATTACATCAGCACAGCGCGAACTCGAAGTCGTTAGCCAAATCGTCAAAGCATTAAAAAACGGAACTGCGCCATGGCGTAAAAGCTGGTCTGCCTCTGGCGGATTGGCACTACGCGAAAACGGTGTACCGTACCAAGGCATGAACCAAGTCATCTTGGGAATGCTAAACGAAAAACCAAATCCTATGTGGATGACTTACAACAAAGCAGCTGAGCTGTCCGGTCAGAGAAAAGACAAAGGGCGCTGGGTCACAGGCGAAGGCAAAGGCGTGAGACCGGGACCGGGGACTGGTGAATGGATTTCTTTCATGGGTAGCGGAAAATCCAAAAAAGAAGGCGAAGAAGGAAAACAATTTAAATTCTTAAAATGGTACTGTGTTTTTAATTGCTCAGATATCGAGGGCTTACCAGATCGTTACTACCCACAGCCGGTAGAGCGTGAAAGCTCAAATGAGGTTATCCCGCACGTCGACGCATACATTGATAACTTAGGCGCTGATGTTCGCCATGGTGGTGACCGTGCTTTCTATGCACCGGGGCCTGATTTTATCCAGCTTCCAAATCCCCAAGACTTCGACAACGTAGTGTCCTACTATGGAACTGCTTTACATGAGCAGGCGCACCGCACAGGCCACAAGTCACGCCTTGACCGCAGTCTTGATAAGGGGTCGTTTGGTGACAAGGTATATGCATTAGAAGAACTATGCGCAGAAATGAGTTCAGCCTTCGCCTGCTCTCATCTGGGGATCGAGAACACAGTTCGCGAAGATCACAGCTCGTACATTGCAAGCTGGATCAAAAAATTACAGGATGATCCAAAAGCCTTGCGCAAAGCTTGCACCGCAGCTTCTAAGGTCATCGCATGGATGGATGACCAGCAGCCTCAAGAACAGAAGGTGGCAGCATGAAAGATAACAACGTAGAAAAGCTGAACGTCC
>TARA_R110002153_G_scaffold175806_1_pt1 | contig 15366 bp, 12 predicted proteins | sample TARA_R110002153 | Tara Oceans TARA_R110002153 (sample SAMEA4398193) | marine metagenome | biome: Polar Biome; feature: [SRF] surface water layer (ENVO:00010504); material: water (ENVO:00002006), including particulate matter (ENVO:01000060) such as... | depth 5 m
CCAGTTATGCATGCGTGGAGACGTGCACCGCAAACTGAAGGCTGGAGGGCTGAAGAAGAAAGAGGTGATAAGTATCAAGTTACTTCTAGATTTGGCTTTGGAGTTCAACGACTTGATACATTAGGTGTGGTTTTAACAAGCCCATCTGCTTACTAGGAGATTATAATGGGTATTGAATTAGGTCCAAAGAGAGGCGTAGCCAACCATTATGGCGTCCGAGATGCTGACAACCAATATGGTGGTCAAGACAACTCAGTTGGCAAAGTAAAATCAGCAAGTTGGGAATTTGATTATGATAACGTACCAGCATATCAAGAAGGTAATTTAGCACAACAAATACCAGCTAACTCTATAATTGTATCAGCTCACGTAGTAGTTGAGGTAGCATCTGCATCAGGTGGTACTGAAACTGCAACGCTGGGGTTAACTAATACATCAGGTACTGTAGTTGACGTAGACGGACTTGCAGCAGCAGGTCAGCTTACTAATGCATTACTTAGAGTGAAAGGTAGTTATATTAAAGGTGCAGGTGCACTGATTGATAAAACAATCGGAACAGCAGCATGTCAATTAACATTTACTCCATCTGTTGCATTAACAGCAGGTAGATTTAAAGTAATTGTTCATTATATTTATAACTAAGTAATATCTCGGTGAGCCCTTCGGGGCTTACCCCTAATTTAACAAGGAAACAAAATGACAATTCAACACAAAACTATTACTGGCACTGACTTGCATGAGCCCAAAGGTGTGGCTGCGGCTGCTGCCAATAAAGTTTATGTAGCGAATGGTTCAGCGTCAGGAGCTTGGGCTACATTAGCTGCAGCAAGTATTACAGACAATGCTATAACAACTGCAAAAATATTAGACGCTAATGTAACAACAGCAAAAATAACAGATGCTAATGTTACTACTGCTAAGATTGCAGCAGATGCAATTACTAATGCTAAAATAGCAGATGACGCAGTAGATACAGAAAATATTGCAGATGACGCAATTACTTCTGCTTTAATAGATAATAATGCAGTAGTTACTGCTGGAATTGCAAATGATGCTGTAACTATTGACAAAACTAATGTGCCAAGGGGAGGGTGCTACTTTTATAATTTAGGTTCTCCATATACTTTAACTTATGGTGCTGCAACTCAAAAAGTATCTCCAACAACAATAGTTCGTAATGTTGCAAATCAAATGACAGAAGGTACAAATGCTAGAGTTACTTATACTGGTGTTGCATCACAATTTGTTAAGATTGATTGGGATGCTTCATTATATCAAGCAACAGGAACTAAAAATTTAACCTTAGCTGTACATAAAAATGGGACGCTTATTGCAGGGTCTGAAATTTATGTTACTACTGCTACTGGAGTAGTATATAATGTTGCAGGTGCTACAATAGTAGCTGCTACAACAAATGATTATTTTGAAATTTATGCATTTAATACAGATAGTTCAGGTAATATGTTATTTAATAAAGTTGGCATAACAGTACAAGGAATATAAATGGCTAAAATGACACTACTAGAAATAACTCAAGACATTATGTCAGACATGGATTCTGATAATGTCAATTCAATTAATGATAGCGTAGAAGCTTTACAGGTAGCTCAAGTAGTTAAAACAACTTATTATAATATTATAGATGGAAAAGATTATGCTTTTCTTTATGAATTATTTCAAATGACTGCTAGTGGTACTACTGCTAGACCAACTCATATGAATCTACCTGAAGATATTATAGATTTAAAATATATTAAATATAATAATAAAAAAACAAGTACAGCTAAAGATTTATTTCAAGTAATAGAATATAAAACTCCAGAAGAGTTTATGGCTATTACAGATGCTAGAGATAGTACTGACACAGCAACAATTGTAAAAGTAACAGACCCTACTAATATAACTATTAATATTCTTAAAAATAAATGTCCTCAATATTTTACATCTTTTGATGATGTAACAATGGTATTTGATTCTTATTTAGCAACAGTAGATAGTACTTTACAAACTAGTAAAACACAATGTCATGGTAAACGTTCAATAGCTTTTACTTTAGCAGATAGCTTTACGCCTGATTTACCTGTACAAATGTTTACTTACCTTCTTAATGAAGCTAAGTCTACAGCATTTATAACACTTAAACAAATGGCTAATCAGAAAGCAGAACAAATATCTGTAACACAAAGACGTAAAATGAGTCAGGATGCTTGGAAATTAGACATTGAAAAAGGTATTATATATCCAAATTATGGTAGAAACAGAGCAACTAAAAAGACACCTAACTACTAATGTTAACTTCAAACACTAAACCTTTTATTAAAGGAGATGTATATGGGGCACCTAAAAAAAAGAAACTTAAACGTGGTATTTATGTGAGTACTTTAAATAAACCTACAGGTGGACAGACATGGAAAAAGATTCCTGGTTCATTTTCAAAAAAACTTAAAAAAAGGACAGTGTAATGGTAGATTTTATAGATAAATATATACTAAGGAAATCAGGACGATTAACAAAAAAGAAACCTACTAGTGCTCCTAGATATGGTGGTGGGTCTCCAGCTACAGATTATAAATCTAAATCTGATAAGAACATGCCTTCATATATGAAAACAACTACTAAACCTTTACCAGGTAATATTAGTAAAGGTTCAGGTAATCCTTATACACCTACACAACTTAAATCTGTAGGTCCTGACATGGGAAGAGATGCTCGTATCTCTAGAAGTGATGGTAAGTCTGTTCCAGGTAAAAAAGCAGTTAAAAAGAAAGCGCCTGTTCCTAAACATTTAATAAGTAAGGATACTCCTTCAGGTAAAAATAGAATGGATAAAAAAAAGGAATACAAACCAAAATATAGAACTAAAGTAACTATGACATCAATGAGGGTAAAATACTAAAATGGAAATAAATGATAAGAAAAAAAAGAAAGTAATAAAAAAGAAAAAGACTACTCCAAAAAAAGGATATTAAAATGTCACAAGAAATAATTAAAAGTTATAAAACTAAAGGTATTAAAGAATTACAAACTTATATTAAACAGGGTACATCACACTATGCATTACAATGGAGTGATGGTGGACAATTACCTGCTGAGTTAGGAGGATTGTTTACTTCTTTAAATACTGTTAATTCTGCTGTTCTTACATATATTAATAATCAAAGTAATACTAAACAAGAACGAAAGTCTCAGGAAATTTAAATGGCTCAAAAGGGTGAAAAAGCTTTTAGGTCTTTTGTTAAGGGTTTAGTAACTGAAGCTAATCAATTAACTTTTCCAGAAAATGCTTCTGTAGATGAAGCAAATTTTGTACTTAACCGTGATGGTTCAAGATATAGACGCTTAGGTGTTGATTATGAAACTGGTTATGCTCTAACATCTTCAGGTTTAACTGCTACTCAAATAGCTGAAGGTAAACAATCTTTTCATATTTGGGAATCTCCAGCAGGAGATACTACTGTATCATTAGGTGTAGTTAGAATTGTAAATAAACTTTGGTTTATGAATATGTTAGCTACTAGTCCTTCTGCATCTTTAAAAAATGGAGGCTCTCCTATTACTATAGATGGTTTAAGTAATAGTGATATAGAAATTTCTGTTATTAATAATAGTTGTATTATAGTAAGTAAAGATTTAAATAATCCTGTATTATTAACATATACTAAATCTACAGGTAATGTATCTCAAAGTACTATATCTCTTAAAATTAGAGATATCTATGGTGTTGAAGATGGTTTAGAATTTGATGAAAGACCTACTGATTTATCACAGGAACATCATTATAATCTTAGAAATCAAGGTTGGAAAACAACAATAGTTAATGCTAATGATACAACAGGTGGTTTATCATACCATAAAACAGTAACAGGTAAGTATCCTAGTAATGCAGATGTTTGGACTATGGGTAAAATAGCAGACATGAATTCTTCTGGTTTTGATAAGTATGAGCCAGAGACATTAGTTAAAAACTCTCAAAGTAATTTTCAAGTAGCTAAGGGTTCATTTATTATTGATGCTTTTAATAGAGGTACTTCTAGAATGAGTACTTCTGTTGTAACTTCTGGTTTACCAACAGATTCAGAACAAGGTAATATATCTACTGTTACATCATATGCACAACGTGTATTTTATTCTGGTATACAATCAGATGTTACATCAGGAGATGATAGAAGTCCTAATTATTCAGGATATGTTTTCTTTTCTAAAGTTATTAGAAGTGATGCAGATTTAGGAGTATGTCATCAAGAAGCTGACCCAACTGACCCAGACATAAATGATTTAATAGATACTGATGGTGGTTCTATACAGATACCAGATATTACTAAAATTGTTAAAATTGTAGCTTCTCAAACTTCTATTATAGTTTTTGCAGAAAATGGAGTATGGGAAATTTTTGGAGATACTGGAGGCTTTATTGCAACCTCTTTCCAAGCAAGTAAAATATCTACTAACGGAGTATTTAATCCTAATGCAGTAGTAAATGTAAATGGTAACTTTATATACTGGTCAAGGGCTGGTATATATACTCTTAAACCAGAAGCAGTAAGTGGAAGATTTTCATCAGAATCTTTATCATTACAAAGTATTCAATCTTTATATTTAAATATACCTGAATTAGGTAAAAATAATGCTAAAGGTTTTTATGATGAAAGAGAAAACAGAGTAAGATATTTATATAATGATGATACTAGTTATTCAGAAACAAATTATATTAACAAATATAATAAAGAATTAATATTTGATTTAACTTTACAAGCTTGGTATAAAAATGAATTATCAGACTTAGCTTCTAATTCACCTTATATAGCAGATTATGTTGACATACCAGGATATTCTATAGCTATTAGAGAAGAAACTGTAGTAGCTGGAGTAGAAAGTGTAATAAATACTGCAGGAACAGGTGTAGTAGTTAATGATGATATACCAGTTAATAGAGCAGCTCAATTTAGTTTATTAACTATTAGAGGAACATCCTTTACATTATCTAAATATAATGGTAGTGATTTTATGGATTGGAAAACAGCTGATTCTACTGGAGTTACTTACTTAAGTTATTTAGTTACAGGTTATGAACTGTTTGGTGATATTATGAGAAATAAACAAATACCCTATTTGTTTTTGTATTTACAACAAACAGAAGATGGTTTTGCAGCATCAGGTTCTAGTTTTGTATTTACAAATCAATCGTCATGTAAAGTACAAGCTCAATGGGATTGGGCAAATTCTGCTGCTAATGGTAAATGGGGACCAGAGTTTCAAGCATATAAACTATTAAGAAACTATACACCTACTGGAGTAGCTTCTAGTTTTGATAGCGGTGATACTATGGTAGTAACTAAAAATAAACTTAGAGGTTCAGGAAAGTGTTTAAGTATATATATTAAATCAGAAACAGGAAAAGATATGAGATTGTTAGGGTGGGGGTATCCAGTTACTATGACAACAACTCAGTAAATTTATGAAAATATTATATGAAGAAAGTAATAATGGATTTATAGGAGTAGAGTTTAATAAAGAAATGAATGTATGGACAATGCATATTGAGTGTCATTCATGGAGTCATACAAAGTTTAAAAGATATTTAAAAGGTTTAGAAATAGCTAAACAAAAGTTAAGAGATAAAAATATTAAAAGAGTTTATGGAATGTGTAAGTCAGAAAAAGAAAGGAAGTTTAATTTAGTATTTGGAGCAAAAGCAATACCAAATGGAATTGCATTATCTAATGATGGATTATTATATTATTTAACAGTTTTGGAGATTTAAAATGGGTATTAACAATTTGACAATAAAAGAACAGGTATCTTTATTACAAGAGCTTTATAAATCTGTTTCATCAAAAGGAACTAATGGTGATACTACTTTAGCTCACATTAATGAGGAAGAAGCAGCTTTACTAAAAGCTTATGGTGGTTCAGGAACAGTTAATCCTAGTACAGGTTTAATTCAATATGGTCCAGTTGTTACTACTGCAGTTGCTGTATATAGTGCGGTTCAACAAAATAAACAAGCAAAAAAAGCAGCTAAAGCTAATAGAGCAGCAGTTGAAAGAGAAAACATGGCTGCAGAAAAAAGAAATAATTATAATAAAATACTAGAACAACGTAAAAAAGTACAAGAAGTACGTCAAGCTAGAATAAAACAAGGAACAATGGAAGGAGCTACTGCAGGTTCAGGTATGGGTGCAGGAGGTACTTCAAGTTTTGTAGGAGCTACAGGTTCAATAGGTACACAAACTGCTGCTAATTTAGGTAATAGTAATGTAGCTACTCAATTTGGTGATGCAATTACAGGTGATTATACTGCAGCAGCAAGCTTTAAGAGTGATGCTAATTCTGCAATGGCTAAAGGTACTATGTGGTCAACAGTAGCAAGCATTGCTAACACAATAGGTTCTTCTAATATTTTTGGTAATAGCAGCAGTACTCCAACAGGATAATGAATAATATAAATAAACAAGAAGTAAATTTAACTAATGGTGCTCCTTATGAAGAACCCAAAGTTAAAGAAAATGTAAGCAGCAATGATGCTTTCTATGCTACTGTTTTGTCTGAGTCAGAAGACCCTGTAAATACTTATTTAGAAATACTTAGAGGTGCTGCAGAAGAAGGTGAATCTAGTTTCATGGAATCTTTAGAATTAAAATTTCAAGAAGAAGATAATAAACAAACTCAAATAAATATTGAATCTATGTTATTAAATCCAGAAATAACTAGAGAAAATAAAAGATTTCAATTAGAAGAATATCTTTATAGTAATAAAATACCTCCAACTATAGAAGAAAGATATGTAGAAGATGCAAGTCTAGAAAATATTGTTGATAATAATCAAGAGTTAAATGAAAAAATTAATATAGAACAACAAGGTTTTGAAACAGAAGCAGTTACAGAATCTGTTTGGGGAAATCTTTATGAGTCATTATTAGAAAATGAAGAGGCACTTCCAAAAAAAGACTTTGAAGAAAATGTAAAAGTTTTAGCTAATATGGATATAGATGCTGAAGCTAATATAGAGTATTGGGGAAAAGATAGTACTCTTGATAAAGCTATATCTCCTGTTATGAATAATGTAGGGTTTTGGGCTAATATGCTTTTAGGAGAAAGTTGGAAATGGTTTGTTGATATAACTGATTCATTTGGAATGTACTATAATAATGTTGCAACAGTTGATGAAAAAACTCAGTTACCTCAACATAAAGCTGCTCTTCTATTACTTAGTTATTTAAAAAAAGGTACTAAATCATTAGACCCTAAAAAAAGAGCACAAGCACAAATAGAATTAAGTAAAGATGAATCTGAGTATGGTAAAGCATTAAATAATATGACTAGTATGTTTGATTATATATCTAGAAAAAATGCTGGTGATTATGATATGAAAGACAAAACAGTTTCTGCTGAAGTAGGAACTATGTCTAGAAATTTTCTATCACAAATGCTTGGTATTAGTACAGAAGATTTAGCAAGTACAATTAGTGCATCTGGAATGGAATCTTTTGATGAATTTATGCAAAAAACATCTGAGGCTATAAATCCAGATGACCCTATGTTAGTTAGGTTACCATTAGAATTATTAATTGGTATTTTTGGACCTAAAGGTGTTAAACAAACTTATCGAGCTGGTAAGTATGTTAAAAATGTAGCTGTTGTTGGTCGACCTGGTGCTCAATTAATTAAAAACATAGAGTATACCTCACTTAGTACAACACAAAAAGTTCTTGTAGATTCTACTCCTACTTTAGTACAAGTAGGTTCTAAAGAAGTAATAAATAAAGTTAACTCCCCTTTAGCTACAACAATGAAAGTTAATAAAAATAAAGCAGGGAATTTAGTTTTATCAACTTTAGATGATAGTTCTGGAGAAATAGCTAGTGTAGTAATGAATAATGTTAAAAATCCAGAGTTTACTTCTAGAAAATTAATATTTTGGTTTAGTGATTCAAATCAAAGTATGTTTAATACAAATTTAAAAGGTTGGGTATTAGATAGTGCTGTATTAAGAGAACTACAATTAATAAGTGAAATAAATACAGTAGAACGATATATTCCAGCAGGAGCTAGAGATGTATCCCAACGTAAAGTAGAACTTAATGAAATTGTTAGTGTGATAAATGGTATTGACTCTGATATAAGAATAGTCCCAAGCAGAAGTTTTTCAGTATTTGAACCTACTGCTTTAGGATTTGAACAAAACTTAGTATTTAGAAAAGATTCTAGAAACGATTTTACTACATTAGCTGAAGCTAAAGAAGCTACAAACGCAATTAAAAAAAGTCTTGAAGAAAATACTGGAGATACAGCTAGTATAATAGATTCAGAACTTACCCTTGTTGAAAGAAATGCTGAAGGTAACATAGTAAGAAAAATTAAACAAAAAGATTTTAATAAAATTAAAGATTTAGAAACTAATAATACCTATAGAGTAGAATGGAAAAGAGATAAAGAGTTATATAATGCTTTCTTTGGTGAAATGAGAAAGACTCCTAATGAAAGGTTTTCAGGAGGTACTAATTTTGTAAGCAGAGGTTTTCAAGGAATTCTAAGAAGACTCTATAATATGAATAGTGATAAGAATAGAGGAACTTTCTCAGATATATATGCTAAGTATGGTAAGTATGATATAAAACTAGAAGATGCTTTATTTAGTCAAGATTTAATAAAAGAATCTTATTTTAAAGAAACTTTAGATAGACTTTCTTATCAATATAAAAGACAGATGGATACTAAAGAACAACGTCAATTTGCTAAACTTCTAGCTTATTCAGAAGATAGATTTGATACCTTAACTGGTGGACAAATTAATGCTATATTAGGAGATGGTAATCTTACTAATGCGCAGGTTCATAAAATGCAAACAGCAATTAACTCTTATAGGTTAGTTACAAATGAATTACATCAAGCTAGAAATTTAATTGAAAGAAGAATTTTACAGTCAAAAGGCTATAATAATTCTTTTAATTTTATTAATCCACTTACAAAAAAGAATGAAGTTATTCCAGTAAAAGAAAGTTTTCAATTTAAATGGCAAAATGATTTTGTAGGAGCTAATGAGTTTTCTAATGCTAGAAATCAAGGTATGGTTCCAGAAGGAAACTTTTCATATGAAGTCTGGGATTATAATAAAGGAAAAGCTGTATTACATAGACCTCTAAATCAAGGTAAAGAGAGTACTCATTTTTTACAAGATGGTGATGGTATGCCTCAACAACAAATTTATAGTCTTGCACATCGTCATTTAGCACCAGATGGTAATCATTATAACTTTGCAGTATTTGGAACAGTTAAGCCTGGGGCTTTACCTAGAGAAATTTCTCCAAGAAGAGTTGGTTATGTACCTAAAATGCATCCTGAAGCTATTGTTGTTAAACGTTATAAATTAGAATTTAAAAACAATGGGCAAGTAATTAACTATAAAAATAATAGAGAGAATGTAGCAAAAGATTTAGATGCTTTTAGTGAAACTATTAGATTGTTTGTATCTAAAAAAGATGCAGATGCTTATGTTGCAAAATTAGATAATAACGATTATCATTATGAAGTTAGTACTGTTAGAGAGTTAGACCGAAGAGGTCAAAGATATAGTGATGAACAAATACAAAGACAACAATTAAATACTAATTCTCAACGAATAGAAGGATTAAAATATGATGTAATAGATGGAGACCCTTATTCATCATTAGTAAAAACAATACAAACTACAGGAGCAAGTACATTAGATTTAGTTAATATACAACAATTAAAATCTGAGTTTGTAAAAGCAGTTGAAAATAATCCTAATATTAAAATAAATAGAGGAGACTCTAAAATAGAGGGTCTTGGTAGAATAGAAGATAGATATCCTGATAGAGATATGATACAAAAAGTTGGAGATGATACTTCAACTTATAATCATTTTACAGCTCTATGGGACCAATTATATATTTATGAAATGGGTCAAGCTAGAGGAAGTGTTGCTAATACTGTAGCATGGTTTGGAGAGACAATTCAAAAGTTATCTGATAGTGTAGCAGGAGATATGGGAATAGGAAAAATAGGTATTAAAGGAGGAGTCTGGTTACAACGTAATCCTCAAGCTGCAGCAGGGGCACCATTAAAACCTATTACATCTCTATGGATTATGATGAGACCTGTTAAACAATTTATTCTACAATCTATGGCATCTGCTGGTCCTATAGCAGTTCTATCTAATGGTAATCCTGCTCAGATGTTTAGAATCTATTCAAATTCTATTCGTTTAATGATGATGAGAAGAAAGAATGCAAAAAATATGAGACAAGGAAAAGATGGAGATAATCTATCTAAAGCTATTGATTCTTATTGGAATCAAACTGAAGGAGTTATAACTGAATTAGGATTACCTCGTGAAAAAGGTTCAAAATTTGAAAAAATATCTAATGCAGATTTAGATTTTATAGATTTATATTCTAGAAGAACAGGTACAAGTAATGTTAGAGACCATGTATTTAATCAAGGTATTGGTATAAATTCTATACCTTCATTAGGTTCTGCTAAAGGTACTGCATTATTTCAAGCAGGAGGGGGTCTTGCATTAAATAAATCATTACAATATGTTAATCCTTTAGGTCATTTAAATAGAGCTTCTGAAACTATGAGTAAAATAGGATTTGAATTTGGTGAAGCTATTAATAGGGATTTATTTACAATGGTAGCATTAGAAAACTTTAAAGCTAAAAATAAAGGAGCTAACTGGAAATCTGATAAGAACATGAATCAAATAATGTTAGACGCTAATAGACTAGCAGGTGGTATGAATAAGACTATGGCTTATAGATGGCAAAGCAATGTAGGTTTAAGATATGTTGGTTTATTTACATCTTTCTCTATGAAGATGTCAGAAAGAACTTGGAATGCTAATGCTACACCATTTTCTGGAAAACAAAGAGCAGCTTTATTAGCAACTGATTTCTTATTATATGGTTCTAGTTTATATGGTTTAGAAAAGTTATTAAGAAATTCTTTACTTGATTCAGACAATGAAGACATGAAAACTTGGGGTCAGTATTTTGGTAGGCTTAATTTATCTTATCAAATAGCAAATAAATTTGGAGGTTATCTAGGAACAGAGACTGGAATACTTCCTGGAGAGTCTTTAAGTGTACATGGTAATGCACCCTTTGGTCCTTTAACAAATCTATATAGAATGCTAGCATCTGCACAGGGTGATACTTTTGACTTAAAAGAACTAGGTGCTACATATGCTTTTTATAAAAAAGTACTTGGAGAGAATGGAGCTGTAGATATGATACTTTCTCTTTATAGTAATAGTGAACATTTTACTTTAAAAGAAAAATTACATATAATTAAATCTCAAATATATTCAGTAATACCTTTTTTAAATGCTGCAGATAAAGTAACATTTGGTATTTTAGAAAATAAATGGTTAGGAGATGAAACTAAAACAGGAGCTAATACAGGACTAGAAACTACTCCTAAAGAACAAATCTTTCAAACAGTATTAGGTTCTCCTAATGAACGTACTAAATACTTTTGGGATATACTAGATAAGAATAGAAATAAGAAAAAAGCTTTAAGAAATGAAGCTAGAAAAGTAATTCAATTATATCGTCAAAGTCGTAATAAAGCTCCATCAACTATTGAAGGAATAAAAAATTTATTATTAGCTTGGAAGTTTAAGTTAGAAGAAGAAACTTTAATTGCTAATACTGCTGAACATGACTTTTTTATGGACCAAGCAATGCTTATGCTTTCACAACAAGATAAAACTTTTGTTGAAAAATTCTATACTGAGTTTAAAAAGAGTTTTAAATATAGTTATTCTTATTATAGTCAAAGTGATTTAGAACAATTAAAAGTTCTTAGAGAGTCTTTAATAAGACAATTCCCAGATTCAGTAGCAGAATTAGATGATATGTATGACCACATGATAACAGCAAACGAAGCTTATAAAAAGGAAAATAAATAATGGCAGCTCCTAAATTTGATACAACAGTAGTAAAACCAACTTACCCTGGCTTAACTTATAAAGTTGATAAAGCTATGCCAGCCAAGTTTAATAATATGGAAGCTATTCTAGGTATAGCTGAAATGGGTATTAAAAAAGCAGATGAAATTGATAAGTCAAATACTATAAATGAAGCTAATGATTTAGGTAATGTTTTAGCAGATGAAATTGAAAACTCTAGTCCTAGTTATCTTAATTCTTTAGAACAAGATAAATTACGTTTAGAAGAAGAAGTTAAAAATAATCCTGAAGACTTAGAAATACAAGCTGACTTAAATGCAATTACAACACGATATTCTAATGCTAATGCCCAAGGCATGTCTAAGTATGAATCTGAAAGAAGAATTTTACAAAAAACTCAAGAGTTAGCTAATGCTAACCCAGCGTATGCAGATGAGATTGCTCTTAGAGTTAGTAAAACTTTAGGTAATAGAGGTGTAACTTCTCTTATGGAACAAGATAATTTATTATATACAAATCAATTAAAAAAACAAAATGCTGATAATAAAATTATAGATGATTACTTAAGAACTAAACCTGGAGTTACTCCTATGTTTATGGAGGACGAGGATAGAAAAATTGCATATTTAACATATAAAAAAATAGATAGAGAAGAAGCTGAGATACTACAAAAAATAGAAGATGGTTCTATTAGAAGTAAAGAAAATATAGCTGAGGTACAAAATAAAATAGATTTAAGTGGAGGAATTCATCAAGTAGCTGGTAATAAATTGCTTGGATTTACTAATGAATTAAATAATATTGCTGATAGATTGACTCTTGGAGAGATAGATTATAAGGAAGCTAGAAGAGAAAAGAATCTAAAACTTTTAAGTGCTAGAAAATTTTTAAGTGTAATAGGTTCATTAGAACAAACAGATGAAAACAAAGCTGCTTATGCTCAATTTGATAAATATATTACAGACTTAGAAACAGATAGTGATGCAGAGTTATCAGGTGGAACGTTAAAAACACGCCTTAATAATGTAAATTCAAGTATAAAAGCTCAACAAGAGTTTGGTCGACTTGCTTCAGGTACAGATGAAACATCATTAAGATTACAAGATTTAAAAATTAAAAGTTATAATTTTTTAGTTAATGATGCTAAATTATCTTTTAAACCAGGTCAAAAAAATGCAATGATTAATGAAATATTAAACTTTGGTATGATAGAGGGTCGTAAGTTTGCTATAGATAGTCCTTATTTTGCAGAGTATAATAAAAATGGGCTTCTTATACAAAAGACTTTAGCTGAACTTGACCCTGTTGCAAAAGAATATATTACAACTTCTAGTATGGGTAATAAAATGTCACCTGACTTATTTGGTTTATATAATAATATATATAATACAGCAGAGCATTATAAAAATCCAAAAGAGAGATATCAATATGAAAAAACTCTTTTAACTTCTATGAATAATATGGATGATACTGTGTTTAAATATATGTTAACAAATTCTGAAACTTTTTTAGATGATACTACAAAAGAATTAGGTTTATTTTTAGGTGGTATTACTAATGAAGTTAGTGTAAATAAAGTAGATATCTCTTCTATTCAAATAAATGAGGCTGGAGTATTCTATTCAAGTGATAATGTTAATGCTAGACGTGTAGCTGAAAAACTTAATATAGCATCAACATTAAATAGTAAGCTTGGTGAAATGAAAGTAACTAAAGAAACTTCTTTACAATTATTAGAAACATTAAAAGATTTGCCTGCTGGACAAGATGATATTGACTTTGGGGAAATGGATTAAATGAATGTTCGTATGCCTAATGGTACTATAATTAAAAATGTTCCTAAAGGAACAACTAAAGAAGCTTTAGCTACTAAATTAAATAATAGTTCAATATGGACTGGTGAAAAAATAGATGTAGCTTTTTATGGTGGTACTAAATCATTAGGTTTTTCTAAAGATAAGTCTAAAGAATATGATACAATAATACAAGAAGGAGCTAGTGAAAAAGAAGCTTATAAAAAAACTAATATAATGGTAGATACTAGTGGAAATAAACGTCATGACATGGATGTTACTAATACTAAAGTTAAAAAATTTAAACTTAATGATAAAAATGATATGATGGATTTAAGTCAATTTAAGGACATAGGAGTAAGAGAAACTTATAAAACTACAATAGGAGAAGTAATAACTCATCCTACAGTATTTAAAAATTATCCTTTTTTAAAAGATATTCCTTTTTGGTTAATAAATGATAGAGAAAAAGGTTTTCAAGGAGCTTACTATGGTGGTCCATCTATTTGGGAAGGTAAATTAGGTGGAAAAAGAAAAGATGGTTCTCCTACTAGAATAGAATATAATACAGCATATAAAACAAAAGATGTCATGCGTACTGTTATAGAAGAAGTACAACATTTAATAGATGATTATGAAGATGATAGGACCTATGTAGACCAAGGAGGTTCTATACCTACAGAAGCTAATGCTGAATCTTTACAAGACCAATATGACGCTTTTAAAAACAGTGGTGAAGACAAGAAAAAATTACCTCCTTATTTTGTAGATGGAAAAGTAGATTCACAAAAATATGAAGAACAGTTTGTACAAAAAGGTGGTAAAAATGATAGACCTCTTCTTGGTTTATATTATGTAAAAGGAGATAAAGATAGAGGCATTAAAAATGTTTATACTAACAATTATCTTGACTTATTAAATGAATCAATAAGTAATATTTATAACGAAAATAAAGATATGGCAGATAAAGGTGGTTTTGCAAAATTATTAAATAAAACATATCAATTAGAAGAGTTATTAAATTTAACATATGACCCTAAAACAGGTGAATTAAAAGATGTAGAAAAAAAGAAAGAAAATAGTAAAGTACAAGAAGAACCTTTTCAAAATAAACCTGTAGTAAGAAATGTTAGAAATAATAATTTAGGTAATATTAAAATTACAAAAGATAAATGGGAAGGAATGATTGATAATCCTAATGAAAAAACATTTGTAAGTTATAAAACTCCTGAGTTTGGTATTAGAGCTTTAAATATAGTTATAGATGCTAATTTAAATGCTACAAATTCTTATGAAACCTATGTTAATAGGTATGCTTCTGAACCTAAAGAAAAAGCTTTCTTTAAAAAGAATGGACGTCTCATGCCTCATCTATTAAACTATGCTAAAACTTTAGCAAATAGTCAAGGAATAGATACTACAAATAATAATTGGTTAAAAGAAAAACCTACAAATGTAAATAAACTTGAATGGATTAAAGCAACAGCTATAGCTGAAGGTGGTAAAGAATCATTAAACTACTTTACAGATGAAATTATAACTAAAGGTTTAAATCTTAAAAAATAAATGGAAACGAGTAAATCAGTAATACTACACGTTGTTGCTATATGTATGGCAGTAATTGGAGGGGATTATATT
>TARA_R110002153_G_scaffold50865_2_pt1 | contig 15326 bp, 22 predicted proteins | sample TARA_R110002153 | Tara Oceans TARA_R110002153 (sample SAMEA4398193) | marine metagenome | biome: Polar Biome; feature: [SRF] surface water layer (ENVO:00010504); material: water (ENVO:00002006), including particulate matter (ENVO:01000060) such as... | depth 5 m
TTCATCAATTCTGACGCATCACCAGGTTTATAAGTATATGCTTTGTCGTTTATCGAAACCTCAAAACCTTTGAAGTCATCGTTGAAAACGTTACCCGTCTTCTCAACAAACCAGTTATACCTCTTCTTCTGTTCCTCTTCACGAGTAGTGGAATCCTCTACAAAGCTCTTATAGCGATTAAACTCTTCTGTCTGATCTTCTGAACTAAGACTCCCGCTTGACTCAAGGGGAGTTTTGTATTGTTCTTTCTGCTCAGTGAAGAATTTCTTCGCTTTTACAAGCTCTCGTTTTTGTGCTAACTTTCTTTTCTTTATATCCTTATCCTCATCCAGGTCTTCGTCGTATCCAAACTTTTCTTCTATGAGATCTTGAATATCAATTTCGTCCAACCCTTCTTCGGTTTGGGAGTAATAATTAGACAACACTTCCGTGGGTTCCATTTCGTCGTAATCCTTTTGCAGTTTTACGAAGTCACTTATCCCTCTTCCTGTTTCCTTTTTATATTTAAAGAACGCTGACACATCCTCTGGTAAGTCCTCATTCGCTTCTTGCGTTGCAAACAACTCATCAACAGAGTTTATTTCTTTATTATATCTATCCTTAATATACTTAAGGATATCTTCATCTTTTAAATCACCTGTCTCGGTAGGTACTTCCACTTCTTCAGCAACGGGCTCTACCTTTTCAGGTTCCGAATTACTTTCTTCCGCAGAGAATTTCTCCTCATGGTTTTTTAGAAGTTGCTCTTCTACTTCCGCTGTAGATTTCTCTTCTACATCTGAGACGGCTTTTACTACAAATTTTGACTCTTCCATTTAATTTAATTTTTTGTAAAGTTAGTAATATTATCTTGGATTAAACTCAGCGAGGTCGAAGCCATCTAAACTATCCTCATTGGACTCAAAGTTTATAGGCGGTAAGTTATTTTTCCTCTGCTGGATTAATTTCGATTGTTCGGTATTGGCTTGACTGATGCGTTCTGACTTGGCGTCTTCGCGCTGGGTCTCTCGAGAATCTACCTGCTGCTGCTGCGCCCCGGCTAAAGACATCTGCATCTGGAACTCCACCTGCATAAGCTGCTGCTTAAGCATAGCCTCGTTCTTTTGTCTCTCAATATCAAAACCTACTTCAGCCTGTTTGATTTGCATCTTAGCCTGTACATCCGCTTGAATCTGTTGCATAGCCGCTTGAGCTGCCATCTGTTGAGACTGTTGGTTTACTTGAGCTTGCATCTGTTGCTTCTGTGCCTCCGCCTGCTGCATCTGTTGTTGCTTTTGTTTCCTCTTTACCTTTAGAAGCTGGTTCGCCATCTTAAGGTTTCGGATCTCGCGGATATCTATTGCGTCCTCTAAGTTTATATCTCCCTTAGAAAGGGCCATCTGGATATTTTGTTCGAGCAATTGTTTCTGCTCTTCGTCAGGTGACATCTCTATAAAGATCCCAAAGTCATATATATATAAGTTAGATATCTCTTCTAAGATCCCTAAGTTGTATTTCCCTATTTGCATAGCAAACTCATCCCTAAACTCGGCGTACTCTAAGACATCTGCACAACGAAGCGATAGTGCCTCGGCAACAGTCTTCGTAATAAATAAACTGGCCTGAAGGATATGTCGCGTAGCGGTGTTAGAATTTAAAGCAGCAAGCTTCTGAACCCCTACTAAAGAGTTAGGGTCTGGAGTGGACCCGTCACGAGCCTCATTCAACCCAGTCACTTGCCTTATCATATCTAAATAATGGTTATAGTTTCCTATAAGCATCTGCATCTTACTCGATCCGCTACTTGCAGTAAGTTGAGTAATAGGAACTTTCGCATTATTATATTCCCCGTCTTGGGTATAACTTCTCCCTACCACACTACCTGTTTGGAAGTATAGACGTAAAGCATCTTCAGGAGTATACGCACTCCCTGTGCCTAAATCTACTTCGTTTAAACCATCGGCGTCTATAAAGACTCCGTCTGGAACAACACGAGAAACTACTTGCTGTATCTTCAAGTGCGTCATCTGGATAAGATCCGCAAACGGAATCATCCTTCTGACTAAAGACTCCACAACTCCTTTATACATCCTTGGGGCAGAAGCCACATAGTTAGCCATAGCAAATTGATTTGCTGAATTTGGCCTCACCATATTTTTCATCATATCCCACTGTATAATAATATTGGTCCCCATTACCATGACGCCCTCATACCATACATCGATTCTTTTCTCTACTCTTTCAAACTCCCCCTCGTCCATCATCTCCTGTGGAGGGTTGAACTGGTCATCCTTCTCAACAGTTTTAAAACTGCCGTCGCTCATCTTTTTCTTCTTGTATACAAAACTATTTGTCGTCTTGTAGTTGAAGTAAAGGAGGGTACATGTGTCACGGGAAAACATACTGTTCTCATACATAGCCGCTACGTTATAGTAGTCGTACCACGATTGGCTGTACTTAGATATCTCTTCTAAATCACTCTCTGTTAAATCTGGGTTGATTTTTAAAACCTCCGTAATAGGAATAGTCTTCAACTCCCCCCAATAGAAGCAGTCCTTAAAGTATGGGTCTTCCGTATAGCTGTATACCACGTTAGCGGGGTCTACATACTCTACCCTTACTCCGTCTCCCTTTTGGAAAGTATGTTTGCATATACCTATACCCAGGACAGTCATATCGTAGTCCACCCTTTTTCGTATATCGTCATAGTGACTCTCGTCCAACATAGTATTTATAGCGACTTCGTTAGCAATCTCTACCGCAGGCTTGTAATTCAACTGCATGTAAAGCTCCATCTCGATATCGCTTTCTGGAAGCTGGTCTGGGTTGACTTCAAAAGCGTCTACTCCAAAGTCTGCTTTTATCTGGCGGAACAGATCTTGAGAGATCATATTTCTTTCCACCATCTCTTGGAACTGGTTTCTTTTCTCTGCCGAGAGAGAGTCCTGTGCATAACACTTAACGTCAAACAACCTGTCTGACATTCCGTTTACTACTATATCCACAAACTTGGGTATAATAGGAATAGGAGTCCAGTCTAAGTTTAGATATGATAGGTCTCCATCTATAGCTAATTCGTTTTTATATTTTCCAACAGACTGCTCCCCCCTGGCATATAGTCTTAGTCTATGGAACTCTTGAAACTGACTGTAGAACCTACACGATAACCCGTCTCTTCTAAACCACTCATATTGTATAGCCTGACCTACTTGAAGGCCAAACTCTTTTTTTGCTTTATCGGAATCAGATACAAACTGATTCGGGAAAACGGCTGAATTTATCTCTACTTGAAGTCCTTTCATTTAACTATCTGACTTGTTGCGCTGTTGTTATTATACCTTGCAAAGTTAATGCTTATTTTCGTAGTCTGTTTAGAAGGTGTATATAAGTGTTTTTGATTAGCCATTATAGCCAACCCAGTGCTAATAGACGCATCAAACTTAGTACGGTTATTAATATCAAACTTCGCCCAGTCCTCTAAGGTACGCCTAAAATACATAACCCCCATATCCTCAGCGTCCCTAAAGTCCCCGTTTAAATCTATACCTATATACTTCTCTATATATGATTCTATAGCAGAGGCATGGGATTGCTTTACGTCTTCCGAAGTGTTAGGTATACCTCCTAACTCCTTCTCGGTTTTTGAAAGTTTATTGTATATTTTATCTGGCCTGTTCATAGAGTACCCTCTATACCCTCTGTTCTTTAAATGATATAAGAGCCTTGGTTTATTATTCTCACATAGTATAGGCATTCCGTAGAACACACACGCCATTAGAACTTCTTCGAAAAATATCTCCGCCGTTTGAGGGCGGGCTATATACTCTAAGAAAAATTCATTCGCAGGGGCCTCGTCCATATTGAACTTAGTTAACCCATGGAGGGAGCCGTTCGAACCCTTCCCTACTACCACTCCAGATATATCATATGAGTCACATCCAAACGTTCCGAGGTGTTCGTTGCCTGGATATTTCCTACCGTTTCGTTCCTCTACTCTATTTTGCATATGTGGGGGAGGAGTCCAGCTAACCAAAAACCTCCCCCTCTTGTCGGGCGACCATATGACTTTAGAATCTTTTATACCATCCTTCCATCTAAACGATCCTCGGGTAACGTGGTGGTCCATTATAAGAGAGTCGTTATAATCTATCTGCTGGTATATCTTTGTTAGGTTGAATAAGGATTGCTTACTCTCGTCCCTAAAGGCATGCGACTCCGTGCGAGGGAACTGCCTGTAGAACTCATTTAAAGCGTCGGGGTCTTGGGTCAAAGAGTCTACCTCATTCTTCCAGTAGTCTATAGCCCCCAGAGTTATATCTTCCCCGTCGATTCCTATTATAGGTTTCCCTGGAGTAGTGAATACAGGCATCCCGAATATATCTATATACCCCTCGAAGTTCCACTCCATAGGGATAAATAAACAATACAGTCCACTCTTGGTCTGTCCGTTTGCGTTTCTTTTCGTTGGGAGAGAGTCCTCGTACAAAGCTTTAAAGTTCCTTCCGCCTTTATCCAAAGCGTTAGACGTAGAGCCCATCATACATTTCCCGATAACCTTACTTCCCAATCGAAGACATGTCTTAGTAACACGCCAGTTGTTTAGGATATTGTCTGGCTTCTCCCATTTCCCGCTCTCATCGTGGAGCAGAAGCTGTAGCTTCTCTCCGTCATAGCTATTGTCTCCTGTATTCTTCCAGTCTATCGTCGTATCCAACCCTTCCAGCTCCTCGTCCGCCAGGTGGTACATGTTCTTCTTTGTAATCTTCGAAGCAGGAACACGATAAGCCAACTCTGTTTTAGGCTTATCCATTCCATCCTGTATCGGACGAAAGAAGAACGGATAGTTATTAGAGATAGGTACAACCTTATCGGTAAACATTTTTTTAGCATCTGATCCTGTCTTTGAAAGTATCCCTATCCTGGAGTCTTTAGTTATAGTAGCTTGATTTACGCCTTCGCAAGAACTCATAAAGGAGAATCCTGAACGACGTATCTTAAGGTAACACATCCCAAAGCTACGCTTATCTGCTTTGCAAGCCTCCCAAAAAATATAGAATATCCTATTCGCTTCACGAAAGTCTGGGTTTCCTACGTCTATCTTGGTCCACTGCAGATACATATAGTGTGTACCAGTTAGGTACACAGGAGAACCGTTATTCATAAACCAATGACCCTGTTCCCTTCTATCGAACTCCTGCTCGACATAGTCTACCCACTCCGCTTTAAATGTGTCTGGCGTTTCGTGCCATTGGAAGATAGACTTAATCCTCTTCAGTTCTTTTGCGATAGGTGTTGCTTCCCAATATTGCTCCTCCTTCTTCCCCGACCTTTTAAATACATCCTTAGAAATTTTAGGGAGACCTATATATAAACCATTTATATAATATACCTCACCTAAAGTCCCGTCTTGAGAAATTATTATTACGTCATACTTTTCATTGTATCCGTATAGCCAAGTGCGAGCCTTGTTCTTAGAAACAAGAACAGACTTAGGCACATGTTTATGCATAACCTTATATAAACTATTTTGATCGTGACTCTGCAAATCCTTTCGGTGTATTGTTTTTCTTTTCTACGACAGTCCCCTCCAATATAGCCCGCTCCTCTTCGATACGTTTGAGTATCTCAAAGGCGTCAAATATAGCAAGCTTCTTAGTGGCAGCGGCATTTTTTAACCTGTCCGCAGCCAACTCATCCTCGGTGTCATACTTTATAATATCTTCTTTCGCTACCTTAACTAACTGTTTAACAGCTTGTTCGCCAGCCTGAATGATACTTAGTTTAAGTTCCTTGATGTCCATCTTGCTCAGCTTTTTCTTTTAATAAAGCCAAAGCCTCCTCATACCCTGGCATAAGTTTTAATAACTCTAAGGTGCCTATAGCTAACTCTCGTGTTTGTTTCTCCTCCAGAATTAACTTCTTTAAATTCTCCGTTACGTCTTCGCTCCTACTTTTTAGTAGAGAGATATTTTTCTGTACTCCCATGATTTAATTTTTATATTTATAAAACATTACATATACTTGTCTACCTTCTTTCCATGAGGTGTTTGGATATTTACTATGGAAATAACTGGATGGGTAAGAGACCATTCTATTTTGTTCATATCCAATTACAGAACTTAGCCTCCACATATCTAAGACCTCTGAGTCCACTTTTATCATGCGGTCATACTCTGCGTCCGTTATATCTTTTGGAAGCTCTCTACCGTACCTATGGTGCTCCCACAAAGCTGTGCCGTGTAGGTCTTCCTTTTCCCTGGGGGACATATATAAAACTAACGCCCTGTCTGGACGTTGACCGTTTATATTTAAGTCCGAATGGATACGCCATGTAACATCCAACTCATCCGTAGCCTGACGGAAAAAAGATAAGAGACACTCCATCTCTCTTCCTTCTCTCGCTTGCAGTTTAGACAGGATGTGTTCAGTAAAGCTTTCGGGAGATTCTTTTATATAAAAGTCTTTGCCCCCAGACTCTACCTTCTCAAATTCTCCCTCGTTTAAATAGTCCGTAGCGAGTTTAAAAAGATCCTTCTCTATTATATCGTCCACTATATATATCATAGTATCATAGTAATGTTATTTGTAAACATACGATACAGTTTCTCCCCCTCGACAGTAAAGGGGTACTCACTTTCTGGTTCGAAACAAACTTCATCCCCTTCCTTAACTCCTAAAGCTTCCAGCTCAGCGTTAATATATCTAACTATCCCAACCAAAGGCTCCTCTCCACGCTTGTATACTACAGACTCCCTGGCCTTTACGGGTTCTATAAAACAATATTTCCCATACGCCCTCCATTTATCTGCAGATTTATACAGAAAAAACTGGTCTGGATCGATAAGGAATAGATCGTCTTTGAAGAAGCTTTTCCCACTCTTCTCTCTACCCCTCATATCGTAGTAGTACTTGAATACGTTGTGGTGAACGAGAAGGGTGTCGCCCTTCTTTACAGGTCCGCAGTAGTTAATAGGAGTCTCCTCTACTACCGCAAAGCGGTTAGAAGAAACGTGATCCTCTTTAGATACGCTGGTGACTAAATCAATGTCACCTACTTTTTTAATGTTATCGTATCTCCTTTCGTTATATGCTTTTACAAGAAAGCTAAAAGGGGACTTCATCAGAAGTTTATATTAAACTCTAAAGAAATAGGGAGCGTTTTTCGAAACTCCTTCCACAGATATACCTCTTCGGTTTTCTGTATCCAGATCCTATACGCTTCGTCGTTGTCTTGTATAAGGTGTATCTTATGGCTTCCACCCAAGACATCCTGCCCTACTATGTAATGCATCGCGCCAGACTTATAGTCTGCGCCGATTGATATTTTTCTAATGTCCATTTCATTTGATTTTAATTATACCGATCCACTAAATTTAAGAACTATCCTCGCCACCCAACTCCCTTGTACACCACCAGTAGCAGCCCGTACCGTAGCAAAAAACCCAAAACCTGGCTCAAGGATCTCTGTGCCACTTGTGGCTATTGTCATGTTTTTAGTAGCATTTATATTCGTTGCTGTAATAGCCTCCGTCCATGTAGCAGCTGGGACCGCTTGATAAATGCTATGAGAAGCGAGAGGGCCCTTCCAGAGAGTAACAAAAAACGTGTCCGAGTAGCCAGCGCTGACCATTATAGTGGCGTCACATAGAGTGTGGTTAGGATAAGATGTTGTACACCCTGTAACAGAGCTATTTGCATAAACCATACTCATAGCATGTTGGCCATCTGATGGAGGTGCTGTGGAAGGAGGAGACGTGCTTAAATTAGAGTTCCAATTTGAAGTGTTAGACTCAACTCCGGCCGCACCTGCAATACCGGACATATAATAATCACCACCTGTCATGGTAACTTTTACGGTTCCCACACCTATAGTCTGCACCCACTCTGGAGCTGATGCTGCCCCTCCCGCAGGAGTCGCCCACGTTCCGTCGGCCCTTAAGAAATCTGTACCACCTGTAGCACCGGAAGCATCCGGTACGTGCCCCACTCTGTTTGCGCCACCAAAAATATTAGAAGTTACCACTACAGCTCCTGCAGTATCTACTACTGATATAGCGTCAGTAATTCCGCCCGAAAGTACTGATGACCCCAGAGTCACCGAGGTTATTGACCCCGTAGGGGTTACCCACGTTCCGTCTCCACGCAAGAAGGTAGAAGCTGTTCCACTCGTAGGGACACATCCTATATTGGACCCTCCTGCATAGATGTTTTGTCTTACCACTACTGCCCCAGAAGTAGGAGTAATAGTGATAGGAATATTTGGAGATACGGAAATTGTTGGAGTGGCAGCGTTGACACTGGATACCCCCAATGCAGAGATAGAGCTCCACGCTACACCCGTAACGGTAGATGTTAATACTTGAGAAGCGGTACCTGTACTCGAGCCATCCCAAAGGGATCCGGTTAAACCAATCCCCGCTGTAGTGCTTGTTGTGCCAATTGCAGAAAAGGTGTTTGTAGCCGTAAAGGTGTTGGTCGCCTCGGAGAGAATATTTGAAGTACTATCCAAAGTTAAGTTAGATCCCCCAGTTAGATTCATAGGGTTACCCACCGCCGTATCTCCCGCAGTAAGGACCTGCTGTAATGTCGGCATAGAAACTGCTGGCAAACCAGTAGACCACTCTATTCCTGTCCCTAAAGCATTAACCGTAAGGATTTGACCTGTTGACCCTACGGCCCCCGTTGCGTCGTTTATTACAGAGGTAGCGTTAAGGTTTAAGACCGAAGCCGAACCTAATATAATATCATCTTCTGTGGTTATAGAACTTGCTGCAGCTAAAGTAATATCAGACCCTCCTGTAAAAGCAAGAGCTGTCCCTGCCCCTGACATAGCAACGTTCCCGGTGGTATTAATATCCTGAGTGGTGCTATTCCCAACAGTGAGAGTGTCGTCCAGAGAACAGCATGATACTGATGCAGCCGCTATCCACTGAAGTCCAGTTCCTGTGGAGCTTAACACTTGACCTGCCGTACCTGTAGTTGCCCCGGCAGTAATGGTAGAAGGGGCTACCGTCCCATTAACAGTTATATTACCTGTGAGGGATATATCCTGCGTTGCTACATTACTAATATCTAAAACAGACTGAAGACCTTGAAGCCCCCCCGCAGCGGTAAGAGTGCTTATACTAAACGATACCGTTCTATTATCATCGCTTGTATCCGTTCCAATAATAAAGTCATCCGCAGAGGGAGTCGTTAAAGGGTATACGGTAGTGTTTTCAATCTTCGCCATCTTCTTTATCTTTAACTTCTCCTGTTTCTAAATTTATAACAGCGTTCTCTCCATAGGTCTCCATTAAACCTTTCTCGGCTTGTTGGAACTGGAGTTTAATTTCTTGGACCTGTAAAACCAGGCCGTGCTCTTGTAAAGTAATATCCCCCAATTGAGTTTTAATTTTGTTAAACTCAATATTAAGGTCTTGTAAATACTTTAACTCTTGGTCTTTAATCTTTTTCATATCAATAAATTTAATTTGCTGTTACTGCAAAGATAAGAAAATAACTTTACTTATTATCCTTACTGCTCCCTCCAAAGAAAAAGTCTACTATAGTATTTACTTTTGCGGACATAGCGCCGAAAATTGTGGAGATAAATCCTATCTCATATTCTGAAAGAACTACGTCATGTAAGACAAAGTACTTAAACATAACATATGAAAGTAGAAAGTACGCTGCGGTAAAAATAGTCGCAAGAATTTTTTGAATAAGACTATCGTCTTTATATAGAGACCGGGCATCTTTACGATCCTCCACCTCTTTATTAAAAGCCTCCCGCTCCGCTTCCAGTAATATTTTTTTTAACTCTAATTTAATCTGCGCCTTCTCCTCTTTGGTCGTGATAACTTCGTCGAGGATACCTTCTGCATTCTCTACGATCCTTCCAAATAACCCTCTTAAAAAATTAGGTATCATAGTCGGTATATTCAATAGTGACCTCCTCCCCTCTTTCTAAAGCCGCAGCTATAGCAGGATACACCCTCATATACGCAAGAGTAGACCTGCCTATAAACCCGTCTTTTTTGACGAGGTTGTTTTCTTGCGTATCACCCAAGAGCAAACATCCAGCAGTATCTTCGTCAGTATTACCGCAATGAATAAGAATATATTTAAAATTAGGTACATCCAATACGTGAAGCATCCCCATATGAATGTCAGCGAACCTCTTAGAATACCTGGCGTCAAGGCCGCCCACAGTTCTAAGACCGAGGCAATACTCGCCGGAAGGTATACAAGTCTCTCCCCAAACTTTTTTTTCCCTGCTTTCATCTTCGAGTGTGTAGCATAAAAATTTTCTTTTATTGTTAGATATATCAAAAAGTAGACCCGAAGTAGAGTCCACTTGTGAGCTGATACGTAATACCTCCAGCTTCATTTAGTGCCTTTAAGTTTATATATCCTATATGCGGTATAGCCTATAGCTAACAACATAGAGACAAACTGCAGAATCTCATTGCATTGAGTTAAGCTAACTCCTAAAGCGCCACCGTTGGCAGCTATAACTGTTAATGTATCTTTCACTTCTTCTGGCATTACTCCTGTATATATATATATAAAAACCCTCCGTCCCAAGTTGTATTCGTTGTCCAGTTATTCATGGGTATAAAGATAAGGCTAACGTCGCGGAACTGGACCGCGAGATCTGTATTCGTCTCCAGGAGTTCTAACTTTAGTTTGCATCTCGCCGAGAGTCTTTATTGTAAGGCCACGCATACGCGAGATACTGGAAGGCGTTCGTCCCTCCCACTTAACTATACATGCATCGCTGGTTCCATCCCATCGAGAAGAGTCCCAGTCCGTAGTTATAAACTGAGTAAAGTCTATAACTCTTGCTTGCGCAATAGTTAAGGATACATATTTTCTATCTGCTATAGCCATTATGTCGGTACGTCGGTTGAAAGGTTAGAGGCGTCCATATTTTGAAATACGATATATTCAGTAGCAACTGCACCTGGAGCCACGTTTTGCGAGAGGGGCGCCCAAGAGTTTGACCCCGTCATTCTAAACCAGCGTAATAAACTACCTGATATTGTCAAATCATTTAAACATGTTTGATCTCCAGACATGTTGTTATATATATCTAACACTTCTGATGCAGATAAAGCACTGTCCCATATAGATGTTTCGGTAGTATTGCCACTAAAATAATTAGAACCTAAAGAAGGCCCGTAGATAAAGGTCACCCCTGCACCAGGAAACGATGTTGTTATAGAAGAAAAGTTTGTTGTTGCGGTATTAACTCCATCAACGTACCACTTCCAGTTTGATGAACGATCCACAGATAAAACAATATGGTGCCAAGCATTATTAGATATTGTGCCAACGTTAGGAAAGCTTATAGCCCCGGACCCCGTATCAGACGAGGAGGCTTCTAAAGTTCCAGCAGAATCAAAAGCAATATTAAGAGCCCCGGGTAGCCCAAGTCCGGAAATATAAATGCCCAGCCCGGATCCTCCTCCCGTAACATCCGGTACGTTTATCCAGAAAGAAAACGAAAAATCTGCCACTCCTAAATTAGGACCGTTTACTAACAACCCGGCGTCAGAAACTCCATCGAACACTATAGAGTAAACCGTAAGACAAGGGTCAGGTCTTGGGGCAGATGCTATAGCCCTGCCAAAAACACTTCCCGCTATTCCACTTCCTATCCCTGTAGGCATACTACCAGAGAGCTATAATATCGGTAGCCGCTGTGCTGGCTCCGACTTTAGTAACTAACGTAGGCATAAATCCAGCTGGAGCAGCTTTAAAGGTAAGAGTAGGAGTAGCCCCTGAATCTCTTTGACTCGCCATCTCTACAACAAGATCTCCTGCCACCCCGATATATAAAATCGCTGCCTTAGTAGCTGCGTTATATATGGTGTAATTTTCTGATGCAGCAAATATATCATCGCTGAGAGAAAGTGTAGTAGCACTATCTACACCTGTAACAAAAGCACTTGTGCTATCTGTTGTGTTGTATACGATAGCGTTTAGTTGAATCCCCATAGCGGTAAAGTCTACGCCCGTGTTCACCAGTTTATTTGTAACAGCGGTACCTGCAGTGGTTCCACTCGTAGCCAGTGTGGCTGGATCTGGGATAGGGACAGTGTTACTCGGGATAACTGCCAGCCCCTCACTGACTTGTAATCTTTGATATGCCATTTTGTTTTATTTTTGGTAGGGGAATACCCTATTTAAAGTATCTTTTCTTTTGTTACATCCGCAGTCAGACCCTGTAGCTTTAGCTACCGTATCGACTACCTTTTTTATTCCGGTGGCAGTAGTGAACTTTTCTATTGTATCCCCTAAACCTTGGGATGTAGCAACTCGAGTTCTCTTCATTACTTCCTTCTGTCTCCAGTAATAGAAGTAATTAATACATCAATCCACCCAAAAATTTTATTGTCTGTTGTTGTAGGCGTGAGATTCACGATTACTTTTGCGAAGGCCATAAGTGCGATTAGCAATAATGCCCAGTTTTCTGTTATAAAATCTATCATGTTATTTTCCCTTGGGGGTTTTTAAATTGTTGTTGTGGTAAGGCATAGACTGATCTGCTGAGTATTTTCTTTTCCCAGAAGATTTTTCCATTCCTTCCGACTCGTGTCTACGAGACTTTAAAGACTGAGTCTTCTTTCCGTTCCTTGAACCTAAAGACTCATCGAGTCTTGAATTGTATCCTTGCTTTTTCATAATTAGTAACTTGAAGTCATTTTTTTCTCCATGCCGTAGCCTGGGTTGTTCTTTACAGATCCACCCATACTTTTTGCAAACTCGCCCGCTTGAGCTTTACCCATTGCATTGTATGGGAAAGTTTTCTTTTTCATTTTTCCTGTGTCTCCACATTTATAATTAACGGTAGGCATGATAGTTTATTTTTACAAAGATACTTATAATTTACTTAAGGTTATCCGCTACACGATTCGCACCCCTCTGGAGAGTCAGTATTGCATACCGTCTCTCCTGATTTAATCTTATCCTCACGTTCTTTAAGGACCTTCGGGTCTAAGAAAGATATATCTATACACTGGCAATCTCCTCCCGCTCCGCAGATGCAGGCGTCTTTAATTACTTTTTCCATTTTCCGCTATGTCTTTGTGCCCAAGTGCCGCCTTTAGCTCTCGCTATATTTCGACCCTGTTGTTTTTTACTTCTCTTAATAGATCCCTTAGCAACTTTATCAAAGATACTCCCCTTAGAAGCCGCAACACTCGTCGCTCTCTTGATGCGAGACTGTGTTTGCTTTATAGACTTCTCTTTGGTTTTTCCAATATTAGCGCTGGATTTTACAACACGATCCGCTCTCTTTTTACTTCTTCTTTTTTCGTCTTGCTCACGGCCTTTGCCAAGAGGGGTAGCGGTGTCAGCTGCCTTCTTCTTTTTCGTAGCGTTTTTTGTGGCGCGACCTACCTTAGTTTCTAATCTCTTAGCCCCGGACTTTTTAATCTTTGTTTTCTTGGCTGCTAACTTATCTGCCGTAGCCTTTTTTCTTTTCGCTAACTTTTCTTTTGCAGACTTCTCTTTAGCAGCTTGCTTCTTATCTGCTAATTTAGTTTTTACTTTAGTTTTACGAGCGGCAACAGAATCTGCCTGCGCTCGGATAGATTTACCCCGAGTGGTAAGCGACTTTCCGTCACGAACCTCATCGGCAGCAACCTGTTTTTTTGTTCTCTTAGCCATGGTTTATTTTTTTGCTGATCTTTTCTTTTGACGGCCTGCTTTTTTTAAGTCTTGCTTTGCCCACCTTGCGCCAGCTTTAGCAGCTCGCTTTCCCTTTACGACAGTATCCCTTGTTACGCCTCGCTTATTTGTTCTTTGCTTCAAAGCAACAGTCTTACCAGTATCCTTATCCGTATGAACGAATGTCTTACGAGTATTTGTCTTTCCCCTCTTGTTAGTATTTATCGTGGTGGTAGACGAAGCCGACGCATGCTTACTGTCTGATGATTTCTTATTCCGAAACTGAGTCGTAAATTTACTTTTATTTTTCTTTCCCGTCCTGCCTCGAGTAGCCTGACTGGTAGAACTTGTCGAAACAGACTTAACCCTCGTAGGGGCCGAGGTCTTTTTTGCGGCGGCGGCTTTTTGAGCGGCAGTTCTGGTGTCAGCAATTAATTTGCCTGGCCCCATTTTTCTGCGTTGTTTGACGGTAGTTTTAGATCTTGTTCTGGCCATGATGTTTAGCGGGCTTTAGTTTTGACAATCTTCTTTTTGATCCGACCTAACTTTTTGTCTGCTCGTTCTCTAACTTTAGTTTTCTTATTTTCTAACTTGTTTAACTTGTTGCCTACACGCTGTGTTTTTTTGTCTGCACGCTTTAAGACTCCAGCCGTCTTCTTAACTACTTTGGCCACCTTCTTCTTTGCACGAGTGGCAACACGAGCTTTAGTGTTGACAATCTTCTTGTCAATGTTTCTTTTTCTCTTGTTCATTTTTTTAAACGTCCTCCCTCCATACTGCTGACGATTTATTTTATCGGTTGCTTTTTCTACAACTCTATCTTTCCTTTTCTCTAACTTTTCTACTCTTGTAGGCATGATGTTTATCTTTTAACTTTTCTAACTCCCGTCTTAACTACGGGCTTTAGAGCCTTACTTCCACGCATCAAAGGAGATTTCTTAACTACTTTAGACACCTTCTTACTGAAAACAGCTGGGGTAGCCTGCCCCTTTTTCATTTTTTTAACTCCCTTCTTAACTACTTTGCCCAGCTTCTTGTTTGCACGAGTGGCAACGCGGGCTTTAGTTTTGACAATCTTCTTGTCGATCTTAGCTCCTTTCTTTAAAGCTTTGTTTAAAACTTTTGCACCACGAGTACCGGGGAGAACTGGAGAGACACCGCCCTTGGTCATTTTCTTTGCAGCTCTATCCGCAACTCTTGTGCTTCTCTTTTTTAATCTTTCTACTCTTGTAGGCATGATGTTTATTTTTTTTCGTTACTTTGTTACAAAGATACAAATAAAATCTAATGCGGAATAAAGACTACATGAAGTACTGGAGGGTAATACGGTACTGGGCTAAAGCAAAGTATAGCGTAGGGACACCAGATATAGAGATGCTCCTGTTCCTATACAGCGAAGGGATATTTAACAAGACGAAGTTTAAAGAGTTCGAGCAGTGTATGTCGTGGGACCAAGCCAGGTTCCATGGATTACTAAGGGATGGGTGGCTACAAGTATTTAGAAAGAACACAGGGAGAGAGACAACCCTATACAGACTCTCACACAAAGGGAGGAGCCTCGTAATAAATATATATAAGAAACTTGATGGAGAAGAGATAGGGGTGTCCCCACAACTAAACCCCCTCTTTAGAAAGGATGCATCCTATATGGATAAGGTATATAGGAATATGATAATAGAGATGAACGA
>TARA_R110002153_G_scaffold32537_9_pt1 | contig 15318 bp, 12 predicted proteins | sample TARA_R110002153 | Tara Oceans TARA_R110002153 (sample SAMEA4398193) | marine metagenome | biome: Polar Biome; feature: [SRF] surface water layer (ENVO:00010504); material: water (ENVO:00002006), including particulate matter (ENVO:01000060) such as... | depth 5 m
AACGAAACGGTTTTCACTTTCAACCCAAAAACGGTGGGATTGAAGGTTTGGCAAAAAACGACGACGAGTCGAATTTTTAGCGTGAGAACGGTTGTTACCTACCGCTGGACGCTTGCCTGTAACTTGACATACTTTGGCCATGGCCTTTGTCTCCAAACAATCTAAAAAATTTAGCTCTGACTCACATTTAATCGTAATCAATCTATGTGTCAGCTAACGCTATTAACAAGAGGGCGCATTTTATACAGTAAAGAACCTATTAATTCAAGAATAATGTGTAAATAGCGATTATTTTTATAAAAAAACTATATCCGCAGCTTTTCCCTGAGCTGCCATTAGGCCTTTGGCATATTCTAAACTTTGTAATAACCGATTGAAAAAAACATTTTAAGCTTATCAGCAAATTATTGTGTTTTACATAATGACCGAAATAGCGCTTTATATTCACCCGCCATTCGTTCAAGGGAAAACTGGCTTCGAGCCTTATTTTGGCCATTAGTCGCCATTTGTGCGGTAAAATCTTTGTCAGCCAATAACCTTTCAATAGCATTAGCCAAAGCTTGTGGAGATTGTGGTTCTACTAAATATCCGTCTTCAGCGTGCACAAACATTTCTTTCACGCCCACCACTTCACTGGCCACAATAGCGCATCCAGAAGCCATAGCTTCAATCAGAACCAGTGGCATCCCTTCATAATGGGTGCTTAGTGCAAATATTTGATATTGAGCCAAAAGTTCAGGCAAATTTGTACAATGGCCTAAAAATGTAATTTGTTGCTCAAGATCTAACTTCTTGACTAGCTTTTGAGCCGCAACCAAGTGTGAAGTTTTACCTAAGCCAGCAAAGCTCAATTTAACTTCAATACCTTTAATTTTTAACAGTTCAATTGCTTCTATCAAGCTAGTTTGATCTTTCTGCCTTGCGAATCTAGCTGCCATGATAATTTCAGCTTTTCTCTGATTAAAAGGCACCTGAATTGATGGATCAAAACGAGTTAAATTTATGCCATTAGGAATACTGATGACTTTCTCTGCGGGAAAGCCTAAGCGCAACAAGTTTTGCTTAACACCTTCAGAGCAACCAATAATTTTGGCTGTATATTGTGACAACCATTTAGCTTGCTTAAGCCTTAGCCAAGTATACCTTTCTCTTGAGTTGTGCTCTACGTGAATAAGGTGAGGAACCTTTGCTAATAGGCCCGCATAGCGGCCCCAAATATGTTCACTGAAACCATGTACAACTAAAATATCAGGCTTATATTCTTTACATATTCTGTAGAGTTGTTGAATGGTTAAAATGTGCAACTTACCCGTGACCAATCGTGTATCAATACCTAAGTTACGGAAGCTTTTTAGCTTTTCTTCACTAGTGGACTTTTTCTTACGTAATACCAAAATAGATTCAATATCTGAAGTTTGATTGGTATTTTCAATAATTTCTTTTGCAACATTTGTTGAACCCGAAAAGCCACCAGTTACAAAATGTACTACGCGCATTAAAGACTTCCTTAACCTTATCAATATTTCATTGGGACATAGATGGTAACAGTAACATTCATCGGCACATAAATTAACTTCAGAGGATTAAATCTACTTATTTTAGAGAAAGGTGTAATTGATCGATTAAAAAATAACGGTTTCAGCTGACTATGTCAGACAAAAATTCCAATGAGCTATGTAGTGTATTTTTACCTGCTTAGTTCAGCAATGTCCGGGAAGTGGTTATTAGTGAGTCGCAGCAACGTTATCAATTAGTGTTTGTTATTCTGAAAACACCGCCAATCTAAGTCAATACCAAGGCCGATTATTCTGGGCGATATCATGTATAAGCATTAGAGATGAGTGAATCTTTTTTACATCAAACCTCTTTGCGCAAATGAGACGGCAACTCCATCGCCAATCACAAAATGATCGAGCACTTTAATATCCATTAGATTAAAGGCATCTATGACACGCTTGGTGATACTTTTATCTGCTTGGCTTGGCTCAGCAACACCCGAAGGGTGATTATGGGCTAGGATGACTGCAGCGGCGTTATCTAGCAATGCTTGTTGCACTAAAACACGAGGATAAACTGAGGCACTGTCAATTGTGCCGTAAAACATAGGCCGATATTTTATAAGCCTATGCTGACTGTCAAGTAATAACATCGCAAACACTTCATGAGGTTGGTCTCTTAGTTTGGCGATTAAATACGACTGAGTTTGTTCTACTGAGTTAAAGGCGTCCGTTTTATCTAAGGCTTCAGCCATAAAGCGTTGACTCATTTCCAAGCTTGCTTGAAGTTGTGCAAACTTAGCCTGACCTAAACCTTTTGTTTGACAAAAATCATGTTCTGAAGCACCTAGCAAGCCCCGCAAACCACCAAATTTTGTAAGGGAATTTCTAGCAAGGTCAATTGCGCTACAACCTTTAATACCGGTGCGTAGGAAGATAGCCAAAAGCTCGGAATCGGAAAGTGCCTCTGCCCCTTGCGCCAGAAGTTTTTCTCTGGGGCGCTCTTGTTTGGGCCAATCTGTAATTTTCATGCGTCCTTGCCTTAATCTTGATGGTGATAGTGATTAACTTCAAAATAAGCCTAGCAAATGCTGGCTATTCCAGCCAATATTGTGACTATTGAGCCCAGCAACATGTTAAAAAGAGCCAATGCAACTCGAAAAAACCAATATTATTCTAGGCATTACTGGCGGCATTGCAGCCTACAAAACCCCAGATTTAGTACGTAAACTCATTGCCAAAGGCGCAAACGTGCGTGTGGTCATGACTGAATCAGCTAAGGAGTTTGTTAGTCCTTTGGCGTTGCAAGCTGTATCAGGCAATCCAGTTTCCGATGATTTATTAGATAAAGATGCCGAAGCCGCTATGGGACATATTGAACTAGCACGCTGGGCGGATAAGTTATTAGTAGCGCCGGCCACGGCTAATTTTATGGCTAAACTTACTCATGGTTTGGCAGATGATTTATTATCTACCTTATGTCTTGCCACACCAGCTCCGATTATTATCGCTCCGGCGATGAATCAACAAATGTGGCTTGCCGATGCAACCCAGGCCAATTTAAAAATATTAGAGCAACGTAGAATACAATTATTAGGACCTGCACAAGGTGAGCAAGCCTGCGGAGACGTGGGTCCAGGGCGTATGCTTGAACCACAAGAGATTGCAGACTTATTGGCGCAACAGTCACTCGAGCAAGTGTTGGCTGGCAAACGTATTACTATAACCGCTGGTCCTACTCGTGAAGAAATTGATCCTGTGCGTTATTTGTCTAATCATAGTTCAGGAAAAATGGGTTATGCTTTGGCCATTGCAGCCCAAGAACTAGGGGCAACGGTGACCTTAATTAGTGGCCCTGTAAATTTACTGCCACCAGCTAAGATTAAAACAATATCAGTTTCCAGTGCACAACAGATGCATGATGCTGTGATGCAAACTACCCATGACTGCGATATTTTTATTGGTTGTGCCGCTGTTGCCGATTATAGAGTGCAACAAAAAACCAATCAAAAAATTAAGAAGTCAGATAGTGAGTTAACACTTACTTTTATTAAAAACCCTGATATTCTTAGTGATGTAGCACATTTAGCGAATGCGCCATTTACTTTAGGTTTTGCCGCAGAAACACAAAATTTGCGTGAATATGCCTTAGGTAAGTTACAGCGTAAGAAGCTCAATATGATAGCTGCAAATGATGTATCTGATAGTACAATTGGTTTTAACAGTGAGCAAAATGCACTTAGCGTATTTTGGTCAAAGGGTGAAAAAAAGCTAGATGTTGCCGATAAGCAATTACTTGCTAGGCAATTAATGCACCTAGTAGCCCAAAGATACACAGAAGACACTAACGACTGACGCCACTTTCGCCTAGGAACCCAGAATGCCAGCTATAAAACGCCCTAATCGCCGTGCTCAAATCCTTCAAGCACTGGCTAGCATGTTACAAACCAACCCAGGACAACGGATCACCACAGCCAAACTAGCAGCACACGTGGGTGTATCTGAGGCGGCTTTATACCGTCACTTCCCAAGCAAAGCACGCATGTTTGAGGGATTGATTGAGTTTATTGAAGAAACCTTATTCTCTCGTATCAATAAAATAATCAATGAAGAAAAAGACACTGCGACTCGCTGTCAGCTTATATTGCATCTTATTTTAGGTTTTGCCGAAAAAAATCCAGGGATCACCCGTATTTTAAATGGCGATGCTTTAATGGGCGAGCAAGACAGGTTGCGGGAGCGTATAGCACAATTGTATGAACGTTTGGAAACCCAATTGAAGCAAGTTTTGCGCGAACGTAAATTGCGTGAAGGTAAAACACTACCCGCTGAAGAAGGTATCATTGCTAATATATTAATTTGTTTTGCAGATGGACGAATTAATCAGTTTATTCGCAGTGAATTTACCAAAAGGCCTACAGAAAATTTTGCTGAACAATGGCAATTAATTAATAAACAGTTTTTTACTTAAGATTAAGTTCAGACAATTCAGTTTGTAAAAAAGCGGACTCAATTGAGTCCGCTTTTTTGATCTAGTTTAAATACTTTATTTTGAAAAGGTATCACCAAAAAAGTCACCTTCATTCCAACTAGAACGTTGTGCTTGGTTAGCTAATGTCATACCTATGTGATAATTCACCTCAGTAAATTTAGTCGCAGCTTTCCAATTAAATGCTTGGCTAAATTCATCGCCTGGCTTGTGATAATTAGTTTTAAGAAAATTACTAAATTGCTTACTTCCATCAACCTCAGGATTTGCCGATTTAAAACCTGGCACTAAAAATACTGATGGAATGCCTTGTTTTACAAAACTATAATGGTCAGAGCGAGTAAAGAGCGCTTGATCTGGCATAGGGTCTGGGCTTAACTCTAGGCCAATTTTCTCAGCCGCTTTTGCCACTGAACTTTTCATATCACTATGATCGGCACCAAATGCAATAACATCAGCAAACTCATAGAGCAGTATTGGCATATCGAGATTGACGGTAGCAACCATTGACCCTGCAGGTACAGTAGGGTTTTGAGCATAATAGTCTGACCCCAACAATCCTTTCTCTTCACCCGTCACGGCTACAAACAAAATGGAACGCTTAGGGCGTTCTTCAAGTTGACTAAACAAACGAGCAGTTTCCAACAACACAGAAGTTCCCGTGGCATTATCCATTGCGCCATTATTAATTTTGTCTTTCTTTACTGTTTTAGCGAAACCAATGTGGTCAGAGTGAGCTGAATACACCACATATTCATTTTTAAGTTTAGGATCTGAGCCTTCTAGGATAGCAACCACGTTAGGACTAGAGATAGACTTGTGAGTGCTTGTAGATTCCAGCTTGATCTCCAAAGGCAAATCAAAGCCCTTAGGCGACTCATCTTTTTCCAACATGGCATAAATTTGTTCTAAATTTTGTGGTGCATCTGCAAATACAATCTCTGCCGCTTCTTTGCTGAAATATGCTGAACCTTTAATTTGTGGAAACACACCAGATGGTTTTCCATCTTTGTCCAACCAACGAACAGAAGGTGTATGTAAATAGTTTAATAAATTTTGATAAGGTCTTACTTTCTCACCTGTTGGGGTACTAATAGTAATAAAACCTACAGCTCCGTTTTCAGATGCATGACGTAATTTTTCGCGGCTTGAACCAAAGTGCGCTCCCTCTTCGCTAGGAAAAGACTTAGGTTTGCCCGATAAGACAACCACTACCTTGCCCTTCACTTCCATATCTTGATAATCATTGTGCTGCAACTCGGGGGCGACGATACCGTAACCAACAAACACTAACTTACCCGCCATCTGAGTCATTTCTTCTACAGGGTTAGGGGAAGTGAGAAATTGTTTAGGATAACTTAGCAACATATCCCCTTGTGAACCAGTTAACGACAATTTGATTGACGATTGGTCAATATTAGCCTGAACAAAATTCACCCTCTGCATATAAGTGCCATCGTCACCGGCTGGTGTTAAAGCGTATTTTTCAAATTCGGCAGCAATATATAACGACGCAATTTCGTGTCCTCGAGCCCCTGTATCTCTACCTTCTAATAAATCATCAGATAAAAACCTAAGATGCGATTTAATCCGTGATGCATCAGCAGAAACTTCTGAGGTTTGTTGAACTTGCTCAGATTGACACGCAACTAATAGTACAGCCGTCAAAATGGCTCCAAAACCAAGATGTAACTTCATTATTTTCTCCCTTCAATTGTTTTAATTGTTTTAATTGTTTTAATTGTTTTAATTGTTTTAATTGTTTTAATTGTCAGATTAAGCGAGATGCCTGGCGACTACAACCTTGACAGATAATTTAACTCGGCTACCCTGTAAAGAACATATATTCTGCCAACATTAGTTGATTACAATGCCGCGTAAAGCCCAGTACAACGTTGATGACGTTTTAAGCCAAGCTATTGATGTATTTTTGGAGCATGGTTATCACGGGGCCATTATGGATGAAATTATTGCTAGAACCGACTTCAACAGAAGGGGGTTTTATATCGAATTTGGCAGTAAGCAAACATTTCTTTACATGGTTTTAAAACACTATCAAACCACGCACCTAAACAAATTAATGAAACATTTGGAATCTAATCACGGGCTTGATTCTATTAATGCGTTTTTTACTGACTACGTTGAACATATCAAAGGCAAAGGGTGTTTGTTAATCAATTGCATCACTGAATTAGGTTTTTACAACCAAAAAGTACAAGAAATTGGGCGTCACTATCTTGACCGGTTACAGATAGACTTTATTGGTTGTTTAGAAAAAGCCCAAGGGTTAGGACAAGTGCACAATCATATAAATATAGAATCAACGGCACTACAGCTAACCAGTTATGTTCAGGGATTTGCGGTGAATGCTATTTTGGCTGGTGATACAGATGAATTACAACTAGCCACTCAAGCTTTATTAGGTCCGTTAGCGGTTAAACAATAAGTATTGTTTTTGATGTTCGTTTTTTTCATTTTTAATGATAAAGAAATACCCTATGAAACCTCTAGTTGATAAAAAACATCCCAGAACAACTTTGTTATCCTTGCTATTGGCTAGACCATCTCCATTGATAGGTAAAGTGTAACATCCTATTTGTAGCCCTGTTTATTGTGATAGGGGAAATAGCTTAATATATTGAGTAGTTATTATGTCCAATGAAAAACATTTGTTTCGGATCCAATTTATCGCTAACGGCGAACGTTATGAACTTTATGTGCGAGAAGTGTGCCAAGGAAGTATGTTTGGATTTATCGAAATAGGTGACTTTGTTTGGGATACCCACACCAGTTTAGTCTTGGATCCTAGCCATGAAAAACTTAAAGATGAGTTTGCTGACGTTACGCGTACGTATGTGCCTATGCATAGCGTGTTGCGTATCGATGAAGTAAAAAAACAAGGCACCTCAAAAATCACTACTCTGTCGGATAAAGTGACCGCCTTTCCTACTCCTATTTATACACCTAGAAACACTCTTAAATAGACCTCATTCACAATAAGGTAGAAATATGAAAAAGTTTTGCTGCTTATTGATAATGAGCCTTTTTTCTTACGTATGTTCTGCTACAGATTCAGCTAAGTTTCAACCTCTACTTGATGAAATTTGGCAGTATGAATTATCTATAAACCCTGTCCAAGCAAGTCGGCAAGGGATACATGACTTTGATGATAAGTTAGCGGATATTTCTCCTAAAGCGCTAGCGGAACAAGACTCACGATTTCGCAAGTTTCTTAAACAATTATCCCACATAAATTCGGCGGGGCTAAGCAGAAGCCAACTGATCAGCTTGTTGATCCAACAAAGGAAGTTACAAAACCATATCGACCAATACTACTTTAATGCTCATTATATGCCCCTTACATCTGAATCAGGTTTCCATAGTGGATTGGCTTTTTTACCTCGCTCTAGCCGTTTTAAAACCTTAGTTGATTATCAAAATTACTTAACGCGCCTTGAACAGTTTCCGAGTTATTTTGAACAGCAAATTAATTGGATGAAAAAAGGCATTCAAACCGGCTTAGTGCAACCTAAAGTAGTGCTGCAAGGTTTTGAAAATTCGGTCAAAGCCTTTATCCATGACTCACCTGAAGACAGCGTATTTTACGCACCCTTTGATAATTTTCAGGGAGTTAACATTGACTCTATTCAACAACAAAATTTACGTGAGCAAGCTAGTTTAGTTATCAATAATCAGGTGTTTAGTGCTTACCAAACATTTTATGATTTTCTAACTACTGAATATATTCCTAAGAGTAAAACCAATATTGCTGCGAAATCTTTGCCAAACGGTTTGGCTTACTATCAAAATCGTAGTGATTTTTATACCACCACTAAAATGTCAGTGGATGATATTCATTCCTTGGGCTTGGACGAGGTAAAACGTATTCGTGGTGAGATGCAGACTGTTGTCGACCAGTTGGAATACAAAGGTAGTATCAACCAGTTCATCCAATATTTGCGTACTGACAAAAAGTTTTATGCGCAAACAGCAGATGAGCTGCTCAAACAAGCCTCATATATCGCTAAAAAAATAGATGCCAAACTACCGCAACTATTTAATTATTTACCTCGCACCCCATACGGCGTCGAACCAGTACCTGAAAACATCGCACCAAAATACACAACAGGCCGTTATATTTCGCCCACTAAAAATGATCAACCTGGTTATTATTGGGTGAATACCTATGCCTTAGATAAACGCCCCCTGTATGCCCTAACTGCATTAACATTGCATGAAGCAGTGCCGGGTCATCATTTGCAAATATCCTTATCCAGAGAAATGCAGGATTTACCTGAAGTAAGACGTTATACCTATATCTCTGCATTTGGGGAAGGTTGGGGATTATATTCAGAATTTTTGGGTAAAGAGGTCGGAATGTATACCGATCCCTACGATGAATTTGGCCGTTTAAGTTATGAAATGTGGCGAGCTTGCCGTTTAGTGGTAGATACAGGTATACATATCAAAGGTTGGTCTAGACAACAGGCCATCGACTATATGTTGGAGAATACAGCCCTCTCTGAACATAATGTTACAACCGAAATCGATCGCTATATTTCCTGGCCAGCACAAGCCTTGTCCTACAAGATTGGTGAACTAACTATAAAAAGGCTACGTAACCAAGCCGAGGAAGCATTAGGTGATAACTTTGATTTGCGGGCATTTCACCATGCCGTTCTGGAGCATGGTTCAGTACCTCTTTCGGTATTAGATGCCAATATCCAACTATTTATAAAACAACACTAAGCTTGCTTGCCGTTGTTTAGTATCTATGGTGTTGAGGCCAAGTAAATGCGACGCAAGATTAAAATATTATTGGCATCTCTTTAATAACAACTCAAACTCATGCTTTTGCACAGACATAATAGATAAGCGATGTCCTTTTTTTACTAAACCAACCTGCTCGATATCCGTCATCTGTTTAATGGTTTTTAAGCCTAATATTTTCTCAAACTTTTGTTTAAATTGAATGTCTACCATCACCCATCTGGGATTATCTATTGATGATTTGGGATCGTAATATTTGGACTCAGGATCGAATTGTGTGTGGTCCGGATACGCCTCTTTAACCACTTGGGCTAAACCAACTATGCCAACCTCTTTACAGCTAGAGTGATAAATAAACACCTGATCATCTAACTTCACGTTATCCCGCAAAAAATTGCGAGCCTGATAGTTACGAATACCATCCCAATGCTCAGTTTGCTCGGGCATGGTTGCTAAATCATCAATACTGAACGCATCTGGCTCGGTTTTAAATAACCAATATTGCATGGCCTATCCTCAAATAAAGTGTATCCGTTAGACAATATAGTTTTGATTAATAGTTATCAAGCCATCTACCTCTGCAACGTCATTAATACCGATCCGTATAGGGTCCAACTAGCCGCTAAATTAAAATTATAAAAGATTAGAAAATGAGGTTTTCTGCTCTTTTCTATCACTAAAACTTGCATCTCTGGGTATCACAAATATACTGTATATAAATACAGTATATTTGTGATCTTATGCACCCTACTATTTCTTACTTAAAAAATAAAAACCTACTTTGGCAGGCTAGTCACACTCAATCTATCGATAACGGACAACACACCGGATTTAACGAGTTAGATAAGGCGTTGCAAGGAGGATTTCCTGAGTATGGCGTCATCGATATTCGTAGCCAATTAGGTATTGGCGAACTGCGCTTATTATTACCTAGCATTCTGACTAGGCAACAACAAAGACAAACAGAATTAGTCACATTGATTGCGCCACCTATGTGCATTAATAGTGAAATGTTAGCTGAATTTGGGTTTGCACTGGATCAGGTGATGGTAGTACAGCCCTCATTAAATAAACAGGTGTTATGGAGCGTCGAGCAGAGTCTCAAAAGCGGCTGCTGTCATAGCGTGATTTTATGGCATGCTTCGTTGTCGGTAACACAAGTCAAACGTTTACAGCTAGCAGCAGAAAAAGGTCGTAGTTTACTTTTTATCATACGTCAGTCACAGCAAGAACACATCTCTTTACCCGTCACGTTGGGAATTCGGCTCAGCCCTTCTAAAGTAGGTATACAAGCCCAAATCACTAAATGTAAAGGCACTTGGTCTAATGGCTCATTTAACATCTACATGGGGGCTTATTGGCCTGAACTGAGTCAGTCTGAAGACACTAATGTGCTGGCGTTTCCCTCTCGTGTATGTCGCACCGGTTAAGACGTCACTTTTAGTAAAAAGCATTATGCAAAAAATTTGGTTATATGTGTATTTTCCTAATTTACAATTAGATGCACTGTTACAACAAAATCCTGGTTCAAACTTGCATACACAAGGGTATGTGATCCTCGACGAGCAGACGAATCAGGTATGCCAGCTTAATCATGCAGCTTATCAGGCTGGCATACGTTTAGGCATGGGATTAGGTACTGCTGCCATGTTAAAAGCAGACTTACAGGTCATCGCTTACCAACAAAAAATCACTAAAAACAGACTGAATGATATTGCCCAAAACCTCTATTTAGTGACAAGTGACATCTGCTTTTTTAACGATAATGGTTTGTTATTGCAGGTACATAATATGCTTAATTTGTATGGAAACTTAACATCTTACTGGCAGGTTGTGCAGCAGCAACTGCTCGAACAACAGGTACATTTTCATTACGCTACAGGGCATTCCCCCTTAGCGGCTAAATTACTGGCTATCACGGCTTGGGATCAGATAACCGATAATATTCAGACAGTCAAACAGGCCATCCTACAAACATCACTACAGCACACTGACCTTACCGTTAAAGCCGTTAAAAAATTACAGCGAGTGGGTGTGCATAATATGCAGGATTTACTTAAAATCCCTCTTGCTGACATTGCCAAACGTTTTGATATTGAAGTCGCTACTTATATTGGCAAAATCACTGCACAGATAACTCATCCAGTCAGTTTTTTTCATCCCAAGAAATCTTTTGATCGCTTTATTGAGTTGTTATACGACATCGAAAACATACAGATATTACAAGCGCCACTAACGCAACTTTTGCGAGGTTTAGAACTATTTTTAAAAACACGTGATTTGTTAACCCAAACAATAGTATTCACCCTTAGCCAGAGGGATGAAAAATCTATTGAGCTAAACATTCACTCCCAGCAAGGCGAATATTTAGCTAAGTATTGGGCAGTATTAATATCTCTAAAATTAGAAAATATCACACTCAGTGCACCTGTTTTTGCGATCCGACTGGTAGTAGAAAACACCTATATCAGAACACCAGACAAAAGTGATTTATTTGCTGGTAACCAAGGTAGACTGTCACGCTTACAGTTGATATCTCTGCTCCAAGCAAAACTAGGAACAGAAGCAGTAACCACCCCCACATTAACCAATGACTATAGACCTGAACGAACAATTCAAAATTCCAAAGGACTAACGAAAGCTATACAACCTTTTAAACTTTATGCATTACGACCAAGCTTTTTATTAACCCCTCCTCAACCTTTGCAAGAAAAAGTCTCTATTGCTTTTGGACCAGAACGCATAGAAACAGGTTGGTGGGACGCAAAACCTATCACTCGAGACTACTTTATAGCCCGCAATCAATTGGGTCAGTGGTACTGGGTATTTAAAACCCCAAAAGGTGATTGGTATTTACATGGTGTGTTTAGTTAATGACGACAAAACATCATTATGCTGAATTATTCTGCCAAAGTAATTTTAGCTTTTTGTATGGCGCTTCACACCCACAAGAGTTAGTTAAGCAGGCTGATTTTCTCGGTTATCAAGCGATTGCTATTACCGATGAGTGCTCAGTGGCAGGAGTTGCCAGAGCACACACTGCCATTAAGGAGCTCGACCTTAATATCAAGTTAATTGTCGGCAGCCTATTTCGTTTTGATGAAGAGTTGGAGTTGCTTTTATTGTGCCCCGACAGAGTCGCTTATGCTGAGTTATGTCGCATCATTACTAACGCTCGCAGGCGTGCGCCCAAAGGTCAGTATCAATTGAATAAATGGGATTTGCGCGGGGTCAAACACTGCTTAGCCATATGGTTACCTAATGGCGATCAAGATATAGATAATTATTGGGGAGCCTGGCTTAAAAAGCATTACAAAAACAAAGTATGGCTTGGTTATCAGCGACATTTATTGGCTAACGAACACCGCTACCTAGGTCATGTAGAACAGCTTAGCAACGAACATCAAATTGCCATCTGTGCCTGCGGCGGCGTACTGATGCATCATCAACAACGTTTACCACTGCAACATGCCCTCACCGCTATTCGTAAAGGTAAGCCAGTGTCGGTATTAGGTCGCCAACTATTGCCTAACAGCGAACGTTACCTGCGCCCTGTTAATAAACTATCTACTTTGTATAAAGCTTTATGGCTAGAAGAAACCTTAACTATCGCCAACTTATGCACCTTTAGCTTAGCGAGTTTGCGGTATGAATACCCCAGCGAACTAGTACCTGATGGCAAAACGGCTTCAGGGTATCTTCGAGAGCTTGTCATCACGGGTATGCGTTTACGGTTTACGACAGGTGGCAGGCTAACCTTTACTATCAAGCGGATCATTGTTAAAGAATTAAAACTTATCAAAGAGCTAGAATACGAGTATTTCTTTTTAACCATTTATGATGTGGTGCAATTCGCTCAAAAACAACAAATTTTATATCAAGGTCGAGGTTCAGCAGCCAACTCCATAGTCTGTTATTGCTTACAAATTACTGCGGTCGATCCGAGGCAAATATCAGTATTGTTTGAACGTTTTATTTCCAAAGAACGTCAAGAAGAACCCGATATTGATGTGGACTTTGAGCACGAAAGGCGCGAAGAAGTCATTCAATATATTTATAAAAAATATGGACGTGAAAGAACAGCCATAGCGGCAACCGTCATTACTTACCGACATAAAAGTGCGATTAGGGAAATAGGTAGAGCATTTGGCATTAACGAAAGCCAGCTAGATTTTTTCATAAAAAATATGAACCATCGAGATATGGAGTTAGGTTGGCAAGCACAAATTACTGAACTAGGCTTTGACCCCTTATCATCACAAGGCAGACAATTTGTAAGTCTGGTTAATGAAATAAAAGGCTTTCCTCGCCATCTTTCACAACATGTGGGAGGCTTTGTCATATCCCAAGGCCCACTCTACCATCTAGTTCCTATAGAAAATGCTGCCATGGAAGATAGAAGTGTAATCCAGTGGGATAAGGACGATCTTGAAAGCTTAGGGCTTTTGAAAGTGGATATACTGGCGTTAGGCATGCTCACCGCCATTCGTAAATCTTTTGCCTTAATCAAACAGCATTATCAGCATAGTTTTAATATTGCTCAGATCACGGCAATGGGAGACGACAAACAGGTTTATCGGATGATCCAAGATGCTGATACAGTGGGGGTATTCCAAATCGAATCCCGTGCACAAATGAGCATGTTACCTAGGCTCAAACCAACTACCTTTTATGATCTGGTGATCCAAATTGCCATTGTTCGCCCAGGTCCTATTCAAGGAGGCATGGTACATCCCTTCCTGACGAACAGAGCCAATCCCGAGCTCATTGAACACCCGTCACCAGAGCTAAAAGAAGTATTAGAACGTACTTCTGGTGTACCCATTTTTCAGGAACAAGTGATTAGGATTGCTATGGTAGCCGCTGGTTTTACAGGTGGAGAAGCAGATAAATTACGCCGCGCTATGGGCAGTTGGAAGAAAACGGGTGAACTAACAAACTTTAGAGAAGCGCTCATTACAGGGATGTCACAAAGAGGTTACACACTCGAATATTCAGAACGTATTTATAAACAGATATGTGGTTTTGGGGAGTATGGTTTCCCCGAATCTCATTCAGCATCCTTCGCAGTATTAGCTTACGTCTCCTCCTGGTTAAAGCACTATTATCCTGCCGCTTTCTATGTGGGTTTATTAAATAGCTGGCCTATGGGATTTTACTCTCCAGCACAACTGATCCAAGACGCAAAGCGTCACGATATAGTGGTTTTACCCATATGCATCAACACATCCCAATACAACCATACATTAGAATACCTGAATGCAGATTGGGCAATAAGGCTAGGGCTACGCTTAGTAAAAGGTATAAATAATAAAAATATAGAACCACTTATCCAACAACGACCAAAGTCAGGTTTTACTGAAATTAATCATATTAGAGGTTTAGCAATTCCCCGCCATATTATTGAAGCCCTTGCCAGCGCCAATACATTCCATACACTTTGCGATAATCGTTATGCAACACGTTGGTTATTAATGGATACAGAAAACGATTTACCTCTATTCAATCAACAAAGATCGCTTCCAATCACTAATATTCCCAGCCTAAATGCAAGCCAAACTCTATTAGAAGATTACGCATCAACTAGTTTGAGCCTATTTACACACCCTATCGAGTTACTAAAAGAAGCAAACTTGTTACCCAAGCATACTCAAGCAAATGAATTACACCTAAAGGCGCATCAAACGACTGTTAGCGTGATTGGATTAGTTATTGGCCGACAAAGACCAGGCACATCTAAAGGCGTTACTTTCATTACCCTTGAAGATCATACAGGAAACATTAATGTAGTCGTCTGGTTAGCCACCTCAAGATCGCAAAAACAAGCTTACTTAAAGTCAACCATATTGCAGGTAAATGGAATATTAGAAAGAGGAGACGGAGGTGTTATACATATCATAGCTGGAAAACTTACAGATTTAAGTCACTTGCTACTGGAACTGAACACCAAATCCCGTAATTTCCATTAGTTTCAGACACAAAAAAAGGCCACCTTATGCAGGTGGCCTTTCTTCTGAATGGGAGTCTGGCAATGTGCTACTCTCGCATGGGGAAACCCCAAAC
>TARA_R110002153_G_scaffold13431_2_pt1 | contig 15300 bp, 21 predicted proteins | sample TARA_R110002153 | Tara Oceans TARA_R110002153 (sample SAMEA4398193) | marine metagenome | biome: Polar Biome; feature: [SRF] surface water layer (ENVO:00010504); material: water (ENVO:00002006), including particulate matter (ENVO:01000060) such as... | depth 5 m
TAAAGCTGGTAAATAATGAATTTTGACAATCTAGTTGATCAGTACTTAACTGAAGCTAGTGATAGCTTACATAAGTGGTTTAAACGCGGAGGTACAGATCCTAAGACAGGTAAAAAATTTAGCGGTTGGATAAATTGTAAAACAGGAGGACCTTGTGGTAGGAAATCAAAAAAATCAGGTAGTTACCCGGCATGTAGACCCACTAAAGCTGCTTGTAAAAAGATAAAAGGTAAGATGTATAAAAAGAAAAGTTCTAAAAGAGTTAATTGGAAAAAAACCTAACTATTTATAAATAATAATATGGCTAAAAAAATACCGGGTAGTGGACAATTAAACGCATCGACCATATCTTCAACAAGAGGATCTAAAATGAATGAGACGTGTAGTGCTACATCAACAACAAGTATTAATCAAAGTACAACCTTTTTTAAATGTAACGCAACTATGCCGAATTCAACAGGCTCTGCGACCGATCGATCCTTTAGTAATTTTCGTAACGCAGCAGTAGTTACCGGGAGTATACAGACCGTTGCTGAAACTTCATCTACATATTGTAATAATAATAATGGTACATTTAAAACGACAATAGATCCTTCCTCTGTTGTATCCGGAGTGTATAATTTTAAATTTCAAGGAGAAAGTTCATGGACTGAATGTACTACTAATTCGAGAACGAATACCGGTCTTAGTGGGCCAGCTGACTATACCACGTGTATTAGAGATGGTTTAAATAATAGCGCTGATCAAAGTGTTGTTACTGGAGTAGGTAAGGTTGGGTATGCATCTGCAAAGAAAAATTACTGCTTCCAGAGAGGCGTTCAACAGGTAATTTAGTCCACTACTAGTTACATATCAGTAATACCAGGTTGTTAGTAAAAAATAAATACATCAATTATGGATTGTAAAAACTCTTAATATAAATATATAGATGGAAATAATTGAATCTCACTTCGAAAAAGTTAATAATATAGCTAGTAAATGTATTATTGGAGTTGAATATTTAGATGATAACCTACCAGTTCACAGATTTGCTACTTTAAGTACTGATATTATAGGTGACGATATAGATTATAATTATAAAGATCATGACGGTACAATATATCGTCTTTTTGATGTAGTTGAAAAGGAGTGGTTTGAATACCCAACAGAACTACTGCAGTCATATACATATTACGGTACAGATGCTGCTGGTTTAGAAGATACTATTGAATTATACTTTCTAACTGATAAAGATAAAATTGATATTATTAACAATGAGGTTATAAAAATTATTAATGAATTTACTGCTATAACTGATAACCTAATATCTGATATAGTTAAATACAATAAAAATTATAGCAAAGAATTATTTAATAAATATGCATATTTACTTTTTACCGAGGTACTAACCTATGATGAAGTTCTATTTTCAGTATCATTTAACATAACGTTTGATGAATATAAATCTGATGAAATACAAAATATAGATGATTTTATTAAAATTTTTAAAAACGTGATAAAAGTTTATGAAGAAAAAGCTATTACCACAATTACAGGTGAAATGGAAGGAAATTCTTTAGATGAAGACGAAGTTGAAGAATTAGAATTAATCGCAACAATGGTAAAAGAAGCTGTTGAAGAAAGTTATGTTACAGCTCAAAAGCTTACTGAACCATGGGAGATATTAGAAGAATATCCTACGATACTATTTCCTATACCAGTTTTTATTGAAGATGAAAGGGGAGATGATTCCTATACAAAAAGTAAAAACAAAATTCAAGAATTTCTTGAACAGTTAGATAATGATCGGAGCTGAAAATTATTTAAAAAATTATTACGATACCTTTAAAATTCAAGATAAAGCTTTTAATATACTTAAAACTTTTGGTTCACACTTATATATAGATAACTATTATAAAGAACTTAACCAATTTAATTTATCTGGCAATTCTATAGAAGATTATAATTTGATAGTAAATTTTTTTTATAAAAAGTATACTAAAAATCTATATAAATTTGAAACAGTAGAAATTTTAAATTCAATTTATAATGTAAATCAAACTCAATATAAAAAATTAAAAAAAGATAATTTTGAAATTCATGTTACTAATGGTAATATTACTGATTCAGATTATAACCAAATAATATCTTCACGTGATTGTAAATTTCCTAAAAATGTGTGTAAGATAAATTATAAGCATAAAGATTTTTTAAAGCGTAAGCTAATTTTATACTATAAAAGTGGAGATAGAAATCATAAGACCTGGGATAAACAAAAAAAATTTGGTGTTGATATTTTTAATTATTGTTTAATGTATGAAATTGTTGATAGACTAATTAAAGATAAATTATTGAAGAATTTTAATCAATTAGAAATTACACCTACCTTCAGTGGTGTGATACCACCGGTCTTTAATTATTTAAAATATAATGTTAAATATTATTCAAAACAAGATTTTATCGATAATATATGTTTATTTTCAAATACAGTTTATCCTTATGGGTCAGTATTCGAAGCAGAATCTTGTTACACTACTAATTTAGTATGTACATCGACCTATTTACAAAAACCGTACATATATGAATGGAAAAATTTTATACATTTACCTTTTTATTTTAGTAAAGGTAAATGTATAAAAGGTAAACAATATGTCGACGGTGGTCATGATGGGGATACAACTGAATTGTTCGGTAAATATGGTTATGTGGGTCATAATTATTATGAAAGAGTTAAAAAAATTGCAAAAAACCGAAGTTTAGACTTACTTTTTAAAACGTTTATTGAAAAAATAATAAAATTAGATAATTATATAAGTAGTGAATAAAAAAATAAATATATATATAGGTTACGATGACCACGCACAAGAATCGTATGATAAATGTTATTTGAGTATATTAAATAAAAATACAAAATATAATTTAAATATAGTCCCGATTAATTACAATACAGTAAAATCTTATAATCGAAAAAAAGATAAATTCGAATCTACTCAATTTTCTTTTGCAAGGTTTTTTACTCCCTATGAAAGTGAGTATAAAGGTATAAGTATTTTTGTAGATAGTGACTTTTTATTTTTAGATTCAATTGATAGTTTAATAGATTTATATGATTCAAACTACGCTGTACAATGTTGTAAGCATAATTATATCCCGGAAAGTAATGTAAAAATGAATAATAAATTTCAATCACATTACCCGAGAAAAAACTGGAGCAGTTTAATGATCTTTAATAACGAACACCCTAAAAATAAAACTTTAAATCCACTTACTATTAATAATCAATCTGGAGCTTTTCTTCATAGGTTCAGATGGTTAGAAGATAATGAGGTAGGGGAATTACCTATAATATGGAATTGGTTAACATCATATTATACTGAAACAAATAATATTAAACCTAAGGCTTTACATTATACAGATGGAGGTCCATGGTTATCTGGTTATGCTGATTGTAAATATGCTGATAAATGGTTAAATTATGGATAATACAATCTTAAAATTTAAAGGTGGTACTGATCCAAGATTTGATGAAGCTTTGATCTTAGAAAACTTTGGAACAACTATTAATTTTCAAACAATATTTGTTTGCAATTTAAACTGTTATTTTTGTAGAGGTTCAATAAAAAATATAGACGAACTTACAAAAACAAAAACCATGTCGCAAAATAATTTTGAAATTTTTATTAATAAAGCAACTGATTATGGTATAAATCATATTCAGATTACACCTGCTGTAGGTGAACCGTTTTTGGATAAAGGTATAGAGGATAAAATTTTATTTTTAGAAAATAATGATAAAATTAAGTTTTATATGGTTACAACTAACTTAACCCAGTTAACAGATAAGCATATAAATCTAATTAAAAAATGTAAAAAATTATACCTCACAGTATCGGTTTATGGTTATGATAAAGAGAGTTATATTAAAAATACTAATAGAGATAGGTACAATAAATTCATAGATAGATTTAAAGAAATAGGAGATATATTTTATAATAAACAAACTGAAAGTTTGTTAGAACTTAATATACGTTGTGAAAAAAAGTTTGATATAAACTTCCCCAAAACAAAAATATATTATATTATTCATAAACTGCTACAACAGGAAAACATAAAGTTAAATACTAATGAAGTTTATAATACAAACAGAGCAGATAACCTAGATAACTTTGAATACGTTGAAAGAAAAAAAACTGGTATATGCCCGTTCGGACCAGGGGATGGTGGTGGTGTATTACCTAACGGAGATTTTCTTTTTTGTGCCTTTAATGATTTAGAGCAAAAGGGTAAGGTTGGTAATCTATTAACTCAAACCTTAGAAGAAATTTATAATAGTCCGTTGTGGTTAGAAGTTGTCAATAGTCAAAAAAATAATATATATAAGGGGATATGCGCAAAATGTTCAGAAACTTGGTAAATAAAAATATTATTACATTTACAACTGATAAAAACTATTTACCATTTGCAGAAATACTAGTTAATTCAATTATAAAAAATAGTCCTGATATACAAATGGTAGGTAGATTTGTAGATTGCGATACGAGTGATGTACAACCATTTGCTAAAAAAATTAACATAATAGCAGATAATAAAAATATATGTAAGAAAAAAAATTTAACAACAAGTGAAGGTTTATATGCTACAGAAGATTTTTTTTATAATAATAAGACATCTGTTAAACCGGTTAAGTTATTTTATAGTAAATTAATATCATATTGTTCTAATATAAAATTTGAAACACTATCTAATCTTTTAAATGTAGGGGTACAGAGCGTTGTATATCTTGATGTTGATAGTATTGTTCGAGGTGATTTAACTGAACTATATAAAGAATTAAACAAAAATGATTTTTGTTTTTTTAAAGATAAACCATATACCCAACAGTTTGAAGGTGGTACAAGGCTTGAAGGTTCTGATTTTCTATACCATGGAGGTTTGATAGGAATATCAAATAATTATAAAACTAAAAAAATATTTAAAAAAATAACTAACACTGTAAATAAAAATATATATGATTGGGATATAGATGAATATATACTACCTAAAATTATTAATGAGAATGTAAATATTTTAAATATAGATTCTACATTTAAAGATGAATCTCTTAATAAAGAATCTCATATATGGTCAGGGGCTGGTAAAACAAAATTCACAAATGATATATATATAAATGAATGTAAAAAATATAAATGAGTTAGATAAAAATAAACTTACTATAGTATGTACTACAAATCAAAAATACATAAAATATGTAAGACCGTTTTTAAATTCTATTGAAAAAAATAGTAGAGATCTAAATGTTGTATTAAGATTAGTAAACTGCGAAAATTATGATTTTGAATATATAAATTTTGATTTATATAAAATATATCAAACTAAAAAATTTAAAAATAAATTTATTACGACTTCTGGTGATCCAAAAAATGACCCGAAAACAAAAAACTACCTTTCATTATTAAAAAGCACAAAGTTAAGTGGATCAACATTACCTCTTTTTAAACGATGTGAAAGTGTTTATTGTAGTAATATAAAATTTAATACTATTAATAAATTACTAGCAAATAATTTTAAATATATTTTGTATTTGGATGTCGACACTATAGTAAATGGAAATTTTAATTCTATTATAGACGATACTAAAGATTATGACTTAGGTATGTTTATTGATACAGATGATATTAATTGTTTTACAACAAAACATGGGGAAGAATATATGGGTTGGAATGCTGGTTTAATGTATATAAACAATACAAAAGTATCTAAAAATTTTTATAATATTCTTGAAAAAAGAGTAAATGCTGATATTTTTGATATTGAGGCGGATGAAGTAGAATTTCAAAAACTATTATCTGAAATTGATATTAATATCTTTTATGTAGATAAAAAATATAAAGATAACGGACCTGTTTATAATAGAGATAGTTATATGTGGAGTGGACAGTTTGATGAAAAAATAATAAATAAAATGTATCTACAGGAACTCGAAAAATACAATGAAGCTTGAAAAAAACTATTTACCTGAACATCAACGTAATCAAATATATAATTGGATACATACTCATGAGTATCTAGATGATGATGATAACGGTAAAAGATGTTTTGCTGTTACATATAAAAAAGAAGATTTACCTGATTTTTTAAAATTTGTTATTAAAGAAAATTTTAACGTATATAATTTTATTGGTTTTTATACTTTAAAAAATGGGTATATTGAACCGCATGTTGATGGAGATTTATGTGATAGAATACAGGGTAAGGAAATTCCTAATATCCCTGAAGATTTTTTTATTAGTTTACCTGAAACAGAAGTATATTATGCAGACATTTGTTCAAAAATGGAAGGTGGAGAAATAGTTGTAGATGGTGTCAGTTACGCACCAAAAACAAATAGCTCTATAACGTTACCAAGAAATAAAGAACATAGCGTCAATGCTATTACACATCAAGAAAAGTTAAGAACAACTTTAGTTTGTGAAAAATATTTTATACTAAAAAAATATTTAAAAACATTACAAACGCCGTTGTTTCATAAAGGGTAGGTTATATAATATATGGATGGTTAATATAGCTATTATCGGCGGAGCTGGTTTTATTGGTACATTTACTAAGAAAGAATTACAAGATTATGGCTATAGTGTAACAATTATAGACATTAAAGAAAATTCTGATATAACAGTTGATGTAAAAGACTATAATAGTTTAAAAAAAGCATTAAGTTCAAAAAAGTTTGATGCAGTTTATATGTTTGCTGCAATATCTGATAGTAAAGAAAATCATATCGATATAAAACATGCGGTTAATACCAATATAATGACTTTAACTAATACGTTAGATGCTATGTATGAATTAGGCATACCGCGAATTATATTTTCATCAACAGTTTGGGTGTATAGTGTATGTGATATTACAGCTGTTAACGAGAATACAAATCTATCTATTTCCAATAGTGATCACATATACACCACATGTAAGCTCACATGCGAAGCTATAATTAGAAACTACCAAAAAGTTAAAGGTATAGACTTTACAATTCTAAGGTATGGTATTGCATATGGTCCAGGTTGTCACCCAGATACGGTGTTATCAAAATTTATATCGAATGCAATATTAGGTAAACCACTAGTGGTTTCCGGTAATGGTAATATATATCGGAATTTTCTTTATGTTACAGACCATGCAAGAGGGAATAGATTAGCATTATCTGAAAAAGCAAAAAATCAAATAATTAATTTAGAAGGTGCTCAATCAATATCTATTAAAAATGTTGCAGAAAGAGTCCAAGAGCTTCATGGGAAAGAAGTTAAAATTTTATATACAGATGAAAGATTAGGTGATTATAAAGGTAAGGTAGTTGACAGTTCAAAAGCTAAAAAACTATTAAACTGGGAACCAACAGTTAATTTTCTTGAAGGTAGTAGAATTTTATATAATTATATACATGATTAATCTTATTATAGCTCCACATGCAGATGACGAACTACTCGGGGTTGGAGGATCAGCTCATAAGTATATTAATGCAGGTGACGAAGTACATGTAATAATATGCGGTGTAAGAAAAAATGATGATGATACACAAATAGAGAAAGCTACGAAAGATTTTACATCTGTTCATATTTTGCCTTTTGAAGATGAATCGTACAATATTATAAAAAATAAATTATTAAAAAATCTTGAAAATATATATAAAACAATAACTCCAGATATTGTTTTTATACCTAATAGAGATGACTTTAATATGGACCATAAAGCAGTTCATGAAGTATGTGAAGTTGTTTTAAGAAGATATCAAGAACATGCACCTAGTAAGATTTTAATGTATGAAATACCGTCATCTACAACCCAATCATTTAATAATAACTTTAAGTGCAATTATTATGAAGAACTTTCATTACCTAATATAAATTCAAAAATACAACGTTTCCACGAATATAAGAACGAGGTAAGAAAGTTTCCTAATCCGAGATCAAAAGATGGTATAAAAACATATGCAATGTTTAGAGGCATGGAATGTAATACAAAATACGCTGAAGGATTTAATTTAATATATCAAAAATCATGAAAACAGTTTGGGATAATGTAGATAAATTTGAAGAAATAATTGCAGAATACGCTGGTAGTAAGTATGCTATAGCCGTAGATAGCTGTACTAATGCATTGTTCTTATCAATGAAGTATTGTAAAATAGGTGATAATTCTGTTGAAGTTCTTGAAATACCTAAACGTACTTATATTTCTGTACCCATGCAAGCTATACATGCTGGTTATAAAGTAAAGTTTGTAGATAAGTCTTGGTCTGGTGCATATAATATCGGTAATATACCGGTAGTAGATTCTGCTCAGAGATTTACTGAGAAAATGTTTAAGCAGAATACTTTCTATTGTTTATCATTTAATTTTAAAAAAATATTATCAACAGGTAAAGGTGGTATGATTTTAACTGACGATAAACATGCTGCGGATTGGTTTAAACGAATGCGATATGATGGTAGACCTTCAATATTTTATAACGATATGTTAAAAATGTCAGTAGAAGAAATTGGTTATCACATGTATATGTCACCAGAACAAGCTGTAATGGGTATTCAAAATTTTTATAATGTTAATGGTAAAAATAGTGATAGCTCTACAAGTGATGAGTACGCAGTAGATTTATCTAAATTAGATTGCTTCAAATGAAAATAATAGTTTTAGGTTCTACCGGAATGGCTGGTAGGTATATATCAAATTATCTAAAACAATATTTCAAAGTTGTAGAGTTAAATAGAAACCACTTTGATGCTTTAAATGTTAATTTAAATTATTTTGATAAAATAATAAATCAAAATGATGTTATAATAAATTGTGTTGGGATTTTGAAACCATATATCGATACTATAGGTATTGCAGAAACGCATGTTATAAATACAACATTCCCTAACTTATTGAATGATATATGTAAACAAAATGACGCAAGGTTTATACATATATGCTCTGACTGTGTATTTAAAGGAGATAAAGGTAACTATAGTGAAATAGATGAGTGTGATGCAACTGATATATACGCTATAACGAAGAAGAGAGTTGTAAATGGTACTATAATTAGAACATCGTTTATAGGTAACGATTCAAACGATGATGGGGTAGGTTTAATGAAATGGCTTATAAATAATCAAAATAAAACGATTAACGGTTATGTTAACTGTTTATGGAATGGTATTACTGCTTTAGAGTTATCTAAACAAATATATAAAATTATATTACATGAAAATTTCTGGAGTGGTGTTCGTCATATTTTTAGCTCTAAAACTATTAGTAAATATGAACTATGTGAATTGATAAATAAAGTTTACGATTTAAATATTAATATTAATAAACAAAATGCTCAAAGTATTGAAGGAACTGAAATAGCTGGTAATTTAAATCGATCATTATGTTCAATCTATAATAAACCAGTTACGCGGAGTTTTGAAACACAATTAGAAGAATTAAAAAAGTATGATAGTAAATAGCCATAATGAGTGGGATAAATTAAAAGAGGTAATCGTTGGGGATGGTTTCCCGACTAATCTACCGTTATTAGATTATTCATTTAAAATATTTTTCCATGAAAATTTAAACCATACTAACGTATATGAAAATCGAAAACATGCTCAATATCAACATATCAGTAAAAGACATTGTGAAGAGCATTCAGAGGATATAGAAACGTTCGCAACACTTTTGAAATCGTTGGATGTTACTGTAAAGAGACCAAAAAAAACAAAAGTTATACAAACGATAAAGACCCCTGTATTTGAAAGTACAATACATCCAGCATTAAATGTTAGAGATATGGCAATAGTAATTGGGAATACTATTATAGAAACTCCACCGACATGTCGTTATAGGTATTTTGAAAATAATTTATTACATCATTTATTTTTAAATTATTTTAAAAATGGTAGTAAATGGATCCACGCACCTAAACCTCTAATGACAGATAATAGTTTTGATTTATCATGGATAGATGAAAATAATGGTAGACAAACCTACTTAGATATTAAACAAGATAAAAATCATTTTGATTGTGGGTATGAAATAATGTTCGACGCAGCAAATTGTATGAGACTCGGTAAACATATTTTAATGAATGTAGCTAATGAAAATCAAAGGCTTGGTGCTCAATGGTTACAAAATACAGTGGGTGAGGAATATAAAGTTATAACAGCTCCTCTAGCAGATTCCCATATAGATTCAGCTTTTTTACCATTGAGACCAGGTCTTGCAATTATTACAAAAGATTTTATTAAAGAAATATTACCAAAAGAACTGCAGTCGTGGGATCTTATACATATACCAATGAGAGAGCGAAGTGAAAGTGAGTTCAATAAACAAGGTATAAAGTTAGCTTCTCCTCGAATAGAACTTAATATATTTAGTGTGTCAAAGGAATTAATAATATGTCACCCGCAATACGAAAAGAAACTAAACAAAGTTTTAAAAAAATATAAAATAGAAGCTATAGGGACACCTTTTAGACACTGCGAAATATTTGGTGGAGCTCATCACTGTACCACCCTTGATGTTAATAGAGAAAGTATATTAGAAAACTATTTTGAATAGCGATATGTAGTTATTATATGAATAAAAAAAATGCTATAGCTATATCTCTCGATTATAATTATAAAGAATATTTAAATATCTTAATAACATCTTTAATTGATGTAAAGTGTACAACAAAAATATTTGTTAGGTTGGTAGATTTTACGGACGAAGAAATTAAAGAAGTAAAATCTTTATATGATATAAACTTTATTATAGATAAACCTAATTTAAGCGCGAAAAAAACCATTCTTAAAAAAACTATAGATAAAGATGAAATTAAATCTCATAATGTACAAAATTTGTTTGATTTAAAACAATTTTTATGTAGTCCTCGAAGTTTTTACGCATGTCATTCTAGATTTTTAAATATTGAAGAACTATTTAAAATGGGATATAAAAATGTTTTAACTTTAGATTGTGATACATTTGTTCTTAAAAACTTCGATGATATATTTATTTTTGATGAAGATATATGTGTTGTACAAAATATAGGCGATAATAAAGATAATATTTTTTCCAATGAAGGTTTTTTATTATTTAAAAAAAATAAAACTAATGTTAATTATATTAATAAAATTAATGAATATTTATTTAATGACAATAACTATTTGAGTTGGAATGTTGATTATAAAGCTTTAAATAAATTTTTAAATTCGTCTTCTACTATTAAAATTCTACCAGAAAAATATAAAGATAAATTACATAGAGATAATGCAATTATGTGGTCTGGTAACAATAATAATAAAAATAAAATAATGAAAATATATAATGAAAAATAAAAATATAATAACATTTTCATCCGATAGTAACTATATGAAGTATACTATAAATCTTTTAAATTCTATTAAAAAAAATTGTAATAATATTGATGTATTTTATAGGGGTGTAAATATTACAGATGAAGATTATTTAAAAATTTTAGATTATAATATTCTACATGTTATCGATAAAATTAATCTATCAACAAAAAAAAATCTTATTAAAGAACAATACAAACAAATATTTGTAAATAATAAATTAATTGTTAGTCAAATGTTATATAGTGAAGCTATATCATATACATGTCATAGTAGATTTAAAAATATAACATATCTACTACGAGAAGGTTACGATACTATTCTTGCATTAGATGCAGATACTTATGTTAATAAAAATATAGATGCACTTTTTAAGGATTATAAAAATTTTGATATTTGTTCTGTACCTGGTGGTACCGATGACGATAAAGAAAACTTTTTTCTAAATGAAGGTTTACTTCTTATAAATAGAAGTCAGAAAGTTTTAGATTATTTTACTGAAATTGAATCATATTTATTTAAAGATGGACACTTTAAAGATTGGGATAGTGATAGTAAGATTCTTACTAAATTACAATATAAATATAAATTAAAACTCGGTTCTTTGGACCCTTCTTATAAAAGTAGACCAAATAAAAACTCATATATGTGGTCTGGTGATGGAAATAACAAACATGAAAAAAGTATTATTAGATAAAGATTTTATATTTACCTGTACCGTTGATATAAATTATATTGATTATATTTACAGTTTAGCTGGTAGTATTAATGCTAATTGTCCTGATATACCTTTACATATACGATTGGTTGATATACATAAAAAATATAAACAAAATATCACGAGTCTAATTAAAAAAAGATATAAAAATATAATAATAGAATTTGATGATAAAAAACTTTCAACAAAAAAAGAATTTTTTAGAAGTAACAATCAGTTTGTGTATGGTGAATCAGTTAATGATGTAATAAAAATAAAAACCGATAGTGTAACATTTAAAAATGTTGATAATAATTTTTTTTTAATGAGTGAAAGACAATGTTATACATCTAATACTAGATTTCGAAATATATTAAAATTATTAAAAGAAGGTTATCAGTATGTTATGTATATTGATGCTGATACAATTATAAGAAAAAACTTATTAACAATAAAAGAAGAGTTGTATAATTTTGATATTTCATGTAATGTGAATACTGCTGAAAGGTATTTAAATAAAAAATGTTGGGAGTTGAGTTTTATTGGATTAAAAAATAGTAAAAATATGTTTAAATTTATTGAATATTGTAATAGTATTGCTGAAAATGATATGTATGATTGGGATGCAGATCAAAATGCAATAGAAGAAGCTTATAGTTCAAAGTATAAAGATACATTAACAGTTAATTCAAAAATTAAACACATTGAAGATATAGGACAATTGCATGAACATGATTATTTAGATGAAAGTTATATATGGGCAGGTAGTGGTTTTAACAAATTAAAAATAAAAAGTAAATTTATAGATGAATTAAATAGATATTATGGAAAAAATTAACATATGTTATGTAATTAACAATAATCAGACCTATATAGATTTGACTCTTAAATCTATCGATATGATAAAAAAATTTTTTAGATCAAAAGAACATGATTTAAATTTTTATATATTAAGTGAAGAAAAATTAGAACTACCAAGTGATGTTATTAATGTAATATCACCATATAAAAATATACCTTTATTATGGCAAAGAATGTATATATCTGAATTAATTGGTGAATCTAGAGTAATCTTTTTAGATAGTGATACTATAGCATATAACTGTATATCTAAACTTTGGGATATTGATATAGGAGATAATATTGTAGGTATGTCTCCTCATTATTGTATGCCTAATATACAATCGTGTATTAAACATTATAAATTACAAAATTATAAAATGTTTGAAGATAATAAACATATAAATATTTTTTATAATGCAGGTGTTGTTTTAATTGATTGTAAAAAATGGTTAGAAAAAAATATGACTGAAAAATGTTTAAAAGTTTATGAACATGTAAGAGATTCAAATATTGCTAGAAATGATGAACCAGTCTATAATATAGTATTAAAGGATCAAATATATGAATTAAGTGAACTATGGAATTATTTTCCACGAGATACATTTAAAAAAGCAAATATAGTCCACTATTATGGTAAATATTATAAACATAAACCGTTACATGATGAATTTACTCTTTTTCCAGAATGATAGTAGAACTTATTTTTTTTATATATAAATAAGGATATGAATATAAATAATCTCAATGAACTAACAGAGCAATATAATTCCTTTCAAGAAGAAATTGAAAAATTTAATGAAAAAGGGGTAGGAGCAGCAGGTACAAGAGCAAGAAAGGCTTTACTTGAGATTGCAAAACTTACTAAATCAATTAGAAAAGATATTCAAGATAAGAAGAATGAAGCAAAAGCATAAATAATAATGTGATTAATTTTAAACAATTCTTTGAATCAACTAAACCGTTAGGTTTAATAGAAACAATATCATTTGAAGAACTAGGTCCTGTTGAAGCTAAAGTTGATAGCGGCAATGGGGCTTATAATGTCTTACATGGAGTTAATTTAGAGTATAGTGGTATTGATGATAATTACGATAGTAAATCTCATGTAACTTTTGATACTGTAAATGGTAAAACGTTAAAAAAACCTGTAAGAGAAGAGATTGATATTAATATTGGCTCTGGTAATATTGAAACTAGACCAGTTGTAGAATTTGATATTGAAATCGGGGATAAAAAATACCCATCGACAAAATTCTCTATTGGTGATAGAGAAGAAAACGAGTATAAAATACTCGTTGGTAAAGAATTTATCGAACAACTTGGTGGTATGATCGATGTAAGTGCTGAAGGTAATTTAGATTAGATACATGTAGTATATATTGTGATGTTTAAATTAATGTCAAAGGACCAGGTCAAAGAACATGCTCCTCTTTATTTATTTTTAAAACAAAATCTTTATATCGATAAATTAACAGATATAAAGATTTTACAGCGAGAAAAGAGTAGTCGACGATCCGTTATTTATAAAGCAGGTAATAGAGTTTTTAAAAATGAATCAGAATATTTTTTAAATAATTGTTACCCGGCTATTAAAAACTTATATTCAATAGATAAAAAATTTATACCTAATTATAAGTTAGCTTTAAAGTCTGGTAAGCCATATCTTTTTTATTATAAATATATAGAAGGTAAAGAACTAGATGATTATGTCAGCTGTTTTTTTTACAATAATAAAAAAAATAATATTATTAATAGTATTAATAACTTTATAAAATTTTATATTAAGATTGATGCTAATGATATTTTTTGCGGGAAGCCTGAACTAGCAGTTGTATCAGCTGAAGATCCAAAATTGTCGAATTTGTATCCTGGAGGCATCGACTACATGTATAAAAAATTAAAGAATTCTCATTACCGAAAACTATTAAACATTAATAATTCATTTTATTATAATTTAAAGAAAATATACAATACAAGTATTACGAAACAAAAGAAAACAAAAAAAACATTAGTTATGTTTAAAGATTTAAATTCCCAAAATATTATAGTAGATAATAAAAATAATATTAAATTAATTGATGTAAGTGATGGTCTTAATATTGGTAATTTTAATCTTTGTATACATAGATATTTTTCACTCTTATGGATGTTTGGGGAAAAAGTAATGGATAAAGCAATTAAAGATTGTAATATTGATAATGATATATTTGTTAAAGAGTTATCATTTTTTTATTTTTATCTATATTCTATAGATATATTTAAATCATCTATAATTAAACGTTTGATTTTTAATTATAGATGTAGTAAAATTTGTAAAAAAATGGTAAAATCCCTTGAAAATCGCTACCCTTCGAGTAATGTGTAGTTTTGTATGTACAACAAAAGAAATGAAAAATAAATTTTATAAGTCAGTTGTAACGGAAT
>TARA_R110002153_G_scaffold72010_4_pt1 | contig 15296 bp, 20 predicted proteins | sample TARA_R110002153 | Tara Oceans TARA_R110002153 (sample SAMEA4398193) | marine metagenome | biome: Polar Biome; feature: [SRF] surface water layer (ENVO:00010504); material: water (ENVO:00002006), including particulate matter (ENVO:01000060) such as... | depth 5 m
GTTATTTTTCATCGTTATATTTTTTATACATTTTGATAGCTTTCTCCATTGACTTAAAAAGCTCTGATGTTGGCTCTAGACTTTTTTTAATAGTCTCTAAATCCTGTATTATTTTTTCTTCTAAATCCATAGTTTCTAGTTTTTTAATACACTGTTATCTAAAATCTCGAATGTAATCTCTTTACCATCCGTCATTATCTGTAGTAGTTCTTCCCACTCTTCAGAATCATTTAGTACGATAATATCCTCTTCGCAATAATGATTCAAGCAGAATCCCTTCGTTAATTCAACCTCTTCTCCGTAGTCCAAATCATTTATCATCTTGATAGTCACTGAGTCAATAGCTTCTTGAATTTCTTTTTTTAATTCCATTTTACTTATCGTGTTTTAATTTCGTTTGTAGTTTCAATCCAGACTCGTGCACCACAACTAAGGGGTTTATCCGGAGAATATATTACTCTAGCCGCTTCAAGGCCATCCATTCCATAGATTATAACTTCGTCTGCGTAAGTATTGTCTTTGTAAGTTTTACAAGTTAATACTGGCTTACTTTCGTTTTTCTTTACGTTGGATTTAATTATATGCTGATTAACGTGTATTACTGTTTTCATGTTGTTAGTTTTATATTAGTATATCATTCTTGAATAACCATTCCCATACTTATCCATATAGACAATGAAAGTGTTTTTTAGATAGGGTAGTATAGCTTTTCTTTTAAATGTAGCCGGTATTTTCTCTTGAATTACTGTATCGAATGATTTCTGAAAGTAGACTGCCACAATTTGATCAACGTCTATTTCTCCATTACCGTCAGAAGCAGTGATTAAGTGCTGAAAGTTTTCTATTGTCATATTGTAAATTTAAACGCACATTAATCTATATGTAATTAATGTGCGTAGTTAATATTTTATTTTAAAATGAGAAATCGTAATACTCATCTTTAATCCCAAAAATAATACTAATTGGGTCATAATTGTTATATTCTTTTGTAATACCTTCCATAATTGCCATTCCTAGGCGGTAAGTTCCATCTTCTTCGTGAGTTCTGTAAATTTCGTTATAGATTTCCTGACCATAGACTTCCTTAATCTGCTCTCCTAAAAAGTACTCACTAGAATTTTCATCCAAATACTTTTGAATTTTTGGAATTACTCTTACTTGTGTACTGTGTTCGCACCATGTTCCACCTTTTTTATTTCTCCAAACTAGATTTCTTGTTTCTTTTGTCAGTTTGTCGTAAGTGTAACCTTGCTGATCAGACATCCCGTTGGAGTCTTCTCTAATTTTACTATATCTTTGGATGGTGCATTTTGAACTATCTTTACTTACTTTGATTACTTCAAAAGCAAGTCTATCAGAATACATTAATACAGTTGCTCCCTCTCCAATTACAGGTACAGTTGAGTTGTTTCCCATCATTTGATTAATGAATCCACCAGCTACGCCAACTTGTCTTGTTTGTTTCATATTTTAATATTTTAAACTGTTTATACTGGCTACTTTGTAGTATTACTAAGTGGAATTATAATTAATCCTAATTCAATTCCTTTAAATGCTAAAGCAGCTTCATGATATGCATCATCTCCACCTCTATGTGTTTCAATGTAATCATCTTCTCCTTTAAAGAAGTACTGCCAAGCTTCATCTACTTTAGGCCATTTAACTCTACCTAGTTTATTCACTGCACCTACTTCTTTTGTAAGTGATTTCATAATGCAAGGTATTTCATTCTTAATAATGATTCCTGCAGCACGAAGATGCTTAAAATCAAAATTAGAATTAAACGCAGTAATCCCACGCGGGTACTCGTCTATAATTTCTTGTACTCCAAGTAAGTTGAAGTTAGGAGATCTCCTAATTGCTTCAGTAGTAAGTGTAGAATTATTAACAACCCACGACTTATCACATGCTTCTTTTGTAATTCCTGTCTGATGACATACACTGTCCATAAGGATTTTACGTTCTCCAGTCATAACATTTAAGGCTGTTATACCAACTTCAACAATGAAGCCTACCTTTTCACTTAAATCTGTTGTTTCTAAATCTATTATTAATATCCAATCTTTGTTCATAGTTTTTAAATTAAACCTATAGGGTACTCTAAATGAGTACCCTTAGGTAAATAATTAACTTCCACAAGCTTCACAATCATCTGGATTATCTATTGAGCAAGCGATTGCCTCTAGGTTTTCCGATGGAGTTTTGTCAAGTGTAAATTTAATTGCATCTGTTGCTGCTTGTGAGCGTAGGTAATACATACCTGTTTTCAGACCTTTTTCCCATCCATAAAAGTGCATTGAGGTAAGTTTACCAAAATTTGCATCTTTCATGAATATGTTTAAAGACTGAGATTGACAGATAAATGCACCACGATCTGCAGACATATCAATTAACGCTTTCTGTGAAATTTCCCAAACCGTTTTAAACACTTCTTTTAAGTGCGTAGGTATTTCTGGAATATTTTGAACAGAACCGTTAGCTGTCATTAACTTTTGACGCATGTTATCATCCCATAGTCCTTCTTTAATTAAAGCAAGTACTAAGTGCTTATTAATAACTACAAAGTCTCCTGCAAGTACTCTACGTGTAAATATGTTTGTAGTGTACGGCTCAAAGCATTCATTGTTACCCAAAATCTGAGCTGTAGATGCAGTAGGCATAGGTGCAACTAGTAACGAATTTCTTATTCCGTACATTGCTACATCTTCCTTTAATGCTCCCCAATCCCAACGAGTAGATGGAGTTACTCCCCATTCATCAAATTGGAAAATACCTTTTGATACTGGTGAGCCTTTATAAGAATCGTATGGCCCTTCTATAGCTGCTAGATCACATGATGCATTCATTGCTGCAAAATAAATAGTCTCAAAGATTTCAGCATTGAGCTTTCTAGCTTCTACTGAATCAAATGGAATATCTAATAGCATAAATACATCGGCTAACCCTTGTACACCTACACCAATTGGTCTGTGCTTTCTGTTAGATTTAGCGGCTTCTGGTACTGGGTAATAATTTCTATCAATTACTTTATTCAAGTTAGTTGTAGCTACAAATGCTACATCAAATAAAGCCTGATGATCAAAATTACCATCTTTTACAAATTTAGGCAAAGCTAAAGATGCTAGATTACATACTGCAACTTCTCCAGGATCTGTGTACTCAATTATCTCACAACATAAGTTAGAAGATTTTATTGTACCCAAATTCTTTTGATTTGACTTTTTGTTAGCTGCATCTTTATACAACATGTAAGGAGTACCTGTCTCAATTTGAGACTCTAAGATTTTAAACCACAATTCCTGTGCTTTAATTGTCTTCTTACCCTTTCCATCAGCTTCATACTTTTCATACAACGCTTTAAAGTCATCGCCATAAGCATCTTGCAAGCCTGGACATTCACTTGGACACATCAAAGTCCAAAGGCCTCCGGCCTTTACCCTTTCCATAAACAGGTCACAAACCCACAACCCGTAAAACAAGTCCCGTGCCCGCTGTTCCTCTTTCCCATGATTCTTTTTCAAATCCAAAAAATCAAAGATGTCCGCATGCCAAGGCTCCAAATACATTGCAAATGAGCCTTTTCTCTTTCCACCTCCTTGGTCTACATACCTCGCCGTATCATTAAATACACGTAACATCGGTACTATCCCGTTAGAGGTACCGTTGGTACCCTTTATGTAACTTCCAGTTGCTCTAATATTACTCATAGCAAGACCAATTCCACCAGCATGTTGTGATATCTTAGCGCATTGCGTAAGAGTGTCATAAATACCAGTTATACTGTCTTCCTTCATTTGTAATAAGAAACAAGAAGACATTTGAGGTCTAGGAGTTCCTGCATTAAACAACGTAGGTGTAGCATGTGTAAAGAATCCTTGTGACATTAGGTCATAAGTTTTTATTACGCTTTCTAAGTCTCCACGGTGGATTCCTACTGCAACACGCATCATCATGTGCTGAGGTCTTTCTATAGTATTTCCCTCACTATCTTTTAATAAGTAAGATTTAACTAAGGTACGTACTCCAAAGAAATCGTAATTAAAATCACGATCATAATCAATTGCTTTTTCTAGTTCCTTAATATTAGCTACTATAAAATTAAACACTTCATTAGAAAGCATAGGTGCAGGTTGTCCTGTGTTGGCATTAATCATGCCGTATAATTTTGCACTTGCTTCTGTATAAGTTGAAGGTGTAGATTTATGTAAACTAGACATTGCAATTCTACCTGCAAGTATCCCATAATCAGGATGCTCTACTACTTTTGCTGCGGCTGTTTCTGCTGCCAATGTATCTAATTCTACTGTAGTTACGCCATTATATAATCCGCTAATTACTTTAATAGCTAATTCTTCAGGCTTAATCATATCACTTAACCCTACTGATTTATTAGTAATACGGGCAGTGATTTTATCAAATATTACTTCTTCATCTGATCCATCTCTTTTTATTACACGCATTCTTCTTCTGCTTTTTTAATTAATTCCTCGAGTCCTTCTGTGTTTACTAGTAGGATTCTCCCATCGTCTTCTTGTATCTTATGGTTACTTGAGTCTGTCCCGACTTTTTGGTCAACTACGTAGTAATGAAATCCACTTTCGTTCATAAACGTATTAACTATGTCTATAGAACTTACTTGCATTACTCCGTTTTGCTTAGTAACATACTGGTAAAATCCAGCTCTCATTCTTGTAACTTTAAGCAATGGTTCCTTAATGGTGTTTCCAAAAAGTTCCACATCTTTTATTTCTTTACTTTTCTTAGGTGCGTTAACTAACATGTTAATAAATTTTTAGTATAAGTTTCTTCTTGCTCCTCAAATCTGGACTTTAATTCCACACCATCTCGCAATTTACAATCTAATTCTTCTTCTCTTCGCTGCTTTAGCTCAGATGCTTTGTAGAGTATTTGACCAATTATGTTTGATTTATCTACTCCGTGCCAATTCATTATGGTCACTTTGTCTTCTTCTTCTAACCTAGAGTATTTACCAGCCATAATAGTTGCTACTGCTTTTCTTGCTGCATCAGGTATCATAAACTGTAGTAGTACATGCTCTGCATCTGTATCATCATGATCAACATACATAGCGTGACTCTTTATTTCTTTACTCCATTCTTTAAATCCTTCATCACCTGCAGGTCGGTAAAGTAAGTATAGAAATTTTCCATAATCTTCTTTACCTTCTACTCCAAGAAAAGCGTTAACAAAACTACGCTTAAATCGCATGTCCCATTGAGTTCCTCCTAGGAATGGGGTAATGTAATTTGCAGTAGTTGTCATCTTTTCATGAATAAATAAGTGATATCCAGATTTTCCTTTCTTCATCTTTTGTACACGGTACTTAGATTTACCAACTTCCACATTATCTCCAGGTTTAATAACATAATTGTTATCAAAATGAAGGGCAGTTAACCTGCCATCTTCATCTTTTTCTTCAAACCTAGATTCCATTGGACTAATCTCTATTACTCTATTTGTTACAACGCGTAACACTAATGGAGTACCATCTCGTAGTACACTGTGTGTCTGTGTTTTACTCATTTAATTTCAATTGGTGCTTTTATGTTAGGAATATACCCACATTCTGATTTAATTCTATCTGCGTCTCTTAGTAAGTATACTAATCTAAAGTTTTTAACATAATTATCAACTGCCCAATTTTTAGGCAAGTTTGGTAATTCAGGCTTACGGTTAGCATCTCCTACTGGGAGTTTACTATTAGCTTTAATTACGTTAGCTTGCTTTTTAGGGTAAGTAATTTCTTCGTAGATTTTGTATGCCTTAATAGATCTGCTTACTAATTTTTCTGGAAGTACACCTTTTAGGTACTCTTCTGCTTTCTTAGCACCTACACCTGGTACACCTTTGATATTATCACCTGCATCACCTGTAATTGATTGTGTAAATAAGAATCTATGTGCTTGTAGTTGAGTAGTGCTTTTCCACGTACCTTTACTGTAATTAAAATGACTCCCTTCAATTTGTCCGGATACATCTTTATCAATAGCACATATCGTATTATCTGTAAAATCTTCATTTTCTACAAGAGTACCGGCTGCTGCTAGTTTACTAACATAAGCTACAATATCATCTGCTTCTAATAATTTAAAACTTTCTGCGTAATAATTTTCTTTAAGATATGCTTTTAGTGTTCTGACAAATTTTAAGTCAGTTGCTTTTCTGTTCCCTTTATAGTCGGAATCAATGTTATGTCTAAAGTATTTGCCCTCAGAAAGAAACAAGTAGTAGTGTGTACTACCTGTCTCTCTGATTATATTGGCAAATAAGAAATCCACAGCATCAATGCTTTCTTTTATTGTATCTTTACTACAGATATAACATAAAGAGTCAGCATCAATAATTGCTAATTTATTCATCCTTATTTAATTTATAAATAGGTTATATTCAAACGTCCTTCGCTGAAATAACCTATCTGATTTGTGTGTTACCCACGTATTATTTACGCGGACTTTGTAATGACAGTATAGTAGGAATTTTTCTGGATTTTTAATTAATCCACTTTGCACTGCTCTACTTAGACCTCCCATTCCTAGGTTAAATCCAAGTAAGGTTAGTGCAATTGCCTTTTTACCGTACATGTCATACTTTTCTTCTACCTCAGTTAATCTTGTATTGAAATCATTCATTAAGATTTCTGTGGCAACTTCTTCAGAAATGTTAGCATAAGTCTCCCCTGACAGTAGGTGATGTCCGTACCCAATTGTACGTGAGCCATCAACATCTAGGTAAACTTTGCCCCTGAATCCTTCAAAAGTCTTTAAATGTGTTACAGCACTATTAATATAGTTAACCATAACAGGCGGTTCATCTGTAATTTTTACAGGCTTACCTTTGTTAATTTTTAGTGTATCAACCACCGGCGTAGTCAATTGATTAGTCGTAGAAAGGCGTAGGGAATATGTTCCCGCAGCTATTACAATACTTACTATCAACATGATTATTCTCTTTCTCATCGTTTAGAAATTTAATCGTAAACACAAGCTTTCGCTTGCTTGGATCTTTTACCATATGATAACGTTTTCTACCAGCTTCTCGCACAGTATCTTTATCATCATCAGGTATCCTATTTGTTAGGTGTAAAGCATCCAAGAAAAACTTCTCAAGTAACCACATATTATCAACATCGGGCATATTGCCTCTCTCAATTAGGAATATATCACAGCTTACGCTTAAATATACTCCTGGCGGCATTTTAATAGGTGCCAGTTGATCGACTATGAATTTACTAAAATAATCATGGTAATACGCAGCAACTTTTTTGCGCAGTGTATAATGCATTTTAGCGTTATATAGTTCTTGTCCGTTTAATATCCACTCATTTGGCTTTCCAGCCTTTGTTGCATTCTTTAAAAATCTTTGTCCTAAATTATCACAACAGAAAGCCTGCTTATTAAAAATTAATGGGCTAGGTCTTAATTCTTTTTGATGTTTTAGGGGTAATGATTTGCTATCTTTCCAAAGCCAGTACTTAGGTTGGGTTCTCTCTGATAGTTTATATCTATCTTCCCAGTGAGGTATAGTTACTGTGTAAACTGACATATTTGTTGTTCTAAATATAAATCTAATTCATCGTAACCATACATCTCAACAAAATCAGATGCATCCTTGGTTTCGCTAGGCAAGTAGAATAGGGGAAGATTGTGATCTTTCGCTATAGCTTCTGCTGCGTTTTTACCAGGAACATCGTTATCATATAGGATTAAGATAGTTTTAAAACTTTCTTTAAGTTTATCCATCACTTCGTGACTAATATGTACAGATTCTGCCTGAGGTGCAAATGAAGGATAACCTGCCTTTCTTAGTACTACTACGTCTTTCAACGACTTAGTAATAAGTAAAACATCTCCTTCTTTTTCCATCTCTTTGAATCCTTGCAAAAGGCTTTCAGGACAATTACCTCTCCATTTACGTTTTTTATCCGCATATGGTTGGTATAATTTCCATGCTGCCCTACCATCTGGTAGTTTACCAAAATAGTACCCATACGCAATGTCTTGACACTGCGTATAGGTATTATTAATAAACATTCCTTCAAGTGGGTGTATGTTGTAAAACTCCAATTGCTTAGAGTTTAGACCATACTTATCTGCCCAGAACGCTTTGTCTCTCATATCCCATTTCCGAATACGCACACCAATTTCGGTGGCAAACTCTTCTACATCTTCGATGTTAAAATTTGATAAGACAGGTGCTATTTTTGATCCAACTACATCTAGTCCATTGGACATTAGATCTAATCCGAAATCAATATTAACACGTTCCATTGCATGTATAAACGATCTTTCACCGTACTTTACTTGGACATAATCAAAGCAATCTAGCTTCTTAGAGTCCGTAAAGTCCCGATAATACAACTTATCCCCTGATTTCATGATTGAACATGTAGGATTTTTGTCTGGCCTCAGCTCACTTCTAAATATTCTACGAAGTTCGCTAAAAGGTGTACAATAATAGTTAAATATATCATACTGGTTCACTTTATCTAGTATATTAGCCCTGGATAGAGGTCTCCTGATGTTCATTTAACTAGAACGGTGCGTTGTCTACTACTACTTCTGTATCAGGTGTAACTGTACCTTCCTCGCTCATCTCTGTCTGAGTTGGACGTTCGTAGATGTCACCTGTTCCTACTACTAATGTAGTTGGAGTTGTTCCATCCAATTCAATCCAGTTAAGGTATTTAGGGAAACTTGCAAAGAAGTCACCATCTCTGTTAGGTAGGTATACTAATTTTAAAGAAACTTTAGTCTGTGCAGCTACTGGTGCAGCAAATACATTTGCAGCTAAAGCCTGAATAACTGATACGAATGTTCCGTCAGAGTTTGTCTCTACAATATCGTAGAATTTTAACGGATCATTACCCAAGAAAGGTAAGCATACGTGCAACAATTGCATAGTTAATTTATCTTGTCCCCAGTCTTTATCTGAGTCAAAGAAGGTGTGTGAAAAAATAGACCCATTTGATTGCTGAAATGCAAGTGTAGCTCTCGCCATCTTTCCATTTTTACCATCTGCAAATGATCCATCTTTATTTTTAGAGATTCCTAAACCTAGTATTGTATTTCCAGGTACATTTACTCCCACCATTACTTGTGCTCTTCCTGCTCCTGTAATTGCTTTACCGTTTTTGTCTTTTCTTGCTCCAATCATACTTTTAATGTAATTTATTAATTAATTAATTTATTCTGTAATTTTACTGTATTACGGACAGTTTTTCCTTAGTTTAGTATTTAATTAAGTATCTATTAAAGTGTGCCAAATCGTTTCTTATTTTAACTGCTCTTTGCGTCACTCTTGTAATAATATACTATAATACTGCTATTGGAAAGGCGTAGGCATACTCTCACTCGAGTCCGCTAAGTCATCCATATTAAATGATAATACAGTTTTTGGCTCTTCGTCAGTTACTTTAGAATTCTCAAATAACTCTTCAAGCTCAACTTCAACTACACCTTCTGATGTTACTCCAGGTACCGCTACTTTGTTACCGTAATCTACCTCAGTAGGGGCATCATTAGTAATAGGTTCACTTAAGTCATCTCCTTCTTCATCTTCCATTTCAATATAGAAGTTAATAGGCTTTGCTGTACTTGTTTTTGCGTTTTTTAATCTACTAAACGAAAACAAATGCTTTACTTCGTGGTCAGATAGGGAAAAGTACTCTTGTACAGATCCAATTTCTGGATTGTAGCTTTTAGAGTCACTTGTACGTGCGTACCCATCTTTCATTAACTCGAGTACTTTTGATATTTTAATACCTTGCTTTTGTACTGGTGCGTTATTCATTGTGTTATCCATATTCTTAGTTTATTTTAGTTTGTCTGGATAAATTGCCTTCCAGTTGACATTTACTAGCTCATTTGTAGTCTCATCGTATTCTGCCATTTTGATTATTTTATTCTTCAAATGACTTACTCTAGAACCACATACTAATTCTGATGTACCTTGGAAACTAATTAGTAAATCTCCTTTCAAATTACGGTGAACAAATCCTACGCCATCTGCTTCTGCGGCTGTAGAGAATTTAATTTTACCTGTAAGTTGTAAGTCTGTTACTGTTACATCTTTTCCATCTTTATCAATTACTGAATCTTTCATGTGCGCAACTAAGATGATACGGTCTGCTAGAAATTTAATTTTTCGCAACCATTCACTAAACGCCATTCGTAAGTAATGATATCCGCCACCGTTAGGTAGTGATAAAATATCATCTCCTTTAAATGTGGATCCCATAGGTGTAGCCTTGTACATTTCTAATGCTACTGGTAACATCATATCTTCTAATTTAGAAACAGTATCAATAACTGCAAAATCATAAGGTTTACCGGCTGCATGTACTTGTTTTATTACACTAGTTAACTCATCTATAGTATTTACTTCAATCTTAAGTGCGTTAATGTACTTTGCACCTTTTTCTAAGTCAACAATTAATGCGTTCTCAAGACGAGCTAATAGTGCAGTTTTACCTACTTTAGGTAAACCATACAAGATTAGTAACTCAGGGTCCACCATTGTAGGTGCTATCATCCCAGTAGGAAGTGTAATTTTTCGAGTTTCTTCTTTCATATTTTTTTAAATTTTACACCGAATGGGGACATAGTGCTTTTTATTATGCATTTTTTATTCGGCTAGAACGTCAGTTCAACTAACTATGCCCCCCTAGTGTTTTAGTTATTATTTTTAGATTCTATTAGATGGTACCCATATACCGTTACTTTTCATATGAGTAGGTTGATTATTAGTCATTGTCCTAGCTTCATCGTAAAGTGCCTCGTTCATTTGGGCAGCTACTGGTAATTCTCTGAATGTACCAGATGGACCAATAAAATTTAATCCTAGATTTACCCCAGGCTCACCGTTTCTGTTTTCCAAAATCTCAACATTACGAAAGGAATTACCCAATTGTGGTATGTTATAACCTTGGAATTCAGGCATCTTCATTCTAAATGGACTAAATAGAGCCATTATTACATTGGCATCCCTAGTAGTATACTTAGAATCACCGAAATCACGAAGAGTAGGCGTTAATCTACCTGAGTTATGCCTAGAATCATTGTCTACATCTCCAGACATTTGCTGGATTACAATAGGCGTTGCATTGAAATTATTCCTTAACTTAACAAAGTACTGACTCATTTTGTCAATATTTTGTTTAGTAGTAAATCCACGCTCTTCTTCCATTAAAGCAATATGATCTAAGAATATTAGCCAATGTTTCTTTGGATTCTTAGGCTCATATCTATTAAATTTAATAATAGGCTTCATTGGATCTTTACTTACGTTAGATTTATGAATTGTACCGTTTTCCTCCGCTACAGATAATAAATGTTTATTTATACCTGTTGGATTTTCCGGAATTTCGTGTATAGTAACAACGTCTTCCATTTCATCAAAGTAATCTCTATAGCCTCGTATGAGTTCAAATAGTTCACTAGAACAGTGATTTTTACCTTTAGATAAAATAGTGTTTGCGTCTGCTATTATACCATACTCATGCCATAGTTTTCTACCGATACCCTTAATAATTTTTGATACAATATCAATTTCAAAAGAGTAATAGTCAATTCCTAAGTCAAAGCCATCTAATTTATCTGCGTCTTTTAGGTTTTTATAGTGATCATATGCACCATAATAAAACACATCATCTGCAAAACTTGTTTTACCAACTTTAGTACCAGCACCAATTAAATAGTAGGTTTTTTGCTGAATACTTGGTAAGTACTTTCTAAGTCTATGGAATGGGATAGGTATGCCTTCGTTATCGCCTCTAAGGCCGGCCTCCATCTCACCCATAGCCCTCTCAAATCCAGAAGGACCTTTCCCTGTACTAGGGGTGTCGTATATTAATTCTTCATTATCCATTGTATTAAGCTGAAGTAAACCATACACTATCTGCTCCAGAAGATTCAGTATAATTAGTTCCATTTTCTGAAACTTCCTCTACTGCTCCTGCTAAAAGCGAAGTGCCGTTTTTTGATATAAAATAATCTGCACAAGAAATCATTTTCCAATCAACTTGCCGTTTCTCATGGAGATACTGCTTAGTTGCTTCGAATATTTCTTCCTTTGTGGTCTTGGGATAAGTGCATAAAAATGCAGTCATCTTCTTGGTAACACCTTGTTTGTCTCCACGAATTCGTCTACCACCGGATTTTTGTTTTGCTGGCCATAATTCTCGCCAGTCATCAATCCAGTCGTTTACAAGTTTATAAGAGTCAGGTGCTTTAACAACTGGTTTAGGTAAGTTATTTGCCGCATCCGCTAACATATCCTCCGCTTTGGGAGTTAGTCTAGGGGTATTAGGCAAAAGCACTAACCAACCGTGTTGTTGAAGGTAAGTATCCATCTGTTGACGGACACTAGGTTCTACCGCTTCAAACGGTATTCTCTTGTTTAATGTATATAAATAACAGTATAAAGAGGGGCCTAGTTTAAGCTCTGTAAGTAATCGCATTGGGACTATAATATCTTCCATTGCTACATAAATACAATTAGGACTCTCGGCAATCTCCGCAAATGTCACAAAAATCGTGCTCTTCTTCGGTCATTGCCATATTACAGAATTCACATTCATACTCAGATTCAAATATTTCTTTGTCGTTCATCTTTTAGTTTTTTGGTGGATTAACAATACGGCCATTTGGAGTTTTCTCTATTGTGTAACCACGACTGATTAACTCTGCATCTCTACTAGCCATTGACATTGTAGTTCCTTGTAGGTTTCTTACACCTACTTTAATTGCTCCTGTTTTAATTTTTTCTGTTTTCATATTTTCTATTTCTTTTTGTAAATTAGCTAAAGCTCTCCATGCTACTTTTGTAGAGTGTAAAATCCCATCAGTATCAACAGTACCTGCTTCTAGTAAATGTCGAGTTAAAGCATCTAGCTCATCTCCGGACTTACTTCTATCCCAATGCAGCGGACTGTTTGGGTTGTGCTGGTCATTACCTGCTTGTGAGCATCTTGCTAACGCTCTCATTGCATCAGGAAAGTAATTAAGAACTCCTGAGAATACAGGTGTACCTTTTCGCTCTTCTGCGTAAGTTTTATTTTCCATGTTATTTAAGTTTTTTAGTGAGTCCAATAAGATGTTGTAATAGCATCTGCTTTTAGCGGAATACGTTTACACCATACTGCTCCTGCTCGTTCCATACATTCTTCCAGGGCTTTACCTGCAACTTCTTGGTAACCATCAGTAACTTCTAAATTGATCTCATCATGAACAAGAAGTGTAACTTTTACATCTTCCCATAAGTTAGCTTTACCTAACCACTCATATAAATATATTGCGGCTAATTTAGTAATACTACCCGCTTGTCCTTGAATAGGATAATTCATAGCTGCACGTTCCATTTTACCTCTTAATTGACTAGCTTTCTTGTGCTCTCCATTACGTTCAGCTTGTTTTAACCACTTCCAGTCTGGATAGTAGTATTTTCGCTTTGTAATATCATCAATTAAAATGAAACCTGTACGTATTGCTGCTTTCTTAACACCTTCAAAGTATGCATTCATACCAGGAAAGGCTTTAAAGTAATCTTCATATACTTTTTCACCTACTTCAGGAGCTAGTCCTAAGTTTTTAGCAATTGTAAATCCAGTGCCACCATAAGCTAGGGCAAACCCTGCAGCTTTTGCAATTTGACGTAAATCTGATCGCTTTTCCTTAATCTCACCTAGAGACATTCCTGCTAATTCACTTGGAAATAACTTGGATGCAATAAATGAGTGCATATCGCGTACCTCACCTTCTTTTCCACCTTCGTAGAATTCTAGTAAGTTTTCATCCATAGAACTATTAACTAATACGATTGATTCTTGTCCAGAATAATCTGCATTAACAATAACTTTATTTTCAGGAGCATCAAAAGCTTTCCTAAACGCAGGATCACTTGGTATGTTCTGTAAATTTGGACCACTTGATGCAATCCTACCTGTATTAATAATCTGCTTGTAATTAGAATGTAATCTACCTGTAACAGGGTTTACATTTTTCAAGAATTTATTACCAAACGTAGTCACAGACTGCTCATGCTTTTTAGCTTCTAAGTATAAACTAACAAACTCTAATAACTTCTTAGGAAGTGCCATCTCATGCATCATAGCCTTTACCTCTTTAGATTCTACAGTAAATTTCTTTTTACGGTCAGGCTCTGTTTTAGTTGGCTTTGCATTTACTTCTGGACAAATCTTAAGATACCTAAAGAATTCAATTACTTGATTAGATGAAGACCACTGGATTTTACAAGAAAACCCTTCTGTGAACATATCATACTGCTTATATACGAATTGAGTATCACTGTAGTTATCCATAATAAACTTATCTAGCTCTAGGATTGCACCTTCGTGGTGTACCATGTTTACTTCGTAAGTATCTAACCATTTAGTGGGATTAAAATTAACGCCAGTATATTCAATATCGGCTAAAGCTAATAGAAATTTCATCTCTAGCTTCATAGTTTCCCATAGATCTTTGTTCTTGAAGTCTTTTAGTTGCTTTTCTCTAATCCATAATGGATATAGAATATCAGCAGCACCATAGGCGATTTCATCTACTGTAAATGGACGATCACCAATAGTCAAGAAGCTAAGTCTGATTGACTTATCAACTTCAATATCAAGGTAACGTTCATTTAAAGCTTTTAAGCTAAGTTGCTTGTCTTCTGGTAGGCCATTAAATAGTATACGCTCGGCAACCATTGTGTCATACGCAGCATTAAGTCTTATTTTATATTTATGTAGAGTATGTTTATACTCAAATTTAAGGTTGTGTCCAACTATGACTGTATTTAAGTCACAGAACACTTCTCGTAGTTCTCCTATATCAACACAACGTGCATCAATAACATACTGACGATTTAGGTCTCCTACTTGCACCATAACAATGTCTGACGTATAAGGATCTAATCCTCCAAAGTTCAACCATTTGTCTTGATGCAAGCGCGTAGTTTCAATATCATAACCAACAACTGGAATACTTTTACAGTATGCAATTGCCTCTTGTAAAGTAGCACGTTGAAACGTATTATCTAAATCTAAGGTATTGGTTACAAGTCTTATTTTACTGTAATTGATTTTCATAGTTATTAGTAAATTATTTATTTTTTGTGTTTTAGTAAAAAAGGGGAAATGCATCACCAAATCCCCTTATAACCCAAACGGTGTATTTGTTTGTGCAGTTCACCAGTCTGCTATGCGGTTACTCGGGGACACCCGCAGCTTCTAAAAGCTCTATATCTTCCGGGTTGATATATTTTACAAGGGATTGTAA
>TARA_R110002153_G_scaffold20280_1_pt1 | contig 15291 bp, 3 predicted proteins | sample TARA_R110002153 | Tara Oceans TARA_R110002153 (sample SAMEA4398193) | marine metagenome | biome: Polar Biome; feature: [SRF] surface water layer (ENVO:00010504); material: water (ENVO:00002006), including particulate matter (ENVO:01000060) such as... | depth 5 m
AATTTATTTATACAATTTATAATGTGGAACAATGATTGGAAAAAAGGAGAAGACTACCCCACCTGGGGAGACACAGAAGTTTACAAGAAGACTATATCCGGGGGATATTTGGTTAACGGAGAATCTCCCAAAGACGCGTACTGGAGAGTCTGCAACGCAGTCGCAAAGCGGTTATACAAGCCAGAATTAGCTGAAAAGTTTTTTGAATATATATGGCAAGGCTGGTTGTGTTTAGCCTCCCCTGTGCTCTCTAACACAGGCACAGACAGAGGTTTACCGATTAGTTGTTTTGGTATAGACGTAGCGGACAGCATACAGGACATTGGGAATAAAAATTTAGAAATGATGTTGCTAGCAAAACACGGCGGGGGTGTTGGTATCGGAATTAATATGATTCGTCCTGCCGGGGCTAAAATAACAGGTAATGGAACTTCAGATGGCGTTGTCCCTTTTTGCAAAATCTATGACTCAACTATACTCGCAACCAACCAAGGTAGCGTTAGAAGAGGAGCTGCATCAGTTAATATCAATATTGAACACGATGACTTCCACGATTGGATTGACATTAGGGAACCTAAAGGAGACGTCAATAGACAATCACTTAACCTACACCAGTGTGCTGTCGTTGGCGATAAGTTTATGCGAAGACTTGAGGCGGGAGATCAAGACGCTAGGCAAAGATGGTCGAAGCTACTCCAAAAGCGTAAAGCAACTGGGGAGCCATATATCCTTTTTAAAGGCAACACGAACAAAGCTAATCCAGAAGCATATAAGAAAAACAGTTTAAAAGTTCACATGACTAATATCTGTAGCGAAATTACACTTCATACAGATGAATCACACAGTTTTGTTTGCTGCTTATCATCACTTAATTTAGAAAAATACGACGAATGGAAAAATACAAACTTGGTGTACGATGCTACTTGGTTCCTGGACGGTGTCCTGGAAGAGTTCATTCAGAGAGCAAAGAACATGAGGGGATTCGAGAATTCTGTAAGGTCAGCTGTCAAGGGAAGAGCGTTAGGCCTAGGAGTTCTGGGGTGGCATAGCTTGTTGCAAAAAAGCGGTATTGCTTTTGAGGGGCTATTAGCTCAGTTTAAAACAAGAGAAATCTTTTCAAAAATAAAGATAGAAACAGAAAGAGCATCAAGAGTATTAGCTGAAACTTATGGTGAGCCACTGTGGTGCGTTGGTACTGGTTTCCGTAACACTCATTTAAGAGCCGTTGCGCCAACCGTGTCGAACTCAAAACTTGCAGGTAACGTTTCGCCAGGGATTGAGCCTTGGGCTGCTAATGTGTTCACAGAACAATCCGCTAAAGGAACGTTTATTAGAAGAAATAAAGAACTAGAAAAAGTATTAAGAAAAATTGAAATCAATAATAAAGAAACTTGGGATAAGATTTTGGAAGATGGTGGATCCATTCAAGGAATTAAACAACTTGATGGATGGTATTACGATAACAGAGGAAGACTTAACAAAGAAGAAGGAGAGCCAGTAAAAAATGTGTTTAAAACATTTAAGGAAATTAATCAACTGGAATTAGTTAAGCAAGCAGGTATAAGACAAGACTATATAGATCAGTCTGTAAGTTTAAATCTTGCATTTCCTTCTGAAGCACCGCCGAGGTGGTTGAATCAAGTGCATATTGAAGCATGGAAACGAGGTATTAAAACCTTGTATTATACACGTACAGAATCAGTATTAAGAGGAGATATAGCAGCAGCAGCTATGGATCCTGATTGCTTAAGTTGCGATGGATAATTTTAAATAATTAAAGGGGATGACGCCATATTGGTATCATCCCCTTTTTTTTATTTAAGCATATAACTTTTTACGCTTAACTTCTTTGGTGCTAGGTTCAGCATTATATGCTTTCTTTTCCCAAGGTAAACTAGGATGGCCTTCTATATAAGATTTCCCTTTATAAATAATCTTGCCATTCTTGCGTTCATACTTACTGTCATTCCAATACACATAATTATCATCATAATTAAGCTTTCCAGCTTTCATATCTTTCATATGCTGCTCTTCATGAGCAATAGTTTTTGCCCGCTCCACTGGAGATAGGTTAGGATCTATGTCTATGGTTCCATCATTGTTTGCTCTTCCAGCTATGCCATCTTCTAACTTTTTAAAAGCAGACTCTTTAAATTCGACTTCTTTAAAATCTACATCTTTAAAGTCGATAGCTTTAAAACCAACATCTTTACTTTCTTTAACCCCAAGTTCCCAGCTACTCCAACCAGCAAGCATCCAAATCTTCTGCCACAGTTCGGCTTCTTCATTTTTAATTGCTGCTAAATGTCTTGCTTTCCTTATTACTCTGTCTAGAGGTACACCGCTGAATGATGCAACTTCTCCAGCCATAGTTAAAGACTCATTGTCTAAAGACGGCGTAAATGCGTCACCCTCTTCTATCTTGCTAAAAGCTCTGTAAGCACCGGCTAAATCTCTCATTTTAGAATTTAATGGTGGAGATATAGATGTGGCAGTAATTGCAAAAGCATTTGCATCAGGTCTTTTCTTACCGGTCTGTTGCATGTAACCTTCTTTCATCATTGCATACAGGGTTGAAGCAACAGCTCCAGGATTACCTGTAGACTTAGCAAAAGACGTCAAAGTACGTTCTAACATTAAAGCATACTTTTCTTCTTTTAATTCTTCATCTTCAGGATCATCTGAATTTAATAGGGCTACTAAACCGCTTTGTAATGCGTTAAACATTAAAGCTTGACCTACAGAATAATACAATATAGATTGCACATCGGTTCTCATTGTACCGGCGGCTGCAGATCTACCAGATGTAATATCTTGTAGTTTTCTTTTTGTTATCCTAGCATACTGAAACGGTGTATTAGCAAAAGCATATATTATTTTACCAATAGACGATGCTTGTATCTCAGAAATTTTAGACGGATCAGAAGATTGTTGCGATTCTTCAGCAGTGTTTCTCCAATCAATCATAGCTTGAGCTTCAGCATCAGCTTCACTCATTCCCTCCTTCACTAGCAAGTTAACTCTATTTCTATAGTACGCAGCACCTCCAAGAGCAATAGCAAAGCTATCCGCATATCTTGTTGGTAAGAAACCAAACTTAAGTATCTTATTTAAGCCCTGTGGCCCTTCTGCAATTTCATCTGCTAATACATCAAACTTTGCGCCATCGCGCCTACTAGACAGGTAGTCACTATTCCATAGTTTATTATAATCTGCTTTCCATTGCTTTTGATTTGCAAATGCAGCAGTAGCTTGGAATATATTATTACCAGGCTTACCTAAAAAGTTCAATGTAGATAACAACTGCAATACAGCCGAACGAGTATTTAAGAACATTGTCGTTCCAACAGCTCTATTCAACCAGTTCATATAAGAGTTTGCATTAGCATCAGTAGACACTCTATTTCTACCGCTTTTCATTCTACGTAGTGTAGATACTATTGCTTGTCTATATTTTTCACCGTATTGATCCGCAATCAAATCAAGTGTTGCGTCTGTAAATACAGCATCAACATTATTACTGAATGTTTCCAAGTGTCTCTTGCGCGCTCCATTATTAATAGAATCATAAATATCTTTAGCAAACGCTCTTGTCTGCCATCCAGAAGCAAGATCTATTGGGAATGATTCAGCAACCTCGTTAGCTAAGTCTAATACTTTAGAATTGCTTTCTACTGCATGTATAAGCGCATCTAAATGTTTTTTCTTAGCAATACCGGGATCAACACCTTCTTTAAGTGCATTGTAAACTTTAATAGCATCGCCTAAAGTATATGGCGTTCCACCAACTTTTTCTTCAAAGTTGAAACCTTTAGACATATCAGTCCAAGCTTTAGACTTATGAAGTATCTCAGTGTCAAGAGTAGCAATACCATTCGAATATGGCTTTAATAAGTGCTCTTCCATCCATTTCCGCGCATCAACGCCAAGCTGACCTTTAGGCAGGAACGCATATAGCAAACCTTTGAAATCTTCAGCATTAGGTGGAATAAACCACTTTGATGCCTTAGCTCCTTCTCCCCTCGCAGTGTAAATAATTTTTCTAAACATAGTCTGTAGTTTAGAAGCTTGATCTTCATCTATCTTTTGCTCAGCTTGCTTTTTGACACTTTCTTCAGCTATTTTGTTAGCTTTAATAACTTCAGCTTTAGCTGTAATAAGCTGTTTTGTTTTACCGGTTTTGATTTCTTTTGTATTTTGAGATACAAGTTTAACAAAATCCATAAAGCTCATTAAGTCTTCTACCTCAGCATAAGCATCATTAATAGCTCTTGCTAAATCTTTATTATTTCTATACGAAAGTTTTAACTTATTAAAAGCTCTAACTAAAGGATCAGCTTTTGCTTTAGCGCTAGGGCTTTGAGCCGCTTCTGCTTTAGCATACCAGCTTTTGCCTTCAGCTACATTTTGTAGTTTATTAAAGTTAGAAGAAGGGTTGCCTTCCATCATATCTTTAACAGCAAGTTTAACAACTTGGTCTACAGTTAAATCAGCAAAGTTTTTTACAGTAGGGTCAAAACCTAAAGCTTCTCTAACATAGTCAAAGAATTTATCAATTAAACTTTTAGCTTCCGCATCACCTTCAAACACCTCGTAAAGAGATTTACCTTCTTCACCAAGTATAAAAGCCATTACTTCGTTTTTATAAGCAAACGAATCAGGAGACATCTTTGAATACGTTGTTCCTTTAGTCATTCTAGCAACTGCCTTTTCATACAAGGGATGTGTCCTTAGTTTTTCATATATTGCATCAAATAAAGCTGGGTCTTTTTTATACACAATGTCAGCCCACGCATGGGTAAACTCGTGCATTGGTGTATCTAATCCTGCTTTTTCTGAATTTATATAAATTATTCCGGAATCAGAGTCATTAAAACCCATTTGGTTTAACGCAAACTCTACGTCTTCTTTACTATACCCTGCATCTTCTAAAGCCTTTCTCGCTGTTTCTTTATCACCTGTGATAACATCAATACCATATATAGTGCCAAGCATATCGCTTAAAGCTTCTATAGTTTCATTATTAGTTAGCTTAGGATCTGATGTATTCTCTTCCTGCAATTGCAACGCAGATTGAAGCTTATCTGGCGTTTTATCTTTGAATTGTTCTGTTAATTCTAAAGATGCTGCAACACCACTACTGTCAACGTTATATATCTCACGTATTGATTTACCTGTTTCAATATCAATTATACTATCTGAGTCAATTCCTCCGTTTATTTTAGACGTTAACTCGTTAAAGTACCTTCCTAAGCTATTTGAAGCTATAAGCCTAAAGCTTTCAGGCATTACCCCACCTAATTTAGCTTTGTCTAATATTTCATCAACTTTTAAAGATAATACAATCCTATGAAACTGTTTATCTATAAGCGGCTTTTGTTGAATAGCCTGAGCCTTCATTGCAGCTTTAGCTATATAAGAACCTATAACACTAGCGGGCGGGTTGTGCTCATCTCTGTAATTATTTTCTTTATTTTTTTTGTGAGTTTCTGAATATTTACTACCAGGTGTCCCAAATTCAAATTTTTTAGAAACATATTTTACGGGGGCTACAGCCTTAATAATACCGCTAGTGGCTCTATAGCCGTCATGTACCATAATAAGCATCAAAGCAGGGTCTATTCCAGCAACTTTATCCATTAAAGATAAAAAATTAGAAAAAGCTTTATCATTTATCTCTTGCTTCTTTTGGTTTTCTAAATAAATCTTAGAACCTTTTATAGCTGCATCGGGATTAACCTTGGGGGCTTTTGATTTAACCCCTTTTTTACTTTTAGCTTTTTTAATTCTTTCTTTAATATCCACTAAAGCTGGGTCAGTTGCTCCGTAAAATAATCCACCACCAGCAGGTATCAATTGCTTTGCTTTTACAGCGGCATCAAATTCAGGGGTACCTTTTAATACTTCACTACCGTTCTTTAATTGATAATATTTTGTTTCTTTATTATATTTTGCTCCAAAGTTGGCCATAGACAAATTATCTATATCCTCTTCTGTTAATAACCCTAAATCGGCAACTTTTCCTAAACTTGCAACCATTCTATCTATAAACAGCGGGTCTCTTCTATTAAAATCCTTTATACCCAATTCTTCTGCTAACTTGTTTATATTAGTTATAGAAGCCTCAACATCACCTTCTGTATTAGGACCTAGTAAAACATTTTCGCGGGTCAATTCGTCAATAGCTTCTTGAAAAGCAATAGCTTGCTGAACTTTACCTTTAACATCAGCATTGTCAAGTACATTTTTAACAGCATCTACATTCTTAATAGCGTCGTCTGCAAAATAAAGATCATTGTAACCTTCGTCTATTTTACCTTGTACCCAATCAGCTTTAGCCTGTGCAGTTCCGTCACCTAAACCAATAATGTTTTCTTTCTTAAAATCTAAACCTGCTAATTTTAAAAATTCTTGTATGGAGCCAGCTGAATCTGCAGGCCTAGCTGTAAGAACAAATAAATCTTCATTACCTCTAGCGGCATTTATTTTTTGTGCCACTTCGAACAAAGGTCCTTTTTTACCGTCTATAACCTTACTAAATTCAGAAAAGTCAAACGTAGCACCTTTATCTTTTAGCTCTTGGTCTCTTTTAGCGTATTCAGTTGCATTGAGCTTTCCTTTAATAAATCCCTTGGTAAACTGGTTTATTTTACTTGTAATTGAAGATGGCGGCATTTCATTAATACCTAATTTATTAGTGTTAACCTCTACAAAATTTTCTTTAAACATTTCAGAAAATCTTTTTTTGTTTTTCATTACAGCTTCGAAACTGTTTTTAATTGTAGTGTCGGTTAACGATCTTTCTGTTCTATTCTTATTTCTTTCTAAAGCAGCATCTAATGAGGACTCTACAAAAATCATTTGAACATCATATCCAGCCTGCTTAAATTCCCTTAAATTACGCATAACTGTAGCCTCACTTGATCCAGCTTCATCTATAACCACACCTTTTCCTTCGTTTCTTAGCTTGGCTATATCATTAATGGATTTTTCAGCAGCTTTGGCTTGCATTTCTCTCCATTGAGCCCTTTGCTCATACGTGAGCTTACTCATGTCTGTAGGAAATCCTGCTTCTTTCGTCAACCTTTCCAATTCAGTATCTCTATTAACTACACTAAAACCTTCATCTTTAAAGCCTAACCGCTTAGTCAAAGTAGATTTACCACTTCCTGCAGCACCAACTAAAAATATTACTTTATTTTCAGCAGAAGGTTTACCGGAAGGGTTTGGCAGCGTGTATAGCACTTGTGAATTACTCTGTGCCAAAGTATCATCAAAGTCAAATATTCTAATCTTTTTAACTTCAAGATCTTCTTGAAAAGAAACCTGCTGTTCCTCATTAAAAGCAGCCTGTTCATCTTGTCTTGTTTCAAAATAAGCTTCCCTTGCCGACTTAGAAAGATCATCCGCTATTGCTTGCATTAAAGATTTTTTCCTATCAGCCTTTACACTTGCTGGTTTTCCAGGAGCAATATCTTTACCCTCGTAATAGTCTATAAAGTCTTGTTTGCTCGGGGGGTATGTATTCCAGGTGTTGGAAACACCACTACCTTTTTGGAAGTTTATGTTCCCTAAGGCAATCCTTTTTAATACATCAAAATTTTTATCAATAAATTCAGTAAAGTCTTTACTATTTTTAGTGTTTTTCCCTACAAAATCTTTAATGATTTTATCGTATTTATTTTTAAATATAGAATTAAAAGCTTTTTCACCTTCAGACTGTCTTTTCTTTTGCGTTACCTCACCAATTTTTTCTAATTCATTAATTGCTTTTTGCAACCCAAGCTCAACATCAGATTCAAGATTACCCAGCACTTTACCCAATCCAAGCCTTTCGTAATTAAATCTAGGCCCAAAACTTATAGAGTTTACATCTATTTCATCGCCAAATTGATTTAATGCTTCAGTAGAGTCGGTGCTCTGTTGAATGTCTTGTTTAGTTACTTTCTTAACAATTCTATTCGCTCTTTTCCTTAATCCCTTTTTTCTATCGCCTAAGTATGCTGCGAGCGGAACCCCTAAGCTCGGATCATAGCTTTTAACCATGTCTCTAAGTCCACCTGGTTCTGAAATTATAGCAGCAACGAAATCATCGTAGGTACCAATTTGTTTATCAGCAGGTACTCTAGACCATAAAGAAGTAGCAATGGATTTTATTGTGCCCATTTGGTGCTCGGCAATTTCCCCGTAGTTATTTACGCCGCCTTTTTCATAAGCCTCTTGAGTTTTTCTAGAAAGCTCAATATTTTTTTCTTTTCTAGGCCCATCAGGGTTTGCAAGATCAGCAGAGTCGGTGTTGTTCAATACAGATATTTGAGCTATCTTTAATAGCGACAACTGCTCTTCAGCTGATTTTTTAGCTGCTTCAGATGAACCGGGGTCATTAAGTATAGATTGATAAAGAGAAATATCGTCGTCCATGTTCATTAATGATAACGTTTCTCCTTCGCCTAGTTCATCTAATTGAAAATTAATATGGTTGTCTACTTGATCTAGCTGATCTTTTAATCTTTTTATTCTTATCTCAACAGCAGAAGCAGCCAAATCACCGTCTTCTTCTTTAACTTGTTTTAATTGTATTTCAGCTGTTTTTATTGCTGCATTTATTTTAGATTTTAACTCTTCTGCTTTTTTAGGAGCTATCTTATCTTTTACAGCCTGCTTGTTGTTCTTAATTATTTTTTTACGTCTTTCTTGTATTTTATTAGAAAGATCTTTATCTTTTGTAACGTTTATTTTAGTATTTACAAAATCTTCATCAGATGAATTTGTAACTATTTCGTTAATAGCTTTTTTATTGGCTAATTTTTCTCCATTGAGTCTGTATTCAGCTTTTGAATCTAAACTAGCAGCAGCTATTTGTGCAGGAGCAAAAACAGTACCAGCAACACCTTCTAAAAGTATTTCTTCCCCAGCAAGTTCTTGACCAGCTACAAGCATACCAGCTGTTTCTCCAATCATACCACCTGCAGCTTCAATACCTACCGCTCCAACCGCGCCACCAACTTTAGAAAGTCTAGATGCTTTGTTTACAACTTTTCCAGCAGAACCTGCTAATTTACCAAATATCGCCTCTACTGTACCGATGGCAAGCCCTCTTCCAACCGCTTTTCTGCGAATATCGTCTATAGCGCCCTCATCGTCAAGTATTTTCCTTAAATCGCTTGTGCTTTTTAAATTTAAACCTTGCTCTTGCATTTTCTCATCTAGCAATTCAGAAAACGTAGCTTGCGCTTCCATAACTGCCATAGAACCTAATCGTAATCCGGCTAGTCCGCCACTCACTACTCCTATGGGAGTAAAGGCTAACCCAGCAGCAGCTCCTGTTGCAGTAGTTGCAGCTACTATCCCTGGTGCCTCCTGTGCAGCTCTTACTTGCCCTGCTAATGAACTTACCATTACATCTAACCCCATACTAGGATCATCTGCAAACGCTTTAAAACCTGCTAAAAAACCATTATCTCCTTCTTGTTTAAACTTCTCAACCTTCTCTTGGAATTCTTGTTGAGACTTAATAACGTTTTCAGCACTTCTAGCCTCTTCTTTAGCCTCCATATAAGCAAGCAGCTCAGAATCGCTTTTATAGCCAGAAGACATTATATCTAGTGTCTCCCCAGTTGCCCCGGCACTAGCATATCCCTTTGAGGCTACATTATATAAACCTTCAAAAAATCCTTCATCCTCTTCGGGTTGCTCCAATAAACCATTTTCCGACTGCAAACCCAACTCGTTTGGTTGATCCGCCCCCACAGGTGCAGTCTCCCCCACAGCGGCATTCGTCTTTCCCGAATCTACAGATTGATTATACTCCTGTATAACTGCAGCAATAGCTGCCTCAGGTTCCCCTGCGTCAATCATTCTTTGTACGATTTGTTCTAGCTCGTTCATAAAATTTTATTTATATTTTTGTATTAATGACTTAGCATCATATGCGGGTCCTGAATAACCTTTAACTCCTGCCAAATTTGCTATTTGTGATTTAGCTAAAGTAGGATTTGATAAATCAATAGTTCTTATTGCTGTTCCAGCTTTAACATCACCAATAATTAATTTATTGTCTTTTACTTGATAGGCTTCTCCTTTGTTTAATTTAAGCAACGTCATATAATTATCTATGTTTGCTGTAGTAGGTATAGGCATATTATCAAGTTTAGACTTTATTTGAGCTATTTCTCTTTCCCCAGCTGTTAAGCTGACTCCTCTTTGTTGCGTTGTAAACTTAGTTGTTTTAGTTTGTGGGAAATATTTATCCGCTACTTGAGTATCGTATAAGTATTCAGCAGCATCGCTTAACATTTCATTCTTGTTAGCATTAGCATCACCACCTAAAAAGTTTTGGTATGCTGTGTGATCAACACCGTACACCTGCGCCATTATAGACCTAAGGTCACCTTCGTTAGCCCCTAAGCTACTCTTTATACTAGCAATACCAATTTCTTTTGCTTTCTCAATATTAGGGGTTGATGTTCCAAAACCTAAATCTGTTTTAGTAGAAGTAGTATATGCACTAATGTTTTTTAATGCACCAGATATTACAGGTGCTAGATTAGCTTTTTTAACTAATCTAAATCCAGCTGTACCATTTGCTATTTTAGAGGTTGGCACTTTAAATTCTTTCCCACCTCTTGTTGTTCCGGTTATATAGTCAACGCCATCTACATTCTTAATAGATATTTTTTCTGGGCTTTTTTCACCCGTCATGAAAAAATCTACCATTTCGCTATCTGAAGCATCTATGTCATATAACCCTTTATTTTCCATAAAGTCCTTTATAGAATTGGTTACATTTGTTCTTGCAGCAGCGGCCATTTTAATTTCCGAGGTAAGAGAAGCTTTTGTGTTTTCATAATCAAGCTTTGACATCTTGCCATTAGACCAGTCATTGAATGCTTCCCCTAATTGTTTTTTCTTCCCAGATGCTAAGGCTAAGTAATTTTCCCTCGCTTCATCTGAAATAAAATCAGCGGGGACATTCAAAGAACCCATTTGATCGTCCAGCTCCTCCTCATAATCAGTTTTAACAGCTTGGTCATAATTGTATTTATCTATAACTAGATTGTAACCTTCTGCCGCTGCTTTACCAATCTCACCTGTATATCCAGGTGCAGTAGCTTGCTTCATCTGCCTATAATCTATATTATCTGTTCTAACAAACGCTGACTTAGCTACGTGAGCTGCGCGGAACAAAGGTGTGTCATCTTTGCCTTTATTCTTATATCTTAACTTTTCTAAATTTTCTAATATTTCAGGTTTTAATCTAGGAAAACCCCCAGTGTCATACTTCCCCCCTGTAAAAAAGTTTTGAACACTAGCACCCATTCCTCTTAAACCTTGCATAGCCGGCGAATTCTGGAGGTCGAACATTGGCTTTTCTTCAGCATCACTACCAGGTAAAGGGGTATAAGAAGGAATGCCTGTTAATCCAAAATCTCTAAATTGTTCCCCGGGGCCGTATAAAACGTGTTCTATAGATCCGAATCTTTCATCACCAACCCCTTCCTTGCCCCCAACCCCATCACTAGGAGGCGGTGCTATTTTCCTAGCAGGTAATTCAATCCCTTTTCCCAGGTTTTCGCTACCTTTATGCGCAAAAATATATTGGCTAAACAGATCAGCCTTGTTAAGATCTTCTAATTTGTTACCGTTTTTATCTTGCAAGTCTTTTTCAAGCTGCAAGCGTTCAGTTAAAGATCTTTCGTTATTTATTGGCTCTTCCTCGCTTCCAAGCCCAAAATCCATTTGAGTAAACAAAGCCCCTAAGGCTACAACTCCTTCACCTGTTAAATTTCTGGGTTGCCCCGCTGATGCTATTAATCCGTATTTTAATAAATCTTTCATGCTTATTATGTTGGTATTCCGCCTGTACTAGTCATTAAATTTTTTGCAAAGGATCCTTCGCCCCCCATCATTCCAGCGCCAACACCGCCTGCTAGGCTTCCGAGCCCTCCTACTAGTTGAGCCGTGGCTTGTGCTCTAGCTTGATCAGCTGCTTGTTTTCTGCCGGCCGCTAGGTTTAATAGTTGCTGTGACTGCCCATACTGCTGCTCTTGCATTTTAGATGCACCTCGTGCTTCCATGCCCTGCAAACTTGCAGCCATCTGCATACTTCTAGCTTGGTTAGCAGCTTCTTGCTTAGCGATATCTGCCGATATACCTGCTTTTGATTGTAAAGCAGCCTGTGCAATAACTTGCGCCCCACCAGGACCACCACCACTTGCCACAGCGGCTTGAGTCACTTGTGCTAAAGCTTGATCGCTTTGTGCACCTTGAAATTGTGCAGCTTGTTGATTTACTGTAGCATCTTCAAATGTATTTTCTAAACCTGCAAATTGATTTTCAAACCGAAAGTCTTGAAAAGCTTGTTTTTGTGCTTCAAATTCAGCTTGGGCAGCTCTTGCTTCTCTTTTTCTGCTGCCGCTACCAATTAAAGACCCTGCGACTTGCATACCGCCTCCAATTATTCCCATTAATGGTAATGCCATGTGTTATTTATTTATTTTAAGTTTGACTAATGTAATATTCTGAACTTACAGCAAATAATTCTTTTGCTGCTGTGCCCTCATTCCTAAATCTAGTTTTTTGGAAAAATCCTTTAGTACCAGATATATCTTGTGTATTTGAACCATCTTGTATAAGCGGCCACAATCCATCTGCTCCAACCGACCCAGACGGATCAATTATGTAAACGGGTTGTGTACCTACAATGGCACTTCGATATTTACCTTCTTTTAAGAACCAGCCTAAAAAGCCAGCATCTTCAGAATCAAGCATTCGAACGTTGGTAATTCCAAACTGTGAATCTTGGTCGCCAATTATTTCTACAGCTTCCCATCCTTCGCTACCTATATAATTAATAGATAACCAATCGGAAATAAATGTAGGGTTATCGTTGAATACAATCTGTACTTCTGAATTATATTGAACTCCATAAAAATTATTTCTATTAGCTGTATTGGAATTATGTAAATATACTTTACCGTTTTTAAACGTATAAAACTTACTATTTGATGTAATACCAAATTCAGGTACAAAACTAACTCTTGTTGTCCACCCTTTTGCCCTAGGACTGTATGCTAAAGTTATTTGTGACGTTTCATTAGGAATCGTTTCAGAGCCGATAGACGGTGCGTTTTGGTTGTACCCTTGTATTGATATTAGGTACTGCTTTTTATATCCGTTATAAGCTCCTATGAGCTTTGCATTCTCTGTTGCTCCATTAATATCTTTAACATTCAATGCTCCAAGTCTGTCTCTAAAGAAGTTCGACATACCTAAAGAACTAATTGGAAATATCTGGCCATTTGTAGGTGATAGTTGTAAAACTACACCCCTCTTAGCATCTGTAAAATAAGCAGTGTTATTAAAGAATGCAAACGATTCAGGATGTGTACTTATACCAAATTCACCTTGGTAAGCCATTGCTTGTCCTAAAACTAAATTTGTGGCTGTAACATTTACACCATCGTCAGCATTAAACAAAGCATCTTTGTCAGCTAATACTTTAAATGCCTTATCTTCAGTTAAAGCTAATAAATTTGTGTCTAATGCGTAAAGCTTTTGAATCCCTCCGTAATTAGGCTCTAACTCTTTAGTAGGGTTAAGAGACATATTGAATTCATTCAACTGATTTATACCTGTTTTAGAGTTGAATAACCCTGAAAATATAATACCAGCTTTTCTTGTTTCTTGAGCATATCTTATCTCAGGAGTTGTAACTCTTATACCCTTAGCTACCTCAATGGTATTAAACTTGTCAAACAATTTGGTAGATTCTAAATAAATTTTACCGTGACTTGAGCTGCTTGACGGCAAAGATGTAGCAATGCAGTTTACAAACTCAATATTGTTAAGTTGTCCGTAATCTTCATTTACCGTATACGTTTTACTTCCTTCCCAATACAAATTTAAATTAGAATCTGCTATTGGTTCAGTTTCAAAATTTATTTCTTTTATACTATCGCTTTCTACTTTACCATCAGAATTATACTCAACTTGCCCTGTTGGTATAGTCTCTATGACAGAATCAGAGGTTTCTCTTGGAATTTTTACAAAAAACGAACCTTTTAACTTTTCTTGACCCGCTTCTGAAATTCCTAACTTGTAAAGACTAATAGAAGCTACCGGCCCGACTCCTTGCAAATTAACCCCACCTTTACTCAGTCCAGTATCAGTTGATACTAAGCCATCTTCACCTATGCGATTACTCAAAGTAAACTTAAACACGTTTCTATGTCCCGCGCCACCAACTCTAAAGAATTTAATATTATCAACTAAGACATGATCCGGTTGGTAAGTAGCATAATCAGTTTTATTCTGAGGATTTATCCTTAAAGCTAGCCTTTGTCCGTAACTGCTAACATCTATTTCTAACTGAGTTGTAACAGCTGTTCTCAAAGCGTCACTGTCGCCATTTTCTAATATTACTGTTTCAGTAGGATCTTGAGATGCTATATAATTATTTAAGGCAGAAGCTATTCTTTTAAAATTTTCTGCACCTTTGTTACCTTCGTCGTATAAAGCTATAGTTGTATCGTTTACCAGAGTTGTGTATGATGGTGCGCTTCCCGCTCCGTCTACGATAGATGGGTTCGCAATGTAGGTAGTACCATCAAAAAACCTTGCCCCAGGTATGCTAGCTATTGTTCGTTCTAAAACTTGATTTTTTACAATATCCGGTGCCTCGTTTTCAATGTCCAAAATAGGGTGTCTAGATTCCAAACTAAATACAGCATCGACCCCATCAAAATTATGTCTTTTAGGAATTAATATTGTATCATCTGTAACTTTGTTTCTATCAGTAGAGTTAAGCTGCAAATACACATTATCTGATGTATTATCACTTTGGTTACCGTCATTGTAAACATTAAAACCAGACAAATTAAAATGTTCACCTGAAACATCCTTTACGTAATATCTATAATACTTAGCCCAATCGGGTGCTGCAAATTTTTCTTTGTCTATAGTTGCCGTTAATAGCGTCCTAAAAGTTAAAGAGAAGTCTGTTTTTACAGTAGAACCTTCTGTAGTAACATCTTTTGTTTTTTGTGTAATTATATTACCAACTCTACCGAACTTATCGATAAAAGCAACACCAACATCATATGTTCTATTGCTTTTTATTGATGGTCCGTTTAATGGTTTAGCTGTGGTTGTTGTGCCAAGCGTAATTCTTAAATCTGTGTTTTGATCAAATTTGTGTGTATAATTGCCATACATTAATCTGTTAGCAGTTACAGCCTGTGCTTTAGCAAATAAAGGCACATTGTCAAATTGTCTATTTAATTGATCGTT
>TARA_R110002153_G_scaffold35059_3_pt1 | contig 15276 bp, 1 predicted proteins | sample TARA_R110002153 | Tara Oceans TARA_R110002153 (sample SAMEA4398193) | marine metagenome | biome: Polar Biome; feature: [SRF] surface water layer (ENVO:00010504); material: water (ENVO:00002006), including particulate matter (ENVO:01000060) such as... | depth 5 m
GAAAACTTTAAAGTATAAAAAAGATAAACTAGCAGCAATAGAAAAATATAGAGATGCTGTTCAGAAAAATGTATATGAAAATACTAATGAAGATGAAAGCTTAACTCCAGAACAAAATAAAGAAATATCAGATGCTTTTGTTGAATATGCACAAGTTGTTGCAAAAGAATCAGGTGATTTTACAAACATAGATAAATTAAGAGAAGCAGCTCAAAATAATACTGATGCACAGTTTTTAGGAACACGTGCTGAAAAATTAAATCAAGCTGTTAATGCTTTACTAGAACCTCAAGAATTTTTAAATCAAGTTGAGCGTATAACAGAACTAACAACAAACTTATATAAAGAAAAAAGCATAGAGATTAAAAAATCATTAGAAGCTTTTTTAAAACTTAAAGATACTAATGATATGCTAGGACAACTAGCAAGTGATTTAGAAGGAAAAAATATGTTTATTGATCCTGACGCATTAATTGAGCTAATGAAAACAGGTGAAGTTCCAAAAGAAATATTTTATATTGCTGACAAAGGTGATATGAAAGCCGGTACTCAAGTAGCATATACTAGTGCTGATTACGGAACAGCTATAGAAATATTCTCTAACTATGCAGAACATGTACATGGTAAAGTAATAGGTCAAGAAGAAAGAAATCCTACTATGTTAAAACAACATAGAGAAAAAATGGATTCTGATCAAAGAACTTATGATGATTATGCTGCACAGTTTGGATTTGATTCTAAAAGTGCGTCTAGTGATGTTCCTTTATCTCAAGTGTTAACGTCAATAATAGAAAGCGAATATGCAACTCCGGCTGAAATTGAATTAGCTAAAAAGCTTTTAGAAAATGTAGATAAAAATGAGACAGTAACTTTTGTTAACACTGCTAAAACAGAAGGATCATATAATCCAACTACTCAAAGTGTAATAGATGCAAGATACAGTTCAAAAGATTTTGGTAAAGATTCTCAAAATGGACCAGCACTTGAAACAGTAATACTTAAACAAGAACTATCTAGGAGAGTATCTGAATCTTTAGAAAAAGATAAACCGTTCCAAGAAGAGATGGGTAAATTATTAGTTGAAGCTCAAGAAGCATTTAATGCTTTATCAATGGAAGACAGATCACGTTTATTTGGTGATGCTACAAAAATCCCATTAGGTTTAACTAATCTAGAAAACTTTACATTAGCTTCTATGAATGATTCAGGATTTCAAGCATTTTTAGGAATGAGCCCTAGTACTAAAGCTACTGATACATCATCTAAATGGCAAAACTTTATTAAAGCAGTTATAGAACAGATTAATAAGATTTTAAATGTAAAATCTAATGGGACTATTCTTAATGCAGCAATGGATATTATAACTGCTCAGATTGATTCTAAGTATTCTATTTCAGGTACAAAAGGTAAGACTGCTAAGAAAACTGTTAAGAGAGGTAAGACTGCTAAGCCTGGTCAGATGACTGTAGAAAAATTAATGGAAATAGATAATGGTGCTTTAGCAGATTTAGTATATGAAGACTTTATACGTATAAATAGAAACAAAGTAGAAGATAATAATGAACCATTATTAAAAGACTTTGATAGCATGTCTAAAGAAGAAATTATGAACAGTGCTCAGTTTGCTTCTTTTGTACAAAGTCCAATGTGGAAAAACAAACAAGACATAATTAAAAATTATGAAGTACAGTCTGAAGAAACCACTGAAGAAGAAGTTCAAGAAACAACTGAAGAAGAAGTTGATGAAGAAAATGAAAGTAAGATAACTGAATATGATGTTAATGACATTACTAATGAAGAATACAATGCTTTTGTAAATGAAGGATCTAAAGGTGTTTCTACATTTTCTATATATAAATTAGCTGAAAAAGTAAAATCAAAAGCAAACTTAACACAACAAGAAGCTTCAATGTTAGCTGATACAGGTAATGGAAGTGTTATGCAAAGAGTAGAAAGTTTGCTTGGAGAAATGGTTAAAGGTTATCCTAAAAGCATTAGTACTTCAATGAAAAGACAAATGAAATTGTTAGGTTATCCAAAAGACGTTATTAAACAAATGAATGCTGCAACAATGCAGAAATATATATGGGAAGGCTTGACTCTTCAAGATAGACAAGCAATGGAGAAAGCAAAGAATGAAATTACTCCAGAAGTAAAACAAGAAGTAAATGATTTTGAAAATAATGTAAATGAATTATTTAATTCAGTTAATAATAAAAAAGAATTAGAAGAAGTTGAAGATAGAATATCTGAAGAGTATAATGACTTAAGTTTTAAAGCTGCTAAGCTTGTTACTTTAACTCAAGAAGATATCAATGCTAGAAAAAAACAAAAGCTTCAAGAGTTAGCTTTTTCAATAAAAATTAATGATATTAGCGTAGGTGAATTTTTAAGTTTAAATAATAAAAGTGAATCAATAGTTGAAGTTATTGCAAAGGATTCAGATGGTATAACAGTTAAATATAAAGCTGGCAAACAATCTGAATTTACTATTAGCAATAAAGAAGTTGCAGATAAAATTAAATACAGATATTCAGAAGCATTAGAACAAGCAATGAAAGAAGAAAAACAAGAGATTAGTCCAGAAGATGTTGAACAAGCAGTTGTTTCACAAGAGAATGCAGAATCTTTAGATAACAGTGGTGCTGCAGTTAAAGAAGAAATTGAAGCTGTTAAGGATAAAAATCAAGAAGAAACAGATGATGACTTCTTAAATAAAATTTGTTAAAATGGAATGTAGTTTAAGTGTAGAAGCACTAAAAGCATTAAGAAGCAAAGTTGCAAAAGACGTTTTAGTCATGATGGAAAAAGATCAAAACTTTGATCTTAAGAAATATATGAACTCAGTTTATAAATTAGTTTATAATAGAAATGAAAGTCATATTCAAGCATTAGATGCAGCTAAAATGATTCCTTCATTTGCTTATCAAATAACAGCAGCTGATTCATCTATTAGAAAGCATCTATCTAAATCTAAAGTTGACTTCAATGAACTAATAGAATTACAAGATAGTTTTGAAGATACAGAGTCAGGTGTAAAGGCTGTAGAAGATTTTTTAGATTTATCTCAAACTAATGAAAAAGTAGAAGTTCTTAAACAACTTAATGAAACTAATAACACAGAGCAAACTGTTGAAGAACAACAAGAACAAGATAAAGAAACAGAATTAGAATCTGAAAAGATTTATCAAGAATCTTTAAAAGCATTAGATCAAGTAGAAACTGGTAGACAAAGAGGTGAAGGTACATATGCTGGAATGGAATATGAAACATTAAATCATCCAGATTTTCCTGAGCTTAAGGATGTTATATGGTACAAAGGTGATATTAAACCTACAGTACTTAATGATGGAACAGTAGTACCTTACGGTATGGATCTTAGAGATTATGTAATGGAAAAGTATGCAATAGATCAAGACATTGCATTAGAAAAAGAAGAAGAAGTTGAAGACGTTAAACAAGATGCAGAAATCCAAGAAGAGTTAAAGCGTGAAGCATTAGCAGAAAAGCAAGAAGCACAAACAGAACAGCAGCTAGATGCTAAAGCTGAAAAACTTGTTAAAGCTAAAGAACAACTTGAGCAAGATTATAAAATTCCTTTTCCTAATGGTACTATAGATGTTATTATAGATAGTACATATGATGATAAATTGACACTTACAATAGAAAATGGCAAAGTAACAAGAGCTACTCAAACTATTACTGAACGTACAGATATACCTCAAGGTGTTAATATTGATACATATGTTGCTACAGAAAAAGTAACAGTAAAAGAAATTAATGCTAAAGAAGCTGAAGACATTTTAAGGGATTATGCAACACGTCCAAACAAACAGTCAGCTATAAACTATTATCCAGTACAGTTAGCAAAACAAGAAGTTAGACAAGAAACAAAACCTACGCCACAAATAGATCCAAGTAGACAAAATTATTTAGCTAAAGCAACTTATGCTATAAGAGAGAAGATAGCTAAGCTATGGAATGCAGTAGTACCTACATTTCTTTCTACATCAGGATTGGAAGCAAGTTATTATTATAGTAAAAATAAAGGAGAAGCAAATTTTAGAGTACCTTATGAAGAAACTAATCATTTTTATGGTTCTCAAAGATCAATAATAAAGTTATTACAGGATGCTAATATAGATAATGATGGATCTAAATTAGATTTAGGTAGAGAGTTTGGAGGAGAAGGTGTATTTATAAAAGCTGTTAGATTAGATCAATTAAACGATTATCCATCAAATATAAAAGACTTATTGTTAAAAGCTAATCCTGATACATTAATGATGACTTTTGTCAATTCTTTTGGAGAGACAATAAATTTTGATGAAGATTTTAATCCTGTTGTAAGTGGTGGAAAACCTGCATATCAACCAATGCGTTCTGTTAATGATGCATCTAATAAGAAAAACTCAAGAGCTATAAAAGCAGAGATGGCTAAAAGCTATTACAATTCTACTTTAAAAGCTGGTGTTGTACAAGGTGGTTATTCTAAACAAAAGTATGCTGCAGCAATGGCTAAAGCTAATGCATATGTTCAAGATCAATGGAATAAGTCTGCTAAAATAGAAAAGTATTTAAAAGATAATCCAACTGGAAATTTAAGATTTAATCTAACAGGTGGTTCAATGGGTTACATTGCTACTAGTCAATACGTATTATCTAATTTAAAAGATGTTAAAGGTGAGGTACAAATAGAAACTGCTACTAAAAGTGATCCAACTAGAGATATGGTAGAAGGTATAACTTATGTTACATCTTCAGAACTCCATGGTCAAATGATAAGAGTAGAACAACCTGGATTAGTTGAGTCTGAAGATATAAATTTTGTAAAACAACTTTTATTTGAACCTATTAAAGATATACAAGGTAAGGTTCTATCTTTAGAAAAAAGACAAGATCAGTTACAGAACTATTTGAATGTAAAAAATAAAGGTAATAGTCAAGGAAGTAAACTTGTCTTAATGAATAAGACAGATGATGGGTGGTCATTAACAATAGCTGATCCTGTAAATGGTTATAAAATATTTGATATAAGCAAGACTCAAGAAAAAGCACAAGCAGAAGAAGCTTTTGATAGATTACTTAATGAGCAAGAATTAGCAATTGGAAAAGGTAAACAAGTAGGATCAGTTAGACAAAATGAAGTTGATCAATTAGCAGAAAATGAAATAGCAGAATCTGTTAATCAAAGTAAGCCAAACCAATTCATACCTAATAATAAAATAGATGCTAAAGATCAAAGTGGTCAGTATACTAAAGTTGTAAGTAAATTAAAGACTAATATAAATGTTAGTGGTGAAAATATTAATACAGGAAAGATAACTAGATTAGCTGATGGTACTTTAGAATTTACTGAGCAAAAAGTTCCTGTTAAAGAATTTTTATCTAAACAAAACTTTAGAATAGGTACTCCAGATTTAGCATCTGATGGTAAGTTAAGAAAAACTAATTCTTATGTAACATTTGATATTAATGATTCCACTGCTGAAAAACTAGATAAACCTGTTGAAGAAAAAGTAAAAGAACAAGAAGAGGCTGAAGAAAGAAATGAAGAAGTAAATAAGCAAGCAGAAGAACAGAATAAAGAAGATAGATTTAAAGAATTTGATAATGACGATTATACTGATGAATTATTTACTTCAAAAGTAGCTGCTGCTAATAAATCAAAAGCTACTAAACAACAGATTGCTAAGGCAAAAGAATGGTATAGTAATCATCCATTAAGTAAAGTATTTCCATTTGAGACTATGTTTAATGTCACTAATAAAGATGGTGTTGCTCAATGGACAATGGCTGGTATGACATTGTTTAAAGGTTCTGATTTTTCAGATATTTATCATGAAGCATTTCATGGTTTTAGTCAAGGTTTCTTATCACCTCAACAGAGAGAAGAACTATATGCTGAAGCAAGAAGAAAAAAAGGAACCTTTACAGATTATAATGGCAAAGACGTTACTTTTAAAGATGCTACTAATAAACAAATAGAAGAGTATTTAGCATTTGAATTCCGTGAATTCATGCTTAGTAAGGGTAATACTAAAAAAACCAAGGTAGGGAAAAAGACATTAAACTTTTTTCAAAAAATATTAAAAGCATTAGAATACTTTTTTACTGATGCTAGTTATACTGAAGTATATACTAATCCATTAGGTAATAGTAAAATCAAAGAAGTATTTGAAAATCTTAAAGTTGGTAATCTTAAAAGTTATAATTTCTCATTAGAGAATGCTGAGTTTGGTAAACTTAATTCTGGAATAACTGTAATAGAATCAAATGCAACTAGTACTGCTAAAAAAGGAGTACAACAAATAAATTATCAAGATTCTATGGTTATCAATGATATGATTGATAATTTCATAGCTGAATATGCTGTATTAAAAAGTACTAATAAATTAGACAGAGAAAGAATACAGGATATACAAGCCAAGTTAACTGGTAAGATTTCTATGGCTGAGCGTGCTGAACTTGTAGCTGAAGAAGCAGCTTTAAAACAAGGTGTAAGATATATGGGTATGCTTACTCAAAGTCCAAAGTTAATGGAACAAGCATACGGATGGGCATTAAAAGAATTAAGTCTTATTAAAGATCAACTTAATATAGACTATCTAAAATCTACAGATGCTACAGAAAAAGCTAGATTATTTAGAGATAAAGAGTTATTAGAATTTGCTATAGAAAACTTTAGTAATGTAAAAGGTAGTACAAAAATTAGTGATAACAAAACTAAATCTGGTGAAGTAATTAGAGGTGTTATTAGTCATCATCTTAGTAAAACAGGATTATTTAATACTGAAACATTATTAGAAAATGAAGAAATAGATGAAGCTACTGTAGCTGAAAAGGATAGACTAAGTAGTCAAAGTGGTAATGAAATATCATTAATTGAATTGTCTAAACCTGAAGTAATATTTTTATTAAAAACTTTACCTAATATTCAAAATGGTGTAGAGGTTAAGAATAGATTTGGAGTTACAGAACTAGCACCATTTAATGCAACCTGGAATAGATTAGCTAGAGCATTACAAAATACTCATGACTTTGATGCAATGTATTCTAAGCTACAAGATTTAGCATTAGAGTATGAACCAATTAAAACATTAATAGATAGACTTGGTGATCCTAGTGCAAGTACATTAGCCTCAGAACATAATTTACAATCTGCCTTTTTCCAAACCTTTGCTAAAACAAGAGTGCCGTTAATACAACATAGTTTAGAAGGTAACCAATCAAGAGTTGGAGAAGCTTTTAATTCTGATTCAGTTGTTGGTAAGAGATGGCAAGGAAATTTTGCAGCAGCTTTACCTAATACAAATCCTTATATCTTAACTGATAACTCAGGTAACTATTTAAATACAGCTAAAATATTAAAAGATTTTCCTTTAAGAAAAGCAATTTCTGATCCTTTGAGTTTTTACAAAGCTATAGGTTTTAATTTTACTGATACTAAAGAAATAAGTCAGCAAATTAAACAACCTAAATATAATCCTACATATGTACATGAGTATTTACAAAAAATAAATGAAGGTAAATCTGATATAAAAGAAGTCAGAGATCTTGGTACTTTAATGGAAGCAGAGTCACCACTATATAAATCCTTGCAAAATTTAGAATCAAGGTATTCTGATGTATTCTCTAATTTTGCTGTTACTAATGCTGAAGGTAATATGCAATTTGAGCATACATTAAATAACTCAATGAGTATAATGGTCAACAGTATAAACAATGCTCCAGACTATTTAACATTGATTTCTGCACCTCATATGGCTCATTTAAATATTGAGACTAATCCTTTTGCTGAATCATCACTATGGTTAAAATCATTATTTAAACTAGATTTAGAAAAGTCAAATCCTGAATATGGAAAACCTAGATATTACAAAAACTCAAGAGTGACTCTTGATTTAGTAAATCTAAGTGGTATAAATGTTAGAGAAAAAGATGCTAGTTCTGAAGGAGTAGCATCAGCAAGTGCTGATAAATTTGCTAAGTTAATAATGGATATTCATTTAAATTTTGCTGGTAAGCCTGAGTTAATGCGTCATGCTGATAAAGGTACATCATATTCAGTAACTATAAGTGGAAACTTTGAAGGTCAAGGTAAAGCAACTGATAACTATATACCTATTCAAAGTTTTAAAAACAAAGATTACGAATTACAAACTTATAATAGATTAATTCCACACATTTTAGCTGAGGTCAAGCGTATAACACAAATGACTGAACTTAATGAACTAAACAAAAAAGGTGAGTTAAAAGAAGATCTAGACTATGAATACATAGCTAGGGGTATGGAGTTTGCTGCTTTTGATAATGTATTAAGAACATCAACTAAAGATCAATTAAAGAAATTAGGTGTTACTAAAGAAACAACACTAACAGAGTTTGAAAATATTTTATCTGAAAATAGAGAACTTAGAGGTAGTATTCAAAAAGATCTTAATGATTATTTTGAAAAACAATTTGAAAAAACTGAAGCAAAAGCAAAAGAAGCAGATTACATAGGTGACAATGTTTTAAAAGAAGTTCAAGCTAGAACAGGTTTGACTAATCAAACAGAACAAAAGAAAGCTCTAGTTAGATCTTATGTACATAATAATTGGATACATAATATAGAATCTATTGCATTACTATATGGTGATTTAGCTCAATACAATAATGCTAAAGAAGGTTTTCATAAGCGTAATGCCGGTATTGGTTCTACAGGAACAATCTTTAGAACTGACACAAGTATGATTAATCATATAAATAATAATTTATATAAGACTAGTTATGCTGCACAGGCAGGATTTATGAAGAATATTCCTCAGCGAATGTTTAATGGACAGTTTAATACTGGCATTATAGTAGATCAAGACACACCTGCTGCATATAAAAAAGAATTAAAAGATGTATTAGGAGATAAAATTGGAGATTATGAGGGTGGTCAAAATGAAGCAGATGCACAAGCATTTATTTCATTTGATTCTTACCGTCAATTAAAAACAACAGAAGGTACTTGGAGTAATGAGCATGAAAAATTATTTCAAAAGTCAGTTAAAGGAGAAGAGATTACACCTAGAGATATAGTTAAGTTCTTCCCTGTTATTAAAGGTCAGTATTGGGGACCTCTTGCTAATACTAATAATGGTATTCCAATTACAGCGTTTCACAAATACTCACTCTTTCCAATGATACCTGGTGTTGCAAAAGGTAAAACAATGCAGAAGGTTCAAGAAAGAATGATGAAAGAAGGTATTGATTATATTACTTTTGAATCAGGATCTAAAGTAGGTAATGTTACTAAGAGCGGTAGTCCTCTTCAACAAGATGGTACAGGAGGTAGGAGAAACTTTGATAAGCTTTATACTTCTCAAAATAACCGTACTTTAGAACAAGATCTTATAGAAGATAAATTTGATGGGCAAGGTCAGCTTATTCCATACTTTACAAAAAACACTATACATCTAGAGTATTTAAAAAACCAATTGTCCATTTATGATGAAGCAAAGGGGAGTGTAATTTTTTCTACCCAGCTTAGAAAACTTATTGAAGATGGATTAATGGAAGAGGGTGTACCAATTGATTTTATCAAAGATGGTGGTACTAAAAAAGAATGGGATAATATTAAGAGTGAGCAAGCTAAAGAAAGCAAATCTCCATATTATAAAATGCTTAGAACTTATGAACGTAATTTGTCTAAGCTTACTCAAATAGCTAAAGACAAGCTGCTTGAGGAAATGAATTGGGAAGAGCAAACTGTTAATGGTAAGAAAGTTTTAAAGGGTGATATCAAGAACTTAATTGCGTTTGTAAAGAAAGAACTTACTAGACAAGATTTAGCACAGCATGAAATAGACTTTATTGAGTATGATGAAAACGGAAATTTAAAAAGAGATATATCTTATCATCTAAGTGTTGAAAGAATTGAAAAGCTTTTAAATGCATTAATGGTTAAGAAGCTGGTTAAACAAAAAGTAAATGGTGAAGGTCTTATACAAGTAGCTAGTACCTTAATGGAAGATTTATCTTCAACTGAAGGTAGAAACTTTGATAATCCAACTGAAGAAGAATTAAAAAAGTTTGGTTCTAATGATCTTCCTTTTTATAGAGAAGGTAAAGGTAAAGATGGAGCAACATCAGCAATGAAAGTTAAAGTTGCTTTACAAGGTGATTTTGTAAACTTATTACAAATGACTCATTTAGATAATCAACCTATTGGAGATAGGCAACGTTTGAATGAAATGATCAAAGATGATGACTGGTTAGATACTGGTAGAAACCGTGAGATGGTTACTATGGTTGGTGTACGTATTCCTGTTCAAGGTTTAAACTCTATGGAGTTCATGGAAGTATATGAATTTTTAGATCCATCTGCAGGTTCAGTAATAGTTCCACCAACAGAGATTGTTACTAAGTCAGGGGCTGACTTTGACGTTGATAAAATGACGGTAATGATGCCTAGTATACGTAAAGCTAAATATGAAAAGGGTGAGTTTGGTTTTAGTCAGAAAGTTGCAGATCCTCAAATGTGGAACTGGACTAAAGAAGAGTTAGATCAAGAGTATAAAGAATATCTAGACTTTCAACAAAAATTACAAGGTCTTGATAAGAATATTGAAAATGATCTTTTAATAATGCGAATTACTGGTCAAACAACTGAAGAACTAGACGCTGAGAAAAAAGAAGAATTTGAAGAGTTAATTAATAATGGTGAAGTTTTAAGTTCTGAAAACTTTAAGAAAAAACGTTTAGGTTCTAAAGCTGTAGAGAATGATCTTATAATGAATATTAAAGACATTCTAGCATTACCTACAAACTTTAAAAGTCTTGTTACACCTAATAGTACAGATATACTTGATCCTCTTGTTGAAGAGTTTAGGGAATCAGCTAGAGAGGATGATATGACGGATGTAATTTATGCTGAAGAAGGTGAACAAAAAAGAAAAGGACCAAAGGGTAATAATGTTATGTCTCATACTAGAGCATTAGAGATTGGTTATAACTTAGGTAAACATGGATCTAATAGTGTTGGTAAAGCTACATTAGGTTTAGGAGCAGTTGATAATACTTATAATACTTTATTTAACCGTATTGGTGCTCATATGAGTCCAGGTACTGTACGTAGTGAAGATATGGCTGCAGCTAGAGCTGTTATAAAAGATAAAACATCTTCTAAAAAAGCTAAAGAAGAAGCAAATAAACTTATAGATAGTTGGCAACCACAAAAGTTATTAGTACCACATAATACAATACAGGTTGATGGACAAAAAGCTATTTCATTATCTGGACTTAAAGATGCTGATGGTACTAATTCTATATCAGATGTAATTAACCAATTAATAAATGGTTGGGTTGATATTGCAGCAAATGATTTTATATTTGATTTACAAGGTAATAAAGAAACAGCATCCACATTGTTATTTATGATGCAAGCTGGAGTTCCAATTAGAACGGCTATAGCTGTTGTGTCATCTCCTTTAGTAAAAGAATATATTGCAACGCAACAAAGAGCAGCAAGTGTTCTTAGAACTAAAACTGGATTTGGTCCACAAGATGCTAATAAAGCCAAGCAGTGGGCAAAAGATAATGTTATTAACAAGCATATAGATCAAGGTGATTTAAAACTTAATGATGAAGGTTATTATACTAGAGCTTCTTTAGCTACCGTTACACAAAATGTTAATGGGGGTAAAGCATTTACTAAACAAGACATAGAAAACATAATAAAATCTACTAAAAATCAAAGACAAACAAAGAACCAAGGTAAAACTTATGTTCCAACATCATTAGATATAGAAGTCTTCAAACACTTTTTAGAAATTGAAAATATGGCTGATCCAATTGGCTCTATTAAAATGACTACTAATGTTGATACTAGTAGAGATGTAAGTTTGTATGATGCTCAACAACGTTTAGGTAAAGTAGCCGGACTTAAAGAAGATGGTAGAATACCTAAAAGCATGATTGATGGATTAATGAATAATTCACCAATTGGAAGTTTCTTTATACAAGACTTCCAAGTAGAACTTCTAGGTCAGATATTTCCAGCTAGAAATGCTAAAGAGATTAATAATTATGTTAGAGATAATATAACAAGTGCAGAAGCTAAAAATTTATTTGGTAAAAAAGATATTACAGTTCAAAATTGGAAAGGAGATTTTATAAACTTTGTATTCCAAAATGAATTAACATATTTTGATATAGATAATACTGACTATTATAAAAGTAGATCAACTCAAGTTGCAGGTAAAGAAGCATCACCCGCTTTATTAGAAAGAGGTGCTTTTGTAAAAAACGGAGTATTGTATTATGATAAAGCTGCTTTAATTAGACAATATGATAGCTCTATGTATACATCAAGAGAGTATAACAGTGAGTATGGATTAGCTTTAATTAACGGTAAAGTTTTTGAAAGACCAGAACAATATTTTCAATTTGCATTTGAAAGAGAAACTTTAAGAGATAGCTATCCTTTAAAAGATATACAAAGTACAGTACTATTTAAAGAAAAGTTAAATCAAGTTAAAAATTCAACAGCATTTACACAAACAGAAAATGAAAGTAGTGCATATAATAATAAACGTAAAGTTAAATATGCATATGAGTTATGGCTAAGAGATACTGCTTTAAATAACTTATATAACTTTAATCAGATGTTTACATTAAAAGATGTAAACTATGGATCTAGATTTATAAGATTAAGAGAAGAATATCCTGAATTAGCTAAATCATTTCAATTAATGAATGCATTGTCTTTTGATAATCCAAAAGAAGGTAATAGAAAGAACTTATTTCTAAATGAAAGAGAATTAGGTGTTGATCAAAAGAATATATTACATGAGAACATAATGAATCTTCAAAGCTTTGAAAAAGTAAGAGAAGTTTTACCTGATGCTACGGTAGCTCAAATTAATGAGATCAATGATTTCTTTAGTAAGATGCCTATTGTAGGATTTATGCAGTCTGGTATGAATACTAAAAGTCAATACGCTCTCACTCAGTTCTTACCTCAAGATAAAATGTATTCTATTATTGCTGAGCCAATGAAGAATTTTAATAATGGGTTGGCTAGTAAAGCTAATGATCCTGCTATAAAATATTTAGATTTATTTACAAAGCAATTTAAAACTAAAAATGCATCCAGTAAAAGAAAGAGCAGAATTAGAGGTAAAGACTATTCAAATAATGTTACTTTAAGTTTATTACATGGTCCATCTTTAAATCAACAAATGAATAGTATAAAAGATGCTATTGTAGCACCTTTATTACAACCTGGTTTTGAATACGGAGTTATGGATATTTCAGATTCTAAAGAGGGACAATTAAGCTTATTTAAACAAGAAACAACAGAACCTCAGTACTATGAAGGAAATATTACACCTGAAAAAGATACTATATTTGTATTTGGAAGTAATCCAATAGGGGTCAATGGCAATCCTAAAAAGTATCCTAACATGTCTGCTTCAGTAGCAACAACTCAATTTGGTGTAAAACAAGGTGAGATAATGGATAATAGATTATCTGACTCCGGTGATGCATATGGTTTAGTTACTGTTAAAGGACCTGGTCAACAAAAAAGTTTAACTCATTCTGAAATTTCTACCAACATTGCAAAAATGTACCAAGTGGCTAGAGAAAATCCAACTAAAAAGTTTAAAGTAGCATATAGAAAAGGTAGAAACAATAACGGATATACTACCAAAGAAATGATTAGGATGTTTAATGACGGATCATATATACAAAGATTAGATGCACAAGGTGATGTAGAAGAAGTTCTTGAAATTCCTAGTAATGTTATATTCAGTAAAGAATATTATGATCAAGGTAATTTTAATTTTGAAGCCCCTAAACAAACACCTAGTCAAGAAGCAATAACTGGCACTGTCAACAGTACTGAGTATGAAGCTTTACTATACTCAACTGGTGATTTAGAAAGATCTCAACTAAAAAATACACTTGAAAATCATCCAGATAAGTCATTTGTATATAACGGTTCATTAAAAGCAGAAGCTCCTCTTACAGGTAGAAAAAACAGTGAAAAGCTACATGGTTTAGCTAAGAATGCAATTGGTATAACTACTAAGATGAGTTATAGCATGGAAGCTGGTAAGGTTAGATCAGATGAAGTAAGGGATGTAGATGGTAAAATTAATCCAGAAGTTAAAGAATCTATTGATGCCAATATAAAAAATATTAGAGAACATGTTGCACAAGGTCAAACATTAGCTTTTGATAGAGCTGGTTATGGACAAGATATGATTGTAACTCAACAAAACGGTAATCAAAATGCTCCTCAAACTTTTGTATATTTGTCTGAACAGCTTTACAAAAACTTTGGATATGTAAACCCTGGATATTTAAATAACAGTCTTAATAATGCTACTGTTAAAGAATCAGTTGCTAGACTGCAAGAGAATCAGAATATAACTGATAAAGAAATAAATAGAACTATAGATAATTACTCTGATAAAGATGTAATAGAGTTCATGAAAAACTGTATATAAAATGGCAAGTTGTCCTAACATTAATTTAGCTGAGTGGAAAGCACTTGAATCAGCTGTTGGTAAGTTTGAAGCTTACAAAGACTATATGGAAACTAATGGAGAGATTAGAGATTCACAAGTAGTTATTGATAAGATACAGCTAAGAGATGCTGCTAGAGTAGAAGATACTGCTAGGGTACAAGATGTCACTAGGGAAGAAGATATGATTAGAGAAGATGACCCTAATCAGTTTAGTTCTCAACCTTCCATTGCTGAATTAGCAAACAAAACTATTAATGATACATTACAACCTTTATCACTAGACTCACTTAAAAGAACAAGAGCCGGTGAACTTGCTGATAAGATGAGCCGTGCATTAGGTGTTGACTACAGTTATGTTACACCTGAGCAAGCAAAAGATATTACTAAGAATGCACAGAACCCATGGAGTGGACAACCTGCTTTCTTTTTTGGTGGACGTGTATATCTACTAGAAGGTAGACTAAGTACAGAGAATGTATTCCATGAATTTTCACACCCAGTAGTAAGGCATTTATCTAAAGAGAACACTGAAGTATTTAATAAGCTATACAATGAGGTAATGGCTACAGACCAAGGTATTGATATTCTGGCGCAGGTTAAACGGGAATACCCGTTCCTTACAGAAGTAAATGATTTTGTCAAAGAAGAAGTAATAGTAAAAGCACTTACAGAGTCCGGTAAGAATAAGATAAATAAGATAAAGAACAAGAGTGGTTTTGCAAAGGCAATAGCTAATATAATGTATGCTATAAGACAAGCAATGAGAAAG
>TARA_R110002153_G_scaffold43443_2_pt1 | contig 15276 bp, 15 predicted proteins | sample TARA_R110002153 | Tara Oceans TARA_R110002153 (sample SAMEA4398193) | marine metagenome | biome: Polar Biome; feature: [SRF] surface water layer (ENVO:00010504); material: water (ENVO:00002006), including particulate matter (ENVO:01000060) such as... | depth 5 m
TGGGTTTTTTCAGTCGCAAAAGTTGTATTCTTGTTACCTCCTTCAGGGTTTAATCCCATAGCAACAGCAATCGCTTCAATGAGTGTAGATTTTCCTGACCCATTTTCTCCTACAAAAAATGTCACATCAGGATGAAAATCAAGGTGTTCTAGACCTTTTATACTTGGAATACTGAATGGAAAATCATCAAAACTACTTATTTTATCCCGTTTTAACTCGATTTTTTTTAGGTATGGTTTTTCATTAAAACTCATAATGCACTTACTGTAATTAAGTATTGTTATTCTACCATCTTCGCAACACACGCTTTCATTAGCTAGTGATTAAAGTGGGTCTAATTGATTTTTGATGTCTGTTTCGACTCAAAGCGGAAATAATGGAAGCAAATACCACTGCATCCATACTGCTATTTGGGATGGTTAAATCTTTGGAAATCTTCGGGGATTTTCAGAGACGCTGATTTAAGCACATAGGGATTTCAGTGTGCGTCTCCTCGTAGTTCGAAGTCGAATTTCGCATGTGTGCCAGAAGCGGATTATCAGGGATAACATTCCCTCTGCAAATTTCAGCGGCTCTGACCCCGCAGTTCATGACCCCGCAGTTCACAGCTCATTACATTTAGCAATGTGTAAATATTTTAGTTTAATTCTTTCATCGAATTGGGCAGTTAGGAGAAGCTTAAATGGAAAGCGAACAATTTGAAAAACATTTAAGAGCAAAAGAAGCCATAAAAGATGTTCTTTATTTTTATATGGAGTTGCTTGACTATACTGGCTTGTATACCGACTGCAATGAGTTTGGTAAGTTTGATCCTGAGGTCTATATTGATTGTGTAGCAACAGAACATAGTCTCTCCGAACCTGACGCTGAGTTATTGCATGAGGCGAGTGCTATTAAATTACTGTGTTCAGTATTTCATCTTTGGGAGCAAAATAACTATCCAAAAGATAGCTTCCTAACTACGGATTTAGTCAAAAAATTGCTTGATGAAGGCAGAATAGATCATTTGCCAGAGTTAAAAAATATTCTAGAGAAATCACTTACTTCCTATCATGAAGCTAAGGAGCTTTCATTTTGTATTCGACAAAATTACGTAGTTAAATTTTTTGCTGAATTAATCGCAGAGCGCTAAATAAATCGTCAAATTCGTATTTATACAGCAAAACTTCAACGTCCGCTTTCCTCCTAATTGGGATCGTTCACTGGATAGAACATGAACAGCCGCTTTTGGCACAGACTTCCCAGTCAAGCCCCATTTAGTGATCTTACAATGTGATTCGTTTTGGCGAACGGCAAAAAAGAGCGAAAGCGGAAGAGCAAAGCTGCATACTAATGATATTTTAGTCGACGCTAGCCAATATTATCGTTAAATCCGTTGCATTGACGAGTGCAAATTTGCGCTTGAAAAGTTCACCCCTTTCATCGAAGAACAAGAGTTCGGCAATTTCTGCCTTGTACTTTTGCATAAATTCATCTGTTTCTGGATAGCCTGTGCGTGATACTAAATAGTTCACGGTATCACCAAGCTCCGCCTTGGTATTATTTATTTCAATCGTCTGTTGATTGCTCACTACTCGATTAAGATCGTAAATAAAAACCACTGACTTTTTGCCATTGCCAATTTGATTCAAATCGTCATCGATAGGCGCCGGTAATGACCAGATAAGTGCAGCAATGAAAACTGCAATGGATCCAATTATCAGGAGGGTCTTTTTCATAGCGTTTAACTTCTCATTATACTCTACTTAGCATTACACTAAATTCGAGCTAGAACTGCGGGGTCACCCATAAGTCAGCCGTTGTCAACAGTGCGATAAAAGTCGGATCGCTTTTTAGCAAACATTTAAGTTTGTGTTTCCTTACAGTGTGGTCCGGTTTTTATTCACTAATATGTTTTTCTATTGGTTGTGCTGGATAAGTTATCCGCAACAGTCACCCATCTGGCTCTAGTCCTTGGCCTGTAAAGGCCAATTTCCCACGCACGTTAGTGCGCCACAAAAACGTCAGTTCCCCATGTTATCCAATGCGATAAACGCACAGAGATTGTGGCTAGGCTTTCGCCTTCCAGACCCAACTTGGCTTAACATGCGGGCGAACAAAATAAAGTCCGGTATCACCCTCCATTCAGAGAAACACTGGTTTGTTATCCAACCCCACAAACTGGCTGAATGACACCGGGAAACTAGCTAAAAGCGCGTTCGATATCGAAGACCTGTTTGTTCTTTAACATGTGAAATACCGCCCTGGCGATTTTGTGAGCCACAGCCCTAATGGCCACAATGCCATTGCGTTTTTGCTTCTTACGCTCGTAAAAACGTTTGGCTTTGGCATCGAACCGCACAAGGTAATGAGCCGCTTCTGAGAAGGCCCATGACAAATATTTATTACCTGCTTTACGGTTACCAGTGCCTTTCTTCTTGCCGTTACTTTCACGCACACTGTTGACGCAACGACAATAAGAGGCGTAATTACCCGCAGCTTCAAATCGCTTGATGTCACCTGTTTCTAACATGATAGTTAAACCTAAAATCGGACCAATACCGGTTACGCTGGTCAGCAGTTTGAATTCATCTTTAAGCTCCACTGCTTCCAGTGTTTGTTGCTCTATGATGGCAATCTGTTTGTCTAAGGTCTTGAGTGTCATGAGATTGCTATGGGCTGAATGATACAAAAAACTGCCTATCTCGAAAGGTACTTTAAAGTCTTTTTTACGGATATCGACACAACTAACCCGATATCCTAACGAACGCCAGATTTGATTTTGAATGCTTATCACATGGCTGGATGCATGTTTCACTAATTGCCGACGACGACGTAATAAATCTCTCACTTGTCGATATTCAGGCGGGTAAATATGACCTGTAGGTAAAATCCCCAATCGCATTAAATGGGCAAGGTGAAACGCATCCTGATGGTCGCCACTGTATTTTAAGCCGTCGTATTGCTTAACCGCTGCCGTGTTAACCAGATCCACTTGGTAGTCCTGTTCAATCAGGCCATCCACTAGCCAATACCAATTGAATGTTGATTCAACAGCCACGGCTTTTATCTGCTCTTTGTAAGGCGCGAGCAGCGCAAGTGTGGCCTTTAAGTTGTTGTCGATACGTTTATCCACAACCTTATTATCCTCTTCATCGATGACAACCACGACGTGATTGTTTGAATGTAAGTCAATGCCGCAGTAAAGTGACATAACAGCCTCCCGTTTGTGATGGTTTGAGTACCTTTCAGCATAGCTGAACATGAACTCGGAGGCTGACTTGAGGATTTTCAGAGCCGCTGAAATTGCATAGAGAGTTTAATCCCTGAATGACATCTGGCCCCTAACTCGATATCAGATTTTTTAATCTCTATTGTTAGGTTAAGCACTGACTATTCTAATTTATCCACACTTTGATATCGGCTTTGTTTCTGCCTGTTAAAAAGACAGTTCAAGACTGAGCGACTAAAGTTAAGGTGAGCTCAAGTAATCGTATCCTTTATTTTACAAAATATCATTTACCTCAGACATAAATATCAAGATGTTTAAAACCTTTGTTATCTTTATCGTTTTGATCATTTTCGTTATCAGTGCTTGGCTCAGAGGTCTCTTCAACTTTTTTAGTTTCTTGTTCTTTCGGTTTTTTCTTAAACTTAGATTGTTGCTGCTGGCGGGCTTCACGCTCTTCTAAATGAAGCTCTTGCTCTTTATCGCTCAGCTCGCGCAAGGCTGACTCTTTAAGCACTTTCTGTACTTTTAGCTCATCATGCTTGATGGGCTCTTTACCTTCGCGGGGTAAAATTGAAAATAATAAATCGCTACTCATAAGCTTTTAGCCTGTTTTTTAACCAATATTGAACTATATCGTCACGCTTTAACAAGTCTTTACCCAATGCTTTGGATCACTACTGTAGTGTTAAGACCCTATTTAGTCGATTTAGTTTTAAGTAAGAGGCAAAAACCTCTACTTTAAGCGCTATTTAGACTTGCATTAATAAGGCCAATTGAATAATGTATGCGCCAAGATTGAGTGGGTCACAAAATACAACTTAGTATAGTCGTTTCACACCTAACAACAGGATTACATATTTTGAAAAATTCATTGCAAGGCGTCCATCACCACCATAAAGCTTAACCTTTCAGGTCTAGGCTGGAGGGTTTAATTATCCTTCCAGTGGCGCAGAAATTTTTCTCAACCCTCGGAAGGTAACTTTCGGGGGTTTTTCATTTAAAGACCCCGAGCAATGAATCATCGGCAATGTTGCCAAGCACAATTTGAAATTAGAAAACTAAACGGGATAAACCATGAGTGACAACAACAGACTTCGTATCGCAGTGCAAAAATCAGGTCGCCTTAGTGACGACAGCATTGCTTTGTTAAAAGCCATTGGCATCAAACTACAAATACGGGATCGTTTGTTGATAGCTCATTCAACCAATCAGCCCATCGACCTATTATTAGTGCGTGATGACGATATCCCTGGATTAGTTATGGATGGCGTAGTTGATTTAGGTTTTATTGGCGAAAACGAGTTAGAAGAAAAAATGCTTGAACGCCAAGCCGCGGGTAAACGTCATGACTATAAAGAATTACGTCGCTTAGATTACGGTGGCTGTCGTTTGTCTATTGCTGTCCCCAATGAATTTAATTATCAAGGCGTGCAATCATTGATGGGTAAAAAGGTAGCAACCACCTACCCCTTTTTATTAGAGCGTTTTTTCAAAGAAAACAACGTTAATGCCCAAGCGGTCATGTTAACGGGTTCGGTTGAAGTAGCCCCACGCGCAGGCGTTGCAGACGCTATTTGTGACTTGGTCTCTACAGGTGCCACGTTAGAAGCCAACGGTTTACGTGAAGAAGAAGTCATTTTTCGCTCTAAAGCAATTTTTATCCAACGTTCAGGTGAATTGACCGAGGCGAAACAAGCCCTGATCAATAAATTATTGCCACGTATCGACGGTGTGATCCAAGCAAAAGAAAGTAAATACATCATGTTACACGCACCCAAAGCTTACTTAGAGCAAGTTAAAACTTTATTGCCCGGTTCTGAAAACCCAACCGTATTACCACTTGCGGGTAACGATAACATCGTCGCAATCCATGTGGTGAGCCCAGAAAACTTATTCTGGGAAACCATGGAAAAACTCAAAGCATTGGGCTGCAGTTCTATACTCGTTATGCCCATTGAAAAGATGATGAACTAGGAGCACGAAGTAGTCATGCAAAAGTGGTCAGCGCTAAATACCGAACAACAACAAGCTTTACTCAGTCGACCTGCCATGGCCGATACGGCTAAGTTAAGTCAAATCGTTGCGGATATTATCCAGCAAGTAAAAGAACAAGGCGATCAAGCCTTATTCGCTTTAACTGAACGTTTTGACGGTGCCAAGCTCAGCCAATTAGCGATTGCTGAATCGGCGATGCAAGACCTTGAAGCTCAGCTTGAGCCCAAAGTGAAGCGCGCCATTGAGCAGGCCTATGCCAATATTAAACGGTTTCATCAGGCCCAATATCCAAGTGACGTCAAAGTTGAGACCTCACCTGGTGTATTATGTGAACTCAAACACACACCATTATCCTCTGTCGGTTTGTATATTCCAGGCGGCAGTGCGCCCCTGCCTTCTACCGTATTAATGTTAGGGGTAACGGCACAAGTAGCAGGTTGCGAACGCAAAGTATTATGCACGCCGCCCAACAAACAAGGTGAAATTGCCCTTGAAATTCGCTACGCAGCAAAACTATGTGGCATTGATGAAATCTACCTAGTAGGCGGCGCCCAAGCGATTGCAGCTCTTGCCTTAGGTACAGAATCGCTAAGCAAAGTTGATAAAATTTTTGGTCCGGGTAATAGTTTTGTTACCGAAGCTAAACAACAGGTTAGCCGCATTCCAGCGGGTCCCGCTATTGATATGCCAGCAGGTCCTTCTGAAGTACTGGTTATTGCAGACGCTAAGGCTAATCCGATTTTTGTTGCGGCAGATTTATTATCGCAGGCTGAGCACGGTGCTGACTCTCAAGCAGTGCTAGTCTCAGACAGTGCCGCATTAATTGACGCAGTTAAACTACAAGTCAGCCAACAACTAGCTACTTTAAGTCGCCAAACCATTGCTGCACAAGCCGTGCAACATAGTCGTTATATTCTGACCGATTCAATAGATGAAGCGTTTGAAGTCAGTAACGCCTACGCGCCTGAGCACTTAATTGTGCAAGTAGAGCAAGCTCGTGACGCACTGCCAAAATTAAAAAATGCCGGTTCTATCTTTGTCGGCCAATGGTCACCTGAGTCAGCGGGCGATTATGCCAGTGGGACTAACCATGTATTACCAACTTATGGCTATGCCCGCAATTACTCTAGCTTAGGCTTAGCCGACTTTATGCGCCGTTACACGGTGCAAGAACTCAGCTATCAAGGACTGCGTTATATCGGCAATGCCATTATGGACTTAGCCGATGCTGAAGGCCTCGATGCCCACAGACAAGCGGTAGCACTGCGCCTTAATCAAGGAGCGCAAAAATGAGTCAATTACTCAATAGCCAAGTGAATACCTTAGTCGATAAATTGGTATGCGAAAATCTCAAAGCTTTAGTGCCTTATGAATCAGCACGCCGTTTATTTGCAGCCAGCGACAACAACCAAGATGCACAGATTCCAGTGTGGCTTAATGCCAATGAATCGCCTTTTGCCAATGATTATGTCTTGGATTGTGAGCGTCTCAACCGCTATCCTGATTGCCAACCACGCAGCCTTATTAAGACTTATGCTGCTTACGCACGGGTCTATGACACACAATTATTAGTCAGTCGCGGGGCGGATGAAGGCATTGAATTACTTATTCGTGCTTTTTGTACCCCAGGCAAGGATAGGATTTTAATTTGTCCGCCTACCTATGGCATGTACGCTATTAGTGCACAAACTTGTAATGTGGGTGTGGATATCGCGCCCTTAAATGCTGATTTCACATTAGACCTTGAAGCAATTAAAGCCTTTAAAGATAAGGTCAACGTAGTATTTATTTGTTCGCCCAACAATCCTACAGGCACGAGTGTTGCCCCAGATCAAATAAAGCAAGTACTCACTCACTTTGCTGACTCTGCTTTGGTTGTGGTCGATGAGGCCTATATCGAGTTTGACTTAAAAAGTAGCTTTGCTCGACGCATAGCTGACTATCCTAATCTGGTTATCTTACGTACCTTATCCAAAGCGTTTGCACTAGCAGGGATCCGTTGTGGCTTTACTTTGGCTAACCAAGCCATTATTCATACCTTGCTCAAAGTGATAGCACCTTATCCTATGCCAGAGCCAGTGGCCCAAATTGCCGCCCAAGCGATAAGTAGCAAAGGCGTCAGCATCATGGCAGAACAAGTTAATATTATCGGGCTTGAAAAAAACAAGCTAAAGCAGGGGTTAAAAGCCTTTTCAGAGATAGAGCTCGTTGGTGATGACAAAGCTAATTTTATTCTATTTCGCTGCGCGCAAAAGCAAGCCTTGATGGACTTTTTAGTCAGCAACAAGATGTTTATTCGTGATCAAAGTAAACAATATAGTTTGGCCAACTGCCTGCGTATTACGGTAGGCAGTGCGCAACAAAATGCGCAGTTGCTAGCGCTAATTAATCAATTTTACCAAACCTTAGGAACCCCAACATGAGTCAACAAGCTATTCTTTTTATCGACCGTGATGGCACATTAGTCGAAGAGCCTGCCATTGATAAACAATTGGACAGCCTAGCTAAGCTTGTTTTTGAACCACAGGTAATCCCTGTATTGCTTAAATTACAGCAAGCTGGTTTTCGTTTAGTGATGGTGACCAACCAAGATGGTTTAGGCACCGACAGTTTCCCGCAAGCCGATTTTGATGCGCCACACAATATGATGATGGCCATCTTTGCCAGCCAAGGGGTAAAATTTGACGATGTCTTGATTTGCCCGCATTTTGAACATGAAAATTGCAGTTGCCGCAAACCTAAATTGGGCATGGTTAAAGACTATCTGCAACAGGGAAGAGTCGACTTTACCCGCTCTTTCGTGATTGGCGATAGAGCTACTGATATTCAGTTAGCTGAGAATATGGGCATCGTTGGCATCAAATACGATCGCACTGATAATCATTGGTTGGCCATCGAAAAACAGTTATTGGCTTCAACCCGCGTGGCCACTGTAGTGCGTAAAACATCTGAAACCAAGATTGAAGTCACCGTTGATTTGGATTCAAGCGCTAAATCAAGCATTCATACTGGCATGGGCTTTTTTGATCACATGCTCGATCAAATCGCGACCCACGGTGGTTTTGAGCTAAACCTTAAAACCGACGGTGATCTACACATTGATGATCACCACAGTGTTGAAGATACCGCCCTTGCCTTGGGTGAAGCGCTGAAAAAAGCCTTAGGCGACAAACGAGGTATTGGCCGTTTTGGCTTTGCCTTACCTATGGATGAATGCCGCGCAGAATGCATTATGGATATTTCAAATCGTCCCCACCTGAAATTTGAGGCGGAGTTTAGCCGCGATCAAGTAGGAGAAATGGCCACCGAAATGGTGCCACACTTCTTTTATTCTATTGCCCAAGCCATGGGATTATCGCTACACCTGTCAACCACAGAAGGCAATGCCCATCACCAAGTAGAAAGTTTATTTAAAGTGTTTGGCCGCGCATTACGTCAAGCCATTCATAAACAAGGTGAAACCCTGCCAAGCAGCAAAGGAGCGCTGTAAGCATGAGCCAGCAAATCGTTATCGTTAATACTGGTTGCGCTAATATCTCTTCGGTTAAATTTGCCGTTGAGCGACTAGGTGTAAGAGTGCAAGTTAGTGACGACTTGGCGATTATTAAGCGTGCAGACAAAGTCTTTTTGCCCGGTGTCGGCAGCGCTAATGCGGCGATGGCCAGTATTGAACATAAGAACTTGGTTAACTGTATTCAAGGTTTACAACAACCGGTACTGGGAATTTGTTTGGGCATGCAGTTGATGGTTGAAAAATCGGCTGAAAGCCTAAACGGTTCAACCCCTTGTTTAAATCTTATTCCCGGCGAAGTAAAACGCATGCAAGTAGGCGACTTACGCTTACCTCACATGGGCTGGAATACTGTTACGCCGCTAGATAACACCTCGCTTTTTAAAGGTATTCCAGCGGCAACCTACTTTTATTTTGTTCACAGTTTTGCTGTTGCGCTCAGTGAGTTCACTCTGGCCAGTTGCCAATACGGTATGGACTTTTCTGCTGCCTTGCACAAAGACAATTTCTTTGGTGTGCAGTTTCACCCAGAGCGCTCCAGCGATGCCGGTGCTCAGTTATTAAAGAATTTTATAGAGTTGTAAACATGATTATCCCAGCCATAGATTTAATAGATGGAAATGTAGTACGCCTCTACCAAGGTGATTACGCGCAAAAAACTGAATATAAGTTAAACCCGATAGATGTAGTTAATGATTACGCCAATCAAGGTGCTAAGTGGTTACACATAGTTGACTTGACCGGTGCCAAAGACACCAGTAAACGTCAACTAAAATTAATCGCTGACATGGTCGCCACTAAGCGCATGGATTTTCAGGCTGGCGGCGGTATTCGCACTGAGCAAGATGTGGCCCAGCTACTTGATATCGGGGTAAAACGGGTAGTCATCGGTTCATTAGCCGTAAAAGAGCCTGAGTTGGTTAAATCATGGGTGCGACAATATGGTAGCGAAGCGATCGTCTTGGCTCTTGATATTAACATCGATGCAAGCGGTAATAAGTTTATTGCCACTCACGGTTGGCAAGAAAACTCAGGCGTGTCGATTGAGGCCTTATTAGCAGACTTTTTGTCAGTGGGCGCTCAACATGTCTTGTGTACCGATATAAGCCGCGACGGCACCCTTCAAGGCGCTAATCATCAGTTGTACGCTGAGTTAGCTGCCCGTTTCCCCACTGTTGGTTGGCAAGCTTCAGGCGGTATCGGTCAATTAGCTGACATTGAAGTACTCAAACCAACTGGCGTCAGTGGTGTGATACTGGGAAGAGCATTACTGGAAGGTAAATTTACGCTTGAACAAGCGATTGCCTGCTGGCAAGCATAAAGCCTATGAAACTCGCTGGAAAGTAAAACAAACAATCGTGTAATAAAAAAATGGGGCTAAAATCCCTATCAAGATTGCACCTCATGGGCTGTTGCTGAATAATTCAGCCCTCAAGTTAAATTGCATGGAACTTTAGGTCTGTGCTTTATAAAAAACAATTACTTAATAGGAATCGATAATGGCGGCGTTTGGTACAGTGTTTATGCCTCTTATGGCATTAACTACCTTCGAGAACAATCAATGGAGCCCAGCAACAACGGTAGCGGCCGATAGCATTAAACTGCATCCTGGTGCGCACGTATTGCATTACTCGAGTACATGCTTTGAAGGTCTAAAAGCCTTTCGTCATGAAGATGGCAGCATTCATGTATTTAGAATGGACCAAAACGTCAAACGTTTCGCTCAAAGCAGTCGTTTCTTAAGTCTACCTGCCATTGATGAAGCCCAAGTATCACAAATGATCTTAGACATTGTGGCGCAGTACAAAGACGAAGTCCCTGCACCACCGGGCTCACTGTATATTCGCCCAACCCACATTGGTACAGAAGGCGCAATAGGTAAAGCCGCAGCGCCCACATCGACATCGATGTTATATGTACTGTTATCGCCAGTAGGCGATTATTTTACTGCCGGTGCCAAAGCCTTACGGATTTTATTAGATGAAACTGGCATGCGCTGCGCCCCGCATATGGGCATGATCAAAAGCGGCGGCAACTACGCCAGTGCCCTTGGCCCAATATTAAAAGCGAAAGCCGAAGTTCAAGCAGACCAAATATTGTTTTGCCCTAAGGGTGACGTACAAGAAACAGGTGCAGCCAACTTTTTACTAATTGATGGCAATGAGATCATTACCAAAGGCTTAGATTCTAGCTTTTTACACGGTGTAACTCGTTCATCTATTTTAACTTTAGCCGCTGATTTAGGCATGACAGTAAGTGAACGCAATATTACGGTGACAGAATTGCTAGAACGCGCAGCTAAACCAGGCGTTGAAGCCGCCCTATCAGGCACTGCAGCGGTATTAACGCCAATCGGTACCTTTATCCACAACGATAAAGAATACACCGTAGGCTCAGGTGAAGCAGGCCCAACAACGCAAAAACTGCGTCAAGCATTGAACAACATTCAATGGGGCAAAGCACCTGATACCCATGGTTGGTTAACGAAAGTCATTTGAGCCTCGAGCGACGAGTAAAAGAACAGGCAAAACATGCTTATATTTGTCCTGATAAAATTTTGTTTTTTACGCCAGACGCACGCAGCTAGCAACTCGATGTTGATTTAAATTTTTTTGTTCGCAGCTCGTGGCTCGAAACTCGCAGTTGCTCTTAAGGAACTATTATGCTCGCAAGACGCATTATTCCCTGTTTAGATGTAAAAGATGGCAAAGTGGTTAAAGGCGTTAAATTCCGCAACCATGAGATCATTGGTGACATAGTGCCCCTTGCCCAGCGTTACGCTGAAGAAGGCGCCGACGAACTGGTTTTTTACGATATTACCGCATCCAGCGATCAGCGGGTGGTTGATAAAAGTTGGGTTACACGTATTGCCCAAGTCATTGATATTCCTTTTTGTGTGGCTGGTGGTATTAAAACCGTTGAGCAGGCGGGTTATATTCTGGAAATGGGCGCTGACAAAATTTCAGTCAATTCCCCAGCTCTGGCCGATCCTGAACTGATCACGCGTTTACACGATACTTTTGGTCAGCAGTGTGTGGTGGTGGGTATTGATAGTTTCTTCAACGAAACAAGCGGTCAGTATCAAGTTCATCAATACACTGGCGATGAAAGCCGCACACAAGTCACCGCATGGCAAACCGCCGATTGGGTTAAAGAAGTACAACAACGCGGCGCCGGTGAAATTGTCTTGAACTGTATGAACCAAGACGGCGTGCGCCAAGGTTACGATATCGCCCAATTAGCCGCAATTCGCCAAAGCTGCAAAGTGCCACTCATTGCCTCTGGCGGTGCCGGTGAAATGGTGCATTTTAAAAACGTATTTGAACAAGCGGATGTCGATGGCGCTTTAGCCGCTTCAGTATTTCACAAAGGCATCATCCCTATTCAAGACTTAAAGGCTTACTTGAGAACACAGGGAATAGCTATAAGGGATTAGGAGCAGCGGCGAGTTTCGAGCTGCGAGCTGCGAGCAACAGATAAAGCTAAAGCAGCGGCGAGTTTCGAGCTGCGAGCTGCGAGCAATAGATAAAGCTAAAGCAGCGGCGAGCCTCGAGCTGCGAGCAACAGATGGAAAGAATAAAGCAGCGGCGAGCCTCGAGCTGCGAGCTGCGAGCAATAGATAAAGCTAAAGCAGCGGCGAGCCTCGAGCTGCGAGCTGCGAGCAACAGATGGAAAGAATAAAGCAGCGGCGAGCCTCGAGCTGCGAGCTGCGAGCAATAGATAAAGCTAAAGCAGCGGCGAGCCTCGAGCTGCGAGCAACAGATGGAAAGAATAAAGCAGCGGCGAGCCTCGAGCTGCGAGCTGCGAGCAATAGATAAAGCTAAAGCAGCGGCGAGCCTCGAGCTGCGAGCAACAGATGGAAAGAATAAAGCAGCGGTGAGCCTCGAGCTGCGAGCGAACGAGATATGATAAGATATGAGCAGCGAAGTGTCTTTTGCTCTAAGCTCGTAGCTCGCAGCTCGAAACTTCAACAAGGAGTGTTTATGAAATACGAAGACTTGGATGTCTGGAAGAGGAGTTATCGACTTGCTGTAGAAATTTATAAAGAATTTGAAAGTTGTCGTGATTTCAGTTTTAAAGCGCAAATTACTCGAAGTGCATTATCTGTCCCCAGTAATATTGCTGAAGGTTGGGAAAGGTATACTGAACAAGAAAAACACAGATTTTTGTCTATTGCAAAGGGCTCAATAGGTGAGCTTAAAACTCAAACTTTGATAGCCATAGAAATTGATTATTTGACAACTGACGTTGGCAAAATGATAGCCACCGAAGCTGAAGAGATTTCTAAGATGCTCGGTGCTTTAATGAAAAATTTACATATAAAACGATGAATAGCTATATCGAACAAGATGCAAGAAACAGTTTTAGCTGTCTTTCCGCTCGAAGTTCGCAACTCGTCGCTATTTTATAAAAAATTCAACCGTAAAACGACGAATAACAATCTAGGGAAGGTGTAAAAAGTAGTTTTGACTATCTTTTCGCTCGCCGCTCGAAGCTCGCTACTCGTCGCTGTTTTTGAGACTACTTATGAAGATTAATAAAGACAATATTGCTGAGTTGGCTTGGCAGAAAATGGATAACTTACTACCTTGTATTGTGCAAAATGCCATTAGTGGTAAGGTTTTAATGCAAGGTTATATGAACCAAGACGCCGTGGCACATACTTTAGAAACCGGCAAAGTGACTTTTTTTAGTCGCTCAAAACAACGGCTGTGGACTAAGGGTGAAACCTCTAATAACACTTTGGATTTAGTCGAAATAAGTGCTGATTGCGATCAAGATTCGATTTTAGTCTTAGCTCATCCTAATGGCCCGACTTGCCACACCGGGACTGAAACGTGCTGGTTTGATAGTGCCTCTGCAGATTTGAGTTTTATCGGTGAATTAGAGCAAGTAATTGCCTCACGCAAGGGTGCCGATCCAGAGTCGAGCTATACCGCGCATCTTTACAGTAAAGGCATAAAACGCATAGCCCAGAAAGTCGGTGAAGAAGGCGTTGAAACCGCACTCGCCGCCACGGTTAAAGACTTAGAGGAGCTTAAAAATGAATCAGCTGATTTGCTTTATCATCTGATTGTATTACTGCAAGCCAGTGACCTAAATTTAAGCGATGTAGTCAAAGTGCTCCGCGAGCGTCACGCAAAATAGATTGGTGTCATCTAGCAAGCCTTGTAACTTAGGCTTGCTGCTTTTATCCCGCCAACTCCACCAACAAAAACACCACGATAGCACTAACAATCGGCCCGATAAAAAACCAAGCGGGACGCACTAAAATACCAATAAGACTAGTGATATAAAACATCAACCACAGCGCCCAGTGCATGGCCGAAAACAAGCCCATATACGCCAGTAACAACAAACCTGGTATGGCTTTTAAACCCACATACAGCAGACAGTGGCCTAACATAATATATTTGGACATGGGCAAACTGCTAAAGTAAGGCTGATATAAACGCTGTAAAGCTTGCGAGTCAAACAAACTACTGGCCATCAGCAAGGCAGCACAAAAACTCAGAAAACCGGCGATATAACTTTGCGCCTCAGGTTTGACCCCGCTATACATAATGCCCAACAAAATAAACATTAATAATAAAGCCACTAAACGTAAACCTTCAGAACGCGGATTGTGTAAATCTGCTTGCACTTGCAATCGCAATAGTCCTTTTGGCCAAGCGCCTAAATTAAACGAAAACACCGGTAAGCGGCGTTCAATCAGAATTGCTGCACACCACAACACTAAACATTGGATTTTACTTAGCTCTTCTGCCATAGGAATAAGTGCTAAAGGCAGCAACAATAAACTCAGCCAAGGCAGTTTAGGCACACGTACCGCGCTCACACTGTAGTAACTCACTAAGGCTACCAGTCCAATAATGGGTGCGAGCTGTTCAACTATTTGACCAAACGGCAAGGTCAAAAAGCGATTACCTCCCTGATACACCATCAACAACAATAGGCCCAGTGGCCCTACTACTAAAATATTGGCACTGTATACAATTAATCCGGTTTCGCACCACTGCCGCTTGCTGTGAGTAACGGCCAAACTATCAATGTAATAAGTATGCTGAGTGGCTAAAATGCCATGGCGTTGTAATAGCATCCAGCTGTATAAAAACAGCAAATAGCCCCATAAGGTATTGAGGTAAAGGGTATTCTCGCTATTGGCTTCGGATAAAATACCCCAAGCCACAAAAGGTAAAAATATTAAGGCAGGCAGTGCCAAAGGAAACAATGCCACCAGCCCCATACTTATTTGCTTAAGACTTTCTAACCATTGTTTAAGCGACTCATTATACAGTCTGAGCCGAAACTGCCAGTAACTCATACTGCTTGGGGCTCGCTACGCTGCAATTGAATATGCCTGACTTGTTGATGCTCAGCCGCAATCGCTTCGTGGCTGGCAATAATGACTTGTCCAGGATAATCGCTGAGCAACAAGTTAAGGGCTAAACGGGCTTTGTCATCAAGGCCATTGGCTGGCTCATCCAGCAGTAATAACGCGGGTTGGTGCATGACAGCGGTGAGTAAACTTAACTTTTTGTAGTTCCCTAAAGACAAA
>TARA_R110002153_G_scaffold115514_3_pt1 | contig 15275 bp, 13 predicted proteins | sample TARA_R110002153 | Tara Oceans TARA_R110002153 (sample SAMEA4398193) | marine metagenome | biome: Polar Biome; feature: [SRF] surface water layer (ENVO:00010504); material: water (ENVO:00002006), including particulate matter (ENVO:01000060) such as... | depth 5 m
TTCTTAGAAACAATTTAGCAGGCAATTTCTCTTCTAAATTAGTAATCGTTTCTCTTGTTATCACTGTTTTTTCTGATGTAAAAATCTTTACGTAATCGCTTAAACTTTCTATATATAATATGGCATCAAAATCGATTTTCACCATTTTTCTGTCTGCTCTCACAAACATAAAATCGGCATTATTTTCTGTAATTTCTGATGATGAAACTTTTTGAACCGCTTGTAAAAATCGATCAAAAGAAATAGGTTTTAATAAATAATCTACCACATTTAAATTAAAACCATCAATGGCATACTCTCTGTAAGCTGTTGTGAAAATTATTTTTGCTTTTTGGTTGATAATTTTAGCCAAACTTAAACCTGTAATTTCTGGCATATTAATATCTAAAAAAAATAAATCTACGATGTTTTCTTGCTGAAATAAAATGGCTTCAGAAGCGTTTTTACAACTTTTAATCAACTTTAAATATGGTGTTTTTGCAATATAACTTTCAATGATTTCTCTTGCCATTGGTTCATCATCTACAACCACACATTTTAGTTTATTCCTCATTATATAGCGATTTTTAAATTGACTTTAAACATCTTTTCTTCTGATGAAATCTCTAAAAGATATTGATTATTATACAACATTTGTAATCGTTTTTTAATGTTTTCTAAACCAATTCCGTTTTTAGAATTTTCTTTTATAATGGCTGAATTTTCAATTCTAAAATTCAGTTCATTTTCATCAACTTTTACATACATCGTTACTTTTAAAACGCCATCAATTTGATTTCCATGTTTAAACGCATTTTCTACAAACGGCAATAATAACATCGGTGCAATTTCAATTTGAGTATCCTTTACATCTTTATCAAAAACTACTTGTAAACTATCCTGAAAGCGCGATTTCTCTAGAGAAATATAATCTTCAATATGATTTATTTCATCTTGTAAAAGTACTTTTGGTTTATCAACTTGATATAAAATATAATCTAACAAATTAGATAATTTTAAAATCATTTCTGGTGCTTTTTCTGATTTTTTTAAGGCAAATCCGTATAAAGTATTTAGTGTATTAAACAAAAAATGAGGATGAATTTGCATCTTTAAAAACTTTAATTCTTGCTCTTTTAATTGTAATTGAGTTTGTAAAAACTTGTTCTCTAACGTTTTCTTTTCATCCAAAGATTTGTAATTGTGTTTTAAAATTTTAAAAGCACTTGTAAGTACAATTATCAGAAAAACACAGACTAAAATCACTCCAGAATTTTTGGTTAATCCTGGCATTTTTTGATATTCTAAATTGTAAAAAAACACAAACCCAAAAACGACTGTCATTAAAACAGCACAAACAATAAAAATAACGGCGTAAAAAGTATATAAAACAAATAGCTTTTCCTTTTTAGCAATTAAAAAACCCGGAATTAAATGATATACAAAAACATAAGAGGACACAATAGAAATGGTACTTAAAATGGATGAAAACCAAAAAATAAAGTTTTCATTTGTAGAACCTACACTAAAAAAACTAAAAAAGAAAAACCAAACCATAAACCAAAAAAGAAGATGTAAAGTAGCTTTCTTAAAAATTTTTATAACTATTATGTTCATTTAACAAATTAACTCTTTTTTAAATTTCTTTCATATAAAAATAGGCGAAATACCAAATTAACAAGTGTTTCTAATGTTTTCATAAAGAATCCTATAAAAATACGATATTTGTTAAAACCCAAATCAAACTAGTAATTGGTCGCTAAAATAATTTTACATTCTCAACAACAAATACTTTAGCAACATAATTTAAAAACAAATATTATGAATTTTATTATGGAAGGTGGACCAGTATTTATGGTTTCGTTATTAATTTTATTAATTGTTATTGTAATTCTTTTTGTAAAAGGATTAAAAGACAACTCAGAAAAAAACAACAAACTTGTTAAAGAAATAAGCTTATTTGCATTTGTTTTTGGAGTTTTAGGTTTCGTTATTGGTTTTTTAGGAGCTTTGGAAGATATAGCTGTGGCAAGTGATGTTTCTCACCAAGTTTTAGCTGGCGGATTCAAAGTTGGTTTACTCTCTCCTACTTTTGGAATGGTTATCTTTTTAATTGGAAAACTTTTTACAATTATTTTAACTTGGATAAAAAAGTAAAAAAATCTTATTTACTCAGTTTTAAAAAAGCATCTTTCTAATTTTTAGAAATGATGCTTTTTTGTTTGTATTTTTGTAATTGATGAAACAAAAAAAAGTCTTTTTACTTTTAAATGGAGAAAAACCAGAAACACTTCCAGAATTTTCTGATTACGAGATAATTTGTGCAACAGATGGTGCTTATCAGTTTTTAAAAGAAAGACAGATAATTCCCAATTTTATAAGTGGCGATTTTGATTCTTTAGAAAATCTGCCAAAAAATATTGAAGTAATTCACACTCCAAATCAAGATTTTACAGACTTTGATAAAATCCTTCAAATTTTATTTGATAAAGGTTACACAACTATTGATATTTTTGGCGCAAGCGGAAAAGAACAAGATCATTTTTTAGGAAACTTGCACACAACGATTCAGTGGAAAGAAAAATTACAACTTACTTTTTTTGACAATCATAGTCGTTATTTTTTAGCTGACAAAAGCACCGAAATCATTAATTGTAAAAACAAGATTGTTTCTTTAGTCCCTTTTCCATCAGCAAAAAACATTAGTACAGAAGGATTAGAATATCCTTTAAATAATGAAGATTTAGTTTTTGGAACCAGAATTGGAACCAGAAATAAAGCTATAAATAACAATGCAAAAATCACTTTTGAAAGTGGCGAATTATTCATTTTCATCAATCACTATAAACAAAAAAAATGAGTAGAAAAATAAAATTATTGTGGGATTTTAGAGGTGAGGACGCTAAGGAAACAGCAAAACATCATACTATACATTTAAAAGAATTTGCAACTATTGAAAACTTAACTTTTCATGAAATTGACATTCAAGAAAAAAACGAAATGTTGGTTTCTGCATTTATAACTGTTGATGAAACTGACATGAAAGTTTACAGAGATGCTTTAAAACCGCATCGCGGAGAAGTTGGATAATTTTAAATTTTGAAAAAATATTACATGAAACAAACATCAATAAAACTTATCTTCTTATGGATTCTTATTTTAGGAATTATTTGCACTATTCATTCACAAAATAAAACCTACAAACCAGTTATTTTCCCTGAAAACTATACAGCAGAATTAGATATTATTTACACAACAGTAAATAATTGGGAAGGTAGAATTGATATTTACTCAAATCAAAACGCTGTAAAACCAACCCCAATTGTTCTTAATATTCACGGTGGCGGATGGAATCATGGAGAAAAAGAATCTCAAACCGGATTTAGCACTTTTTTTAAAAAAGGTTTTGCGGTTGCCAATGTTGAATATCGTTTAGAAAGTGTTGCAGCAGCTCCCGGTGCAATAGAAGATATTAGATGTGCTTTAATTTATTTGTACAAAAATGCAGAACGTTTACATATTGATAAAAATAAAATTGTAATTATGGGTGGTTCTGCGGGCGGGCATTTGGCTTTAATGGCAGGTTTACAAGGAGAAAGTAAAAAATTTGATAAAAATTGCGAGATAAGTGAAGAGCTAAAAATAGCCGCGATCATAGACAAATATGGCCCAACAGATTTAACTCTTTTTAAAAACTATAGTTCTGTAAAAAAATGGCTGAAACAAAATTATGGCATTTTAGAGTTTACAAAATCAGTTTCACCAATTAATTATGTAACTGATAAAAGTCCGCCAACTTTTATAGTTCATGGCAAGAGTGATCCTACAATTCCTTATGAACATTCTGTGTTGCTTTATGAAAAATTGATTTCTAAAAATGTAAAAACAAAATTTATTTCTGTAGAAAATGGTGGTCATGGCAAGTTTGAAAAGGAAGACAATTCGAAAATAAATAAAGAAATTTGGCTTTTTTTAGAAGCGCTAAATTTGGTAAACGATTAATTTATTTCCATTTAATTCCGCAACCTACACTTGGCTTTTGGTTTTCTAAAATAGGTTTATTTGCTAATAAATTATCAAGAGCATTTCTTAAATCGTTTCCAGTAATTGGTTTTCCATTTCCAGGTCTAGAACTATCTAATTGCCCGTGATAAACTGATTTTAAATCAGCATCAAACACATAAAAATCTGGTGTACAAGCAGCATCATAGGCTTTTGCTACTTCCTGAGTTTCATCAAACAAATAAGGAAACGGATAATTTTCATCTTTTGCCAATTGTTTCATCAATTCTGGCGAATCTTGTGGATAATTCTCAACATCATTAGCACTAATTGCTATAAAATGAATGCCTTTTTGCTGATATTTATTCGCCATTTTTACTAATTCTGAATTTACATGAATTACAAACGGACAATGATTACAAATAAATAATATAACAGTTCCTTTTTCACCTTTTGCATTTTCTAAAGAAACCAAAGAATCATCAACTGTATTTAATAAAGTAAAGTTTGGTGCTTTTGTTCCGTTTTTGAACTCGTTAGATTCTGCTCTTGCCATTGTTTATTTTTTTATTCTACTTATTCCGCTAAAGCCTTCGCGCAAATAAAGCCGCCAGTCCAAGCATTTTGAAAATTGAATCCACCTGTCACTGCGTCAATATTTAAAACTTCACCTACAAAAAACAGATTTTTATGTTTTCTACTTTCAAAACGTTTAAAGTCAATTTCTTTTAAATCAACGCCTCCAGCTGTTACAAATTCATCTTTAAAAGTAGTTCTTCCATTTGCGTTAAAAACACCTTTAGTTAATTGATTTGCTAAATTTTCTAGCTGATTATTATTTAAATCTGCCCAATTTTGATCAATTCTAATTCCTGCTGCAAGCACAAAACGTTCCCACAATCTTTTAGAAATTTCTGTAAAAGGCGATTTTAAAACCACGGTTTTTCTAGGTTCTTTCTTTTTTAAATTTAAAAGAACATTCAGTACTTTATCAGTTGGTCTAGACAACCAATTTACTTCAACATTATATTGATAATTTTTATCGGCTAAAATTCTAGCACCAAAAGCAGATAATTTTAAAACTGCCGGCCCACTCATTCCCCAATGTGTAATTAACAAAGGGCCTGAAGCTTCTAATTTTGTTCCAGAAATAGAAATTGTTGCATTTGGCACAGAAATCCCTAATAAATCTACCAATCTTTTATCGTTGATATTAAAGGTAAATAAAGAAGGAACAGGTTCTACAACAGCATGATCTAAAGTTTCACACAATTCCCAAATTCGTTTAGAACTTCCAGCTGCAATTACTACTTTATCCGCTTCAAAATCTTGTTCTTTAGTGTTGATAACCCACTTATTTTCTTGTTGATAAACGGAATTTACGCCACAGTTTGTCAACACTTTAATCCCTAAGTTATCAACAGCATTTTGAAAACAATCTATAATAGCCTGACTTGTATTTGCTTCTGGAAAAACTCGATTATCATCTTCAATTTTAAGCGGAACACCTTTGTTTTCAAACCATTCAAAAGTATCGCCAGTCATAAATTGATGAAAAGGACCTAGTAATTCTTTTTCTCCTCTAGGATAGAATTTAACTAATTCTTTTGGCTCAAAACACGCATGCGTTACATTACATCTTCCGCCTCCAGAAATTTTCACTTTTTGCAAAACGTCATTTCCTTTTTCAAGAATTGTAATGTCTAAATCAGGATTATTTTCTTTCGCATTTATTGCTGTAAAATATCCTGCTGCTCCTCCTCCAATTATTATTATTTGAGGCCCCTTTTTATTCCCCAAAGGGGAAAATCCACTGTTCTCTTTATCTGTGTGTTTTTCTTGCATGTTTTTTACGTTCTAGTTTCCTCCCTTTGGGAGGATTAAGGTGGGCTTGACCATTTGATTATAAGTCAATACAGTTTCAAATCCTTTATTTTTAAAATAAGCTGGAGTTTTTTCATTTCCTGTTACTAACACAAAATCTCCTCCCCAAGCTCCTAAACTTTTTATTGCTCCAAAATAATCTGGAAATAATTTTTCTTTTACGGGTTTCAATTTGATAATTGAACTGATAATTTGTTCATGTTCAATAATTAAATTTTCAAATTTCTCTAATGATTTAACCACTAAGAATTCATCAGAAATTTCTGAAATTCTTTTTATTTCTTTATCAAAATTAATATTACTTTCTCTAAATTTTGCAATTCCCTCTTTCGAATCTTGCTTCTGATTTAAATGGACAAAAAACAAATTTTCTTTAAAAATAGGGTTGAATTCTACTTGCTCAATTCTAGGCTCACTATCTTCAATTTGATAAAAAATCGGTGTATCATTTTGAGCACAAGCAATATCATAACCACTTCCTTTAAAGGAATTCCATAATAATTTAAAAGCATCTACTTTTGCCCAACTTGCAATAGAATTTATTAAGGTTGATGACGTTCCTAATCCCCAATTTCTTGGAAAAGTTAACATTGTTTTCACCAAAAACCCTTGTTCTGAATTTAAAAAATCTGGATTTAAGTTTTTAGCTTCTTTTAAAATCTCCAACAAAGTTTCTGCAATAACTTCTCCACTTCCTTCTTTATCAGAATTAAATGTACAACTTACTAAACGAAGTTTTGGCAAATCGAAAACAGCTTCAAACCAACATTCGCCAGAATGTGTAAAACTACCCCAAATTAATTGAGGTGCTGCAATTTTATCAACAATTAAATCTTGCCCAAATTTTGTAGGAACAGCTAATGATTTTGCGCCATCTAACACCAAATATTCTCCTGTTAACAACAGTTTTCCGTTTGAGTAAAAATTCATTATACCAATCCGAATTGTTTAAAATGATGCGTAAAATGTTTTACTTGAAACTTTTGCCAATCCTCAAAATCTAGCTCTCCAAAAAATGGATGAACTACTGTTCTGTTTGTATCATCAGAAAAAACTTTTACAAAAATGGCTACTTGTTTTATTAAATCATCAATGGCTTCTGCTATAGAACTAAATTTTAATTCGTTTGGTTCTTCCGCTAAAAAAGAAGCTTTAAAACCTGTTTGCAATTCGTTTTCTGTGTTTAAAAATGGTTTTCTACGAGCAGTTTTTTCATCAGAAACAAAGGTGTTTACAACCCAATTTCCATTGGCAATTTGCGTTACTGCACTTAAATGTTCAATCATTTGTTGTGCATTCATCAAACCAAAATTGGGTTTAGAATTTATATTTAATTTTGATAAATGAGTTCTTACACTATTTTCATCTAAAAAATTAATCCAATTTGTTATTGGCTTTCTTAAGGAATTTAATTTTTCTACAACAGCAGAATGAGAAACCGTTCTTTTTTCAAAATAGGCGGTAATGATTTCTTTTTCTTCTTCATTTGCTTCAAACTGATTTAGAATATTTTGCAAGTGCATTTTCATGTGTCCGTGCTGAATTCCTTTGGTTGTTAAGGCTCTTAAAGCTGCGAAATTTTGAGCTAAACCTGCCGCTGCTATAATTTGCATTAAAGTTCTTGCCGATGGTTTTTGCAACATTTCTAAAGAAAGTTTCGCCATTGGATGTAAAGCCGTTAAACCTCCAACAGTTCCTAAAGCTAACGGAATTTCTATCCAAAATTTAAAAATTCCATCATCAATAGAACAATGAGACAGACTTGTATATTGACCAGATCTTGAAGCATAGGCATGTGCGCCCGCTTCTATTGCTCTAAAATCGTTACCAGTTGCTAAAACAACAGCATCAATTCCGTTCATAATTCCTTTATTATGAGTCACCGCTCTATAAGGTTCTATTTCTGCAATTTTTACGGCTTGGTAAAATTTCTCTGCAAATTTCTGTGAATTTTCGCCACCTAATTCCTCAATCTTACAACTCACCTCAGCTCTCACTAAACACTCTGGAACGTAATTAGAAAGAATACTCATTACAATTTCTATATCGTCATTTTCAAACTTTTTTGCAATCGCTTCTAAACAAGAATTGATAAAGTTTGCACCCATTGAATCTTTCGTTTCAAAAGTGATATGCAACTGATAATAATTTGCAAGTTTAGCTGTTTTATCAACCAAATTAATTGATAAAATTCCGCCACCACGTTTTTCCATATTTTTGGTAATGGAAGCTGTAGCTGCAAAAAGTTCTGTTTTATTCTGATTAAAATAGCTTTCTAAATCTTGTTTATCACCAGCATACATAAAATGAACTTGACCAATTTTTGTAGTGCCAATTACTTTCGTTTTAAAACCGCCTCTTGTACTCCAAAATTTCCCAACCAAAGAAGCTGCAGCAACTACAGAACTTTCTTCTACAACCATCGGAATTACATATTCGCGATCATTAATCATAAAGTTTGGTGCAACACCATAAGGCATGTAAAAATTAGAAATTGTGTTTTCTATAAAATCATCATGAAGTCCTTGTAAATCAGTATCAATATTCCAATATTGTTTAATAATATTTACAGTTTCTGTTTGATTGTGAAAGTAATTTTTAGTTAACCAATCAATTTTTTCTTCTTTGGTAAACTTTGAAAATCCGGCTATAATTTTACTCATTTATAAACAATAAATTATGAAAAACAAAGATAAGTGATTCTATTATAAACCCTAAACATATTTAAAGAAGTCTTTTTAATCAAATTAAATAAAAACATTTAATTATCGAATTGATTATATTTTAACAAAAAAAAAAGAAATTCAATATCATATTTCTACGATTTTAATAAAAATTAACACACTAAAGCTAAATGATAATATTTAGCAATTATTTAATAAGAAAAATTGATTTACTAAATCGCAATAATAAAAGTATTACTATTAAATTTGTGTGTAACATAAACATAAAACATTTAAATATGAAAAATTTTGGTACATTAATTTTAATTGTCGGTTTATTTTCAAGCTGTGCTGTAATTAGACCCGGAGAAGTAGGTATTAAACAAACGTTAGGAAAATTTTCTGATGAAGTTAAAACACAGGGAACCATCGTTTACAATCCTTTAATAAGTAGAGTCATCAAAGAATCTACAAAAACGAGCAACATAAAACTGATTTTAAGTTTACCAAGTAAAGAAGGTTTGAGCGTAAACTCGGAAATATCTATCCTATATAGATTAGAAGCCAACAAAGTAGCTTCTGTTCTTGAAAATTTAGGTCAAGATTATGAATCAGTAATTACCAGTGTATTTAGATCTGCAGCTTCGGATGTTTGTGCTCAATTTTTTGCGAAAGATATGCACTCGGGCATGAGAGCAAAAATTGAAAGCGAAATTTTGGATAAAATGATGATCAATATTCAAAAACAAGCAAATGGTGTAGAACTTATTGCTGTATTAATGAAAACGATTCAATTACCTAATGGTTTAGCTAACTCTATAGAAAGAAAACTGCAAGCAGAACAAGATGCTATGAGAATGAAATTTCTTTTAGACCAAGAAACATTAGAAGCAGAAAGAAAAATTATAAATGCGAAAGGAGAAAGAGATGCTCAACTTATTATTGCAGAAGGTTTAACTAGCGGAATTATCAAAATAAAAGCAATTGAAGCTTTTAGAGAATTGGCGAGATCTCAAAATGCAAAAATAATAATCACAGACGGTAAAACTCCTTTGATTGTTGGAGAAACAGACGAAAAGAAATAAGAACATATACATCTTATTGCTAAATCTCGATAAATGAATAATTTATCGAGATTTTTTTTTGTTGTAAAATTAACTACAAGTATTTAATGTTAAAAATAAAAGCATTAATTTTACATACCCTGTAATAGAATCCTATTTTTAAGCTATTTTTTGTGAATTTTTACGTAAACTTGGCAAACTTTTATCAAATACAAAGTATCAAATGAAGAAACTATTCATTTTAACGATTATATCATTTTTTATTGGCTGCAACCAAACTTCAAAAAAATCTTCAAATTTGACATCAGGAACTAAAGAAATCACCCTAGAAGAAATTTGGGATGACACATTTAAACCACAAAGTATGATCGCTTTAAATTCTATGAATGGCGATTTTTATTCTTTAATAAATGTTGATAAAACAACAAAAGAAACTACTGTAGACGTTTATAGTTATAAAACTTTAGAGAAAGTAGAAACAATTGTAAACAGCAAAAATCTAGAAGGTTTAGATAGTTTTTCTTCTTATAGTTTTAATGCCGAAGAATCTTCTTTAATTTTAGGAACAAATTTTAAAAAAATATATAGACACTCGTTTACAGGTACTTTTTATTATTACAATATTGGCGCTAAAAAATTAATGCTGATTGGTGAAGATATTCAAGAACCAACATTTTCTCCGGATAGTAAAAAAATTGCCTACGTTAAAAATAATAATATTTATATTTTAAATTTAACGAATGATCATAAATTAACTCAAGTTACTAAAGATGGTAAATTTAATTCTATTATAAATGGAATAACTGATTGGGTTTACGAAGAAGAATTTGGTTTTGTAAAAGCTTTCGAGTGGAGTAAAAACAGTGATTATTTAGCTTTTTTACGTTTTGATGAAACTGAAGTTCCTACTTTTTCTATGGATATTGTGGGCACTGAATTGTATCCAAAACAACAAGTTTTTAAATATCCAAAAGCTGGCGAAAAAAATGCAATTGTAACGTTACATATGTATAATATTCCTACTAAAAATAGCAAGCACATTGCTTTGGGAGATTATGAATACATTCCAAGAATTAAATGGACAAATGATGCAAATATTCTTGTTGCAACAACCTTAAATCGCCATCAAAATAAATTAAAACTTCATAAAGTTTTGGCGTTAAAAAGCAGCGCTACTTTGTTATTAGAAGAAACAGATGCCGCGTATGTAGATATTACCGATAATCTTACTTTTTTAAATGATAACAGCTTTATTTGGACAAGCGAAAAAGACGGATTTAACCATATGTATCACTATGATTTCGGCGGAAAACTCATCAATCAAATTACTAAAGGAAATTGGGAAGTAACCAAATATTATGGTTTTAACGAAGCTAAAAACACAATTTATTATCAATCTGTAGGAAATGGTTCTACAAATAGAGGTGTGTATTCTATCGGTTTAGATGGAGAAAATAAAAAATTGCTAAGTAATAATGACGGAGAAAATACTGCCGATTTCAGCAAAAATCTAAACTACTTTATCAATACGTTTTCATCCGCAGAAATTCCGCCAATGTATTCTTTGTACTCTGCAGAAGGACAAATGATCAAAGTGATTAAAGACAATGCTGCTTTAAAAGAAAAAATAGCTACGTATAAAATGAGTACAAAAGAGTTTTCTACAATTAGCATAAATGGAAATAGCCTAAATATGTGGATGCTAAAGCCTGTTAATTTTGATGAGAATAAGAAATATCCTATGTTAATGTTTCAATATTCTGGACCAGGATCTCAACAAGTTGCTAATAAATGGAATATCGACAAAGATTACTGGCATCAGATGTTAGCGCAAAAAGGAATGATCATTGTTTGTGTTGACGGACGAGGAACTGGTTTTAAAGGTGCAGCATTTAAAAAAATCACTCAAAAAGAATTGGGTAAATATGAAGTTGAAGATCAAATTGCTACCGCAAAAAAATTAGCAGAACTACCATATATCGATAAAAAAAATATAGGAATTTGGGGTTGGTCGTATGGTGGTTTTATGAGTACAAATTGTATTTTAAAAGGTAGCGACATTTTTAAAACCGCTATTGCCGTGGCACCAGTTACTTCTTGGCGTTTTTACGATTCTGTGTATACAGAACGCTATATGCAAACTCCACAAGAAAACGCAAGTGGTTATGACGATAATTCACCAATAAATTATGCAGATAAATTAAAAGGAAACTATTTATTAATTCACGGAACTGGTGATGATAATGTACATGTACAAAACTCGTATAGAATGATGAATTCTTTAATTGAAGCTAATAAACAATTTGATATGTTTCTATTTCCAGATAGAACGCATGCAATTGTAGAAGGAAAAAACACTCGATTAAATTTGTACACAAAAATGACTAACTTTATCGACGAAAATTTAATAAAACAGTAATTTATAAATCAATAGAAATTAAAGAATAAAATATGTCAAAATCAATTAATTCAACCGAAGAACAATTACTATTTGGTCATCCAAAAGGTTTATTTTACTTGTTCTTTGCAGAACTTTGGGAACGTTTTAGTTTCTACGGAATGAGAGCGCTATTAACGCTTTACATGGTAGAAAAAATATTTAAAGCAATTGCCGAGCGCGATACTGCAACAGCTGTAGTTTACGCTTCATATGGTTCTTTAGTGTATGCTTCAACTGTAATTGGCGGGCAAATTTCTGATAAAATTTTAGGAATGAGAGCTTCTATTTTTTTAGGTGGAATATTAATGGCATTAGGTCATTTTGTTTTAGCTGTAGAAAATGATATTGCGTTCTTTTTAGCATTAGCTTTAATTGTAGTTGGTAATGGTTTCTTTAAACCAAATATCTCCACTTTTGTAGGATCTTTATATAAAGAGGGAGATGTAAGAAAAGATTCTGGTTTCACAATTTTCTATATGGGAATTAATATTGGTGGTATGGTTGCTCCATTTTTGTGTGGTCTTTTAGCCATTAAATATGGATATCATTATGGTTTTGGATTGGCAGGAATTGGAATGTTAGCAGGATTATTTGCTTTTTGGAGAGGAATTAAAACCAATGTTTTTGGTGATAAAGGAATGCCACCAAGTAAAGAAGTTTACGAGAAAAAAATACTAGGAATTCCACAAAAAACGTTAATTCCGATTATTGCGTTTTTATGTGCTCCCGGAATCGCGTGGCTTTTAGCATCCTGGAAAGCAAATTATGTGAGTGGTATTTTTAAATTTATTGGAGTTGCTGTTTTAGTATATTTAGCTTACATAATTTATAATTTAAAAACTTCTGAAGCTCGTAAAAAATTAATAATGGCGGTTTTAATTACCTTTTTTATGACTCTTTTCTGGGGTTTTCATGAATTATCTGGAAGTGTAATTACTTTATTTGCTTCAAGAAATGTTGATTTAGATGGCATTATGACTGCTAGTCAAACAAACGGATTAAACTCAATGTTTATTATTATTTTAGCAATTCCTATTTCACTTTTATGGGGATTTTTATCTAAAAATAAAATGAACCCAAGAACCCCATACAAATTTGGTTTAGGATTACTTTTAGCCGGCGCAAGTTTTTACATTTTATCTATCAGTGGAGCAAGTGCAGATGAAAACGGAATGGTTCCTTTTTACTATTTGTTTGCAATGTATTTGATTATTTCTATTGGAGAATTATTTATGTCTCCTGTTGGATTATCTAAAATTACAGATTTATCACCAAAAAACATCGTTGCTTTTATGATGGGTGTTTGGTTTTTATCATCTGCTTTTGCTTTTCAAATTGTAGGTTTTATTTCAGAACAATTGGCAATAGAAAATGTAGAAGGACAAATTATTAATCCTTTAGATACTTTAACTATTTATACAGATGGTTTTCACCTAATTGCTTTATATGCAATTGGAGCTGGTTCAATTGTTTTACTATTCTCTCCATTAATGAAAAAACTACTAGGTAACGTTCACTAAAAAAACATCAATCAAAACCTCATAAACTAAAATTTATGAGGTTTTATTCTTTTAATAACAATCATTATGAGTACAGTTGCAACAAACAAAGAATTTAGTTTATTAAATCATAAACCCGCACTTTTTGTATTATTCTTTACAGAAATGTGGGAACGTTTTTCTTATTACGGAATGCGTGCAATCTTTGTATTATTCTTAACCGCTTCTTTTTCTGATGGAGGTTGGGAATGGACAAGAGAAAGAGCTTTAGGGCTTTTAGGAATCTACACAAGTTCGGTGTATTTAACGCCATTAATTGGTGGTATTATTGCTGATAAATTATTAGGATATCAAAAAGCTGTTGCACTTGGAGCGTTAGCAATGACGTTAGGTCATGCAGCAATGTCTTTAGAAACAGAAACTACTTTATATATTGGTATTGCATTATTAATTATTGGAAATGGATTATTTAAACCAAATGTAACTTCTATTGTAAGTGGTTTATATGACAAATATCCGGAAAGAAAAGATGGCGCTTTCACCATTTTTTATATGGGCGTTAATGCAGGCGGATTTTTAGGTGTTTTATTGTGCGGATTTTTAGCCAATAATTTAAGTTATTCTTGGGGATTTGGTTTGGCAGGAATTTTTATGTTTTTAGGGACTTTACAATTTTGGTTCGGAAGAGAAATTTTCGAAGATATAGGAACATCGCCTAGCAAAAAAATAGCATTACCAGACGCCGTTGCAAGTGTTGAAACTCCAGAAGAAACAGTTGCCAATCATATTCAAAGAGACAGATATATTGTAGTTGCAATTTTAGCTTTCTTTACCGTTTTCTTTTGGTGGGCTTTTGAGCAAGCAAGTGGTTCTATGAATATTTTTGCTAAAGATTATACACAAAGAGCCTTAACAGGCAACGCTGCCTTAACTTTTAAAATTGTTGATGTTTTAGTTTCTACGGTTCCGTTAATCATTATTTCTTGGGTTTTACTAAAATTATTTGGACAAACTTTTAAGAAAATATCATTATCAAACACTGTTTTAGGAATAAGTTTTTTGAGTATTTGGGGAATTGTAATTTGGAAATTGAGCGTAATTATTCCGCAACAAAATGCAGAAATAGAAGCGTCTTGGTTTTTAATTTTAAATTCGCTTTTTATCATCTTTCTGGCGCCATTATTTTCTAAATGGTGGGAAAGTAAATTCAATCCATCCGCAGCAGTAAAATTCGGAATTGGTATGATTCTTCTTGGAATTGGTTTTGGAGCTTTAGCCTACGGATCAAGCTCAATTCCGCAAGGAGCAAAAACAGCTTCTGTTAGTTTAGTTTGGTTGTTTTTAGCCTATCTTTTTCATACAATGGGCGAGTTATGTGTTTCTCCTGTTGGATTATCTTATGTTTCTAAATTAGTACCAGCTAAAAAAATTGGTATGATGTTTGGTATTTGGTATCTCGTAAACGCCTTAGGTAATTATTTAGCAGCAAAAACAGGTAGTTATATAGACCCAATTGTAGAACAATATTCTATGTCTTTTTTCTTTCTGATATTTACAATAATTCCAGCTGCTGTAGGTTTGATATTTTTAGTATTAAACCCTATTATTAAAAAACTTATGCACGGTATTAGATAAAAAAACTTTTTATTGTAAATTTGATATATCAAACACGACTTATAAAACATGAAAAAATTAATAGTACTTATAATAGTTTTAGCTTTTAATTTAACTCTAAAAGCACAAG
>TARA_R110002153_G_scaffold3817_1_pt1 | contig 15260 bp, 13 predicted proteins | sample TARA_R110002153 | Tara Oceans TARA_R110002153 (sample SAMEA4398193) | marine metagenome | biome: Polar Biome; feature: [SRF] surface water layer (ENVO:00010504); material: water (ENVO:00002006), including particulate matter (ENVO:01000060) such as... | depth 5 m
AATAAAGAAAAAAACCAAGGTGACTTACTTATAAAAACAAGTCAATTAACTTCATCACTTGCTAATATTAAAACAAGTTATGAAAAAAAGTTAGAAGAAAAAGATTTAGAAATAAAACGTCTAAAAGAAAATAAAATTAATATTGAAAGAAATTATAAAGAATTAAAATTAAAGGTCTCATCAGTTCCTAGAATACTAAACCAAGAACATGAAAAACACAAACTTGCTTTAAAATTTGTGGATAAACAACAAAGAGATATGAATGAATGCATGCTAAAATTAAATAAAGAAAATAAAGATCTAAGAAACGCAATTGTAAAACTAAAAAAAGAAAATGAATTAGCAAATGACAAAACAATAAAAAATATACAATTAGAAAGAGTAAAATTATATGAAAAAAACAAAATATTAAATATTGAAAATAAAGATCTAAAAAAAGAAAATGAATTAGCAAATAAAAAAGCAATAACCTTTAAAAAATATTGGCAAGAAGCAATGGAGTCTCAATGTAGTGATTAATAGTTATATAATATCCATATTATTTATTTTAAAATCCCCCATTTATGGAGGTTTTTTTACCCAATATGAATTGAACCAGCCGTCCTTACGTTCGGGTATTTTATCTATTTCATTTTTAATATAATATATTTCAGTCTGTATATTTATAACTCTTAAAAACATTAAATCAAGTTTATTATTCATTTCAATTAATAAATTATTAACTTTATCTATTGGTTTATTTGTCATTAATATAATATATAAAAAAAAATACTCATAAAAAAAATATACAAACACTTTCTTAAAAATGATATAATGAATTCAAAAAGTCTCCATATATGGAGGTGTGATTATTTCCTAAAAATTTGAAAACTGATTTGAGAAAATAATAAAACCAAAAACCGATACTCTTGATAATAAAATACTAATACAATAAAAAAGCATAGAGAAAATAAAAGAAACTAAAAAAAGTTAATACTTATAAATTTGAAAATAGTTTTTAAGAAAGTAAAAAGAAAGAATGCCAACTAAAATGAAATCTATGAGTAAAATGAACAAAAAGGAATTATATGAATTATGTAAAAATCAAAGAGAACAAATCCGATTCCATCCAATGGATATGAAAGAATTAAGAGAAGAAAATGAAAAATTGAAAGAAGAAAATCAACAACTTGTATATGATTTTGATAGTGATGAAAAAAATATTCATTATAAAAATTTAACAGAAGAAAATGAAAAATTAAAAAAAGAAATAAATAGTAAAGTCAATTTACTTTGTAAATGGGGTGAAGAAGATATAAAAATGGAAAAACTTATTGAAAATGATGTATGGGTGCCTACTGGCACATTTAAAAATAATTATGAAATGCTTGAAGCAATATTTGAGGATTATAAATTATTAAAATCTAAAAATAGTAAAATAAGAAAAGCAAATAAGGATTTTGGTGAAGTCGTGAAATCTTATGAAGAAACAATGAAAACACAAAAAATGGAAAATAATAAATTAATACATAAACTTTATAAATTTGATCCTGAAACTGGAGAAATGAAGGGAACTATTATTGATAGTTATAAGACTCCCAATTATTATTATTGGAGAAATACTAATTTACAAGAACAAATTGCTTATGAATGTAATGATGATGACTCCATGTTTGATTTAGGTTATTATATTAAATTTTTAGAAAAGAAATTCATAAATTAAATATTTTATCTATTATTTTAATTAAAACTGGATCTAATACTCCATTACATTTATCTTTATCTTTAAACCCGTCTTTATTTATTGTATTATCATCATGGCAAATGCACACCATACAATATTGTATTTTTGATAACCCCACTTTTTTATCATTAAAATCCACCATTTTAGCCCCTTCCCCCTGACTTGATTTAGCAAATCCATTCATAGATTGCCAGTGCCGTTTAGTAAATACTGCACTTGCCTCATGTATTTGTCGTTTAGCAGAACACTGAATTGCTGTTAATTTATATTTATCTTTAGGATAACAAAATATCATTTGATTAGATCCAACGCATGTGTATTTATTTTTTTTCATTAACTCTATACTATATTGAATATAGCAAGGTAAATATATATCGTCAGAGTCCATACAGGCAATATGTTTATAACTTGCCTCTTTGCATAAATTATTACGTTTCTCTCCAATAGTCCTGCGTTTATTATAATATAAATATTTTAGTTTTATTGGTTGTATTAACTTTCTAAAAACTTGTTTTTCTTCTTCATCTATAAAAAAAGGTTCAGTTCCATCATCATCAATAACAAATTCTAATTTAGTTTTATCCGGATAAATAAATCCTAATAAATTATATAATATAAGTTCCTTGAATTTATTCCGATTATAAATTGGCATGCAGATTGAAACGTTTGGATATTCTATTTCACTCATATATTCAAAATATATATAATATTAAAAAAATATAAACATAAAAAAAAACTCAAACACTTTCCTAAAAACGATATAAATTTTTCTAAAAGTCTCCACTTATGGAGAATTATTCAACTCAATTCTATCAACGGCACGCTCATATATTTCTGTATCTCTTTCTATTCCTATAAAATTACGATTCATTTCACGGCAAGCAACTCCACAAGAACCTCCACCCATCGTGGGATCTAATACAACGTCTCCTTCTTTGGAGAAGTATTTTAAAATCCAGCTTATAAGTGCAACGGGCTTTTCCGTGCTGTGTTTTCCCTTGGTGGATCTTATTTCTAATATACTATCAGGAATATCACCATCTTCAATATAATAAGAAACATAAGGTTTATCTACTATTACTTCTTCTATATTTTCTTTAAGAACACTAACAGGCAACGGAGGATTATATACACCTTGCGGACTCATTTTTTTCTTTGATATATTATCATATACTTGCCCTTTTCTTTTTACATCATCAACATTTTTAAGAAATTTATGAGTATGAGAACTTAAATCATATAGGGGAAGGTGTTCATAAAAACAATATAACATTTCATGCTTTTTCATAGGCATTTTACGGGCCAGCAAGAAAGAACAGCTGGAGGACTTGACCCATACACTATCCCATCTAAACGGACAATTTTTAGGTGCGGATCTAATTAAATCAACTCCGAATCTTGTATTACATGTCATAAAAATAGGTGTATGTAATTTTTTTATACGCATAAAATGTTCCCATAATAAATCTAAATCCACGGGAGTGTTCCATTTACAATTAACTGCAGAATAACCTTTTACTGCGTAAGGCAAATCACAAAATATTAAATCAACTGATTCATCATCTATTTCTTTTAATTCAATATTACAATCACCGTTTAATAACAATGACATTTATAAACAATATATAATAATAAAAAAATATAAACATAAAAAAAAATACTCAAACAGTTTCCTAAAAACGATATAATTAATTCTAAAAGTCTCCACTTATGGAGATTAATAAAAAGGTTTAAAAATTTGAAAATAAATATAATATAATATAAATAAATGTCGGAAGAATATCATACAATCAGCAAAGAAGTAAATATGCTCCATGAAAGTATGAATGATATGAAAGAACAATATAAGGAATTACTTGAAAAGAAAAATGAAGAAATTATATTTCTTAAAAAGAAATTAGGAGACTCAAAAGAATTATTAGAGTTAATTATAGATAAATTATGGGATTGGAAACCTTCCGATTGTGGAGGTAAAGGACCTACTTGCTCTTAGCAGTATCCTGTAATATTTGATCTAAAACGTCTATCTGTGCTGGTATATTTTTTATAATTTTGTATATTACGCAAGAATCATTATTTACATTAGCATATTTTTGATCGGGTGAATGAATTGATGTTGTAATACTTGTTAATACTTTTCTTTGCGTGCAAGTAAATATATATGGAGACTCTTCTCCAAAATAAAAGTCTCCAAAACCGGAGATTTTATTAACTATGGCAACACAATTTAGTGCCTGTCCTGAATCTTCTCCACCTAAATAATACGTTTGATCCAGTATATCAGATCTAATACAATAATAAGGCTTTAACATTTTTCTTGGTAAATTTATTGCTTCAAGTTTTATTGATGTTGCTGTCTCCGTTATTGGAGGATAATTCTGTGGTAAAAAACCTTTTCTTGCTCCGTCTATTTGTGTGGTTGGTAATACTCCTGAACCATTCCAAAAATAAGTAATAGGTAATTGAGAATTATATAATGGAACGCCCCAGCCATTTACATTAAATGCCATGGCCTGCCCTGCATTCACATCAGCATTTGTTATAGCAAAATTTAATGAACTAACTGATCTTTCTGTAATTCTTTTTGTTAAATTATTTTCTTTTGTTAATGAACTATTAAATTGATTATATGTAAAACCTAAAATCCCGAATAAAGAATCATTCCATACCTTTTCAGGAACTCCAAAATCATCAATTACTATTCCTGAATTACTATCAAATATTTTAAATGGATCTACTTGTGAATTTAATAAAGATAAATTATATGATTCTCCTCCACTTGCGGAGATTATTTCATTACTGGAATATGGTGTTAGAGCAGGTGTCCAATTAACATTTTTAAACCTCTTATTAATTTTATAAACCTTTTCAGATGCATCAGGATTTATAGGTTCATTTAAAACTGTGGAGGCGTTTGTTCCACCTGCCTGTGCTGTATTACCTATATATTCAGGAGTATGGAGTTGCTGTATATTAAATTTTCTTTGATCTGTATCATATTCTATTAATGGTTCATTACTACCAATATAAGTTTTTTTCATATAAAAGGATATTACGGCAGGACTTAATGATTTACCTACTGCTGAATCCCATACTGAATTTAATCCTTGATTCCATAAAGAATTTAAATAACTTGTATCTGTCCATCCGTCTATTAAACCCATAACGCATGTGCTGTATGCTGTATAATGCCTGTCCCATCCCAAACAAGTTGATGGATATATTGTTAATCCTGAACCATTGCCTCCATTATTATTCTCAAAATATTGGTCAGGTGGGTGAACGCCCGTGGCCTCGGTCCCTATCCAAAAACTTATATAATCTGTGCCGTATGCATTTACTTTTCTTTTAGCATATCCATAATTTAATTCTGTAGAATCTATACCTGATTTTTTAGTTAATGAAGCACTATTATCAAAATTAAACATTAGTGGAAGTGATATTCTATTAAATGCTTGAACATTTCTAAAAGAACCTGATCCTGAAATATCATCTGTGCCTAATATAGTTTCTCCTTGAGAAGGGTGTAAATATAATCCTAAACCTGCTGTAAAATTTTGGTTTGATGAAAACGTTAGAATTTTTGTGGCACGGTCATAAGCAGTCACATAAGGTCTATCTGTTATATTTGTCCCAGAAACATAATATCCCACTATATCTTCATCTCCCCACGTCTCGTCTTTAATAACCCACGCATTTGCCAGGTTGTAATATTCTGTCACGCATATATATTTATGGACTACATTAACGTAGGGATTTATATGTAAAAATCTATTCGTGTCCACATTAGTGAGTGGAGCAGTTAATGGAAATTGCCGTTTAGAATTACCATAATCATTATTAAAACAATTAAACAATTCAGGATAATTACCTTGTGCCGTAAATAATTTATTTAATAATTCAAAATTACCATCGGTCCATAAAATATTTGTATCTATATATTCATACGTTCCATTCATAATTAATTCAGTATCTAATACTATATTGTCTCCTTCTATGGCAACAGCTTCATTAAATTCATGTCCCGCGTCCCATAAATCGGGTCTTTTTACTGAAATAAATTCATGTGCATTAATCCATTCTATTGTTAGTTCGGACGGAGCCTGAACAGGTGTTTCAATATTTAAATATTTTACTCCATAAACATCAAAATTACCCTGTGATGAACTTGTTTGAAGTATTTGAATAAATGCTCCTGTTGATATCTCTGTGGGAGTTAATGTATGTGTAAATGTGGAGAATATATTATTAGGATAAGGTGTTCCTCCGCCTGTAGCAATACTTATAGTGGATACAATAGTGGAGTTATTACTTGCTATTATTCTTAAATTTAACGATTCATTTAAATCGGCAGTTTCCCCGCCATTGCTTGAATTACCTTTAATCCAAGATATAGTAATAACACCTCCATTAGATATTATATTAGAAATATCTTTAGTTTTTAAAAATCTTGTATTACTCCCAGTGAAAGCAAAATATCTTTGAGTTGAAAAAGGTTCTAATAATGAAGCAAAACCATCATAAGCCTGCTGGCCTCCACCTGATACTTGGATACCAGCACCTCCACCTATTTGTATTGGTGGATCATTTCCAGTAATTCCATTTATAAATAAATCTCTATTCCACCCATTTAGTAAAGAAGCGTTTGTTCCGCCAGCATTAGCAAAATTCTCCGTTTCATTTATTACATCATGTTTAGGATTAAAATCAATATAATTTATATCTAACATATCACGGATATTAGCAGAATTAAATACTTTAAAAGTTTCTGATTCTAAATAACCACTAAAATTAGGTGGAGGTGTCCAATCTTCCAATTCTAAAGGGTTCTCAAATTTTAAATTCTTTAATTCACCTGTTTTTCTTAATTGATTTGTTATATTTGAAGCAATGGAAGATGGAGAGTCAAAACCTTTAGGAAGTTCAATATCAACGTTATTATATATTCTTTGATATCCATAATCACTTGGTTCATTTTTCCAATAAGACGCAGGTGCTATAAAACTGGCATTAGGTTCTACAGTATAATAAGATTCATTCATTCCATAAATCATATATCTTGATCCATCAGTTCTTAATTTAAAATAATTTATTTGTCCTTCATTAAAAGTCCCCTGTTCGTCTGTTTCTATATCTGCTATAACAGCAGGATTTATTTTATAATCATCTTCAACATAATAAAATAAAGTAGGTCTTGATGTTATATCACCTCCACTTGCGGAGATAGTGCCGAAATAAGCAACTTGATGAAATGGAAGTCCACCTGATATACCATAATTTGGATTATCTCCACCTAAATGAATGGAGGTTTCTTGTGCGTTCCAAACCTCCTTATTTGTATTTGTAATTCCATTAACAACACTATTTAATCCCATAAACTTACGAGGCAACTGAAATACATTCTCTCCATTAGCGGAGGTGTAAAAATTAATTGCTAATTTACTTTTATTATCAAAAACTTCATTACTTGCTGTTTTATTTTCTCTGTGTGTATATTCATATCCTTGTGTTATTAATCTACTTGCATTATATTCTAAAATTTCTGTATATTTAATATCTTTAGAAATATTTAATGAATCACCTTTAAATTCAATAACATCGTCTCCTGCTCCTCTTTCGGATATAAAAGTTGCTGAAACTTGTATTTTATCATTAGGATTTACAATAACACCTGAACCTAATTTATTATGCCATAACGCTGGATTTTCATTGTTGGCGGTCTTTGCTTCTTCTGAATTTAATCTATTACAATCTAATATCTCCACATTAGTGATTGACATATTATTATAATAAGTAATAATAAAAAAATAATTAAAAAATATGGGTTATTTCTTTAATGGAAGTTTAATAACAGGCTTGGGTGGAAGTTTTATTGGTATTTTTATTGGTGGTTTTACTATTGGTTTTACTGGTATTTTTATTGGCGGAGTAGGTATCTTTAAAGGTGCTTTATATTTAGGAGGCTTTACGCTTGGGCGGGTTAAAAAATCATTAACATTCCTTTGATTTATAGTATTACTTGGTGTAATTCTATTTTTATTTACACGACCACTGACTTTAGGAGGTTTATTACTGCTTGATGCTTTACTATTTATGGTATAACTTGAAATATGATTTGATAAAACATTACCAATACCTCCATCAACAACTTCTTCTTCATTATTATAAATATTCATTTATAACATAATATAAAAATAATTAATCAAAAAAAAATATTACAAACACTTTCTTAAAAACGATATATTAAATCTTAAAAGTCTCCATTTACGGAGATAATTAAATCATAAAGTAATTGTTCAGGAATACTATATTTTTCTTCTTTTGAATAAGTTTTATCTGTATATAATGTATTGCCATTTCCACACGAGCCAATATGTTTTCCATCTATAAAACTTCCACAATTTTTATCACATATCCTCAATTTAACATTTTCTTTATTAGTCCAAAACCTTGTTCTTTTTCTATATGGATAACCATACATACAATAATCAGCATCATAAAAAGGTAAATCCTTCATAAATTCTTGTTTAGGTAATAAGCCAGTTTGTGGATTTTCTATAAACCAGTATTTAGGATTAAAATATTTTATAATTTCTATTGTTTTAAGAACTATTAAATTTGCTCCTTCAATATCTCTTACACCTTGTGTTTTTGCTTTTGAGTATTGCGTGCAATCACATGATGCCCATATAATATCAAAATAATCGTATTTAGTATCTTTATAATTCCAATCAAGTATATTACATAAAATATCAGGGTTATATTTTTTATTAAAATCTAATGAAATAACTTCCATATCATTTTTTTTACAAATATTTCCCACAGATCCTGTGCCTTTAAAAAGTTCTAATACTTTTATTGTTCCCATTTATATATAACTTAAATTTAAAATATAATTTATGCGTAGTAGCATTCCATCTTGCCGTCTATAAGTGTGGCGGTTCTTAATACCTCAATCCAGCATCTCTGTGTATAGGTTTCTGCCCCCGTTAGTGCAGGGACTTGTGAATATTGTGTTTCTAATTCAATACCTCTGCTATTAATACGTTCATTTTTATTCATTTTATATCCTTGATAAAAGAAATTACCTCTTAAACCATCAGTATGGTTTCCAACCTGATATCCATTATAAAGAGCGTCAGTAGCAATGGATAGACCACCTCCACCTCCACCTCCTTCTCCTGAATATTCATCACGACTGACATTCGGTGGAAGACCTTCGGACATTCTTACATCATGGAATAAAGTGGAGAGATTATTTCTATCAATAGAATATAAATATTCATCGTTAGACCTTACATTAGTGGTTAGAGTTTGGACGTTGGCTCCTACAACGCCTGGAGCAGTGGAAATAAAAGCATTCAATAAATTATCAGAAGAGACATTATCATCAGACATACCAACAACAAGTCGGGATACGATGCGTCCAGCACCTCCAACATTTAATACTTGTTTTACCTGTCCAGTTGTGGAGGCAGAATAACTACGTTTAGCAAGTCTATAATCAACATAATTAAAATTCATGTCTCTATTAGCATCTCTGTAAGCATTCATAATATTTTGATCGTAAGTTAAATAATCTGAAATTAATTGAACCGAATTTGGTCTAATTGAAAATCTTTGGTCATCAGGATCTTCTGCTTGAACACATGCCCTACGATCCGAAGCAAGTGGAGTCCATGTAATATTTATGGAGACTTCTTCATCTATCATATAAAGTGGTAATTGATTAAAAAATAAAAATGGAAATAATGAAGATACAGGAATAGTTAGGGAAGGACCATTTCTAATAAGTAAATTATCATTAGGGAAAATACCCGTGGTGCCGTTGGTCCCTGGACTGAAAGAAGCAGATGTGGTATTACTTGCATTTAATGGAATGAATGCCCCCGTTGCCTGAGTCTGCGTATGTGGATACGTTCCGTTATCAATAGTATATCCCGATGCCAAATCACCGCTACCTGCATCCATTGCTAATCCGTGATTTAGAATTTTACCTGAAATAATAGATTCACGATCTTTATTAACTTCATTCGGAATAAACATACCTTTATAGGCATCAAAATGGGCAAAATCCTCCAATTCACAGATGGTTTTACCACCTACAGATAAATTTACGCGCTCTATCAGACTGGAAATTGCGGGCATTACACTATAAGTAGCATTACAATTATTTCCAGTCATACCGTTCAGTGCGGAAGGTTCTAATTCAAGACTTAAACGACTATTGCTGTGCCAAAACCCTATATGCTGTAGGGTAAAACGACAAGTATTTTGATTGAATACAACAGGATCGGTAATAATAGTTTGAACGTCTTGGGTCATTTCAGTATCAACTGAACCAATTTTCATTAAATCTGGAACTTGTGCGGACATTTTTATATTTATAAAATATAAAATTTTTAAAAATTTATTATAAAAAATAAAATTTAAATTGATTTCTTTAAAAAGATATTATTATTATTAAAATTCTCCACTTATGGAGATTTATGAAATTACTTGCAGACCTCCTTCATTAAATACTAATGTGTTTTTATGTCTTACATATAAAAAGATTGTCTGCGGATTGTCAGTTAGGAGTGAAACATCCATTTGTATTCCGAGTGAAACGGAAGAAAAGTCAATTCCCTCGTTTGATACGGAATCCCAAGTCTGACCATAACACCAATTCCAACCACCAACAGCAATATCATTAATATCAGCTCCAGCAACAGGAATATCCCTATTAATAGAAGCAGGAGAAAATTGAGTATGTTTATTGTCTTCAACAGGCATGAAAGAACCTAATGCTTGACGAGCAACCTCAGGATCAGCAGTATTATATACCGTAGTGGATTGTAAATTTCTAATATTCGTATCAATATTATAATGATTTGGGAAACGAACACCTCCACGTGTCCATATAATTTGAGAAAGTCTTGCTACCTTTCCATCACTATTTAAAAATGGAAGACAAGCTAATCCATTTCTTGTGGTGTTATTAAGGGAGGTGGAACTAATAACATTAAATACACAAGATAATGCTTTAGAAACCCCCAAATTGAAATTTACGAGGGCATTTGTGCTATTGACCGATGTATAGTATGAGGATATACTATTATATTCTAATGAACCTGCTTTTTGCGTCATAAGACTGCTTAAAGCATCCACACTTGGAGTGACTAATTCACAGATTAATGCTAAATTAGTTAATTGATAATATGTATCTTCTAAAACTGTTCCATCTGTGGAGTATAAGCAATTACTGTCATTTTCCAAGGTTATTTCACATATAACACCCCCCAGGCCCCAACCTTTACTACTTAACGGAATAGGTTCCTGAGAATTTAATAGACCCGTAGGAATGCTGACACAGAAACTTGATCCAGTAAATTCTCTTGAAGCAACATCAACTCCATTTGCGTTATTAACTACTCCTTTTCTAATAACTTCATGGTTGGGCATCGTGAGTGAAGTTTGACCCATAGAACCTAATGCTGTTTGGAAACTGGTTTGAGCAGGTAAGAAACTTGCCATAAATCTATTATAGTGCCTAATTGACTCTATATTCTGACGAGAACGCTGACTAAAAAGATCCACCTGGGAAATGATTCCGTAAATTCCGGTCTTACAATCAAGAGCAACATTGGAGGCATTTACTGGAGGTAAATTGGCTGCACCCGTTAAAAACTGGATATTACCCTGAAGTCTAACAGAACCTCCTAATAAATATTTATCTTGTTCACCTATCACAAATTGTAAAACCGGGTTTCCGTTGCGGAATGAAACCGCTTGCGTGGAAATAATATTAGATGGCTGTATCAAAACATGTTCAAGTCTTCCGTCCATTTTTATATTTATAAAATATAAAAATTATAAAAAATTATTATAAAAATTAAATTAAAATCTTAAATAAAATATCTTTAAATTCTCCATTTGTGGAGATTATCTAAATTTCTATGGAGACCGAGTCTCCGCGGATAACCATACGTCTCCAGTGATATACAAAATTACACCATAATTTAGGGAATTCAGGAGCATCGGTTTCTTGATAATTAACTTGTAAATTAAAATCTTTACCTCTTACATCGGCAACGTTATTTTTACCGATTGCTACTGACCGACCGATAGCAAAATTCTTAACATAGTCAGTCATACAATGGACGTCAATATCGGCACTCGTAAGTGCTTTTTCTAGTTCAATAATTGCCTGACTTGAAATGGAGGTTTTTGTGGAGGTTTTTGTTAGATCCACGGCACGGCTGGGAATTAATTTTCCATTATAAAAGAAATTATAATTTGTAATATTATCCGTTATGCCTACTAAACCAGCACGATCCGAATAAGACTTCCAGTCCCGATTATAATCAGGAGCATATGAGGGAGTTCCAATAGAAGACATTAAATCTTTACTTGTAAAAACATTGGCACATGTGGGGACACACACGATGCTCTTCATTCTAGAATTGTTAAGATTCAACCTTATATTGGCAACACGATCGGTGACTTGCTGGGAATATCTATAATTAGTAGTGGATAAGAAATCATAAGTAATTTCTCCACCATCTTTCATTTTCTGTAGCATTCCAGATTCATAACGGCTATCCGCTCTAACCTGCTGAATCATCATATTTACATTAGAAATTGAATAAGTCGGATTAAATGAAGCAGACTTAAAAACAGTAAAATCCACCATTGCCCAGTTTCCTGATGCATTGCCAAAATTTATTGTTGCTCCTGTGCCATTAAATACCGCCTGTGTGGTGTATTTTACCAAGGTGACTCCACCTCCTGCATCAAAATCTTCAATAGATACAATTTTAGGATTGGCAACAACTGCTCCACCAGCAGTAGTTGTGAATGACGCGGTGACTCCTGAAATTAAATTAATAAACGAGAATTCCTGGCCTACTACAAACGGACTATGTAATTTAGATACTTGATTATTATTTACAGCAGTGAAAAAAGTATTAGTGGAGGCATTATCAGCAAGTCCTGCTGATGCTCCATCTACGGAGTCAAACTGGGGATTTAAAGTAGTTCTTTTATTTACATTAACTCCATCAAGAAGTCTAAAAACCTTACGATTTTCTTGGAGAGTAATAGAAATGTGGAGACCATTTGTGAGTAAAGTGGGGAATATAGATTCTGATCTAAAAATACCTGAGCATTCTAATGGAAGCATAACCTTGACGGTGCGGGCGTTTGAAGCATTAGAATAAACAATAGCATCTCCTTCAGGACCCGCGAAATAAGGGTTATTGGTGACTTGATTACCAGTTGTTTTAGTGGATCCGCAATCTCCACGAGTATTAACATCCTCCGTGGTGGAACCCTCAAATAAACCCCTTTTATGGATAATAGAATCATTTTTATGGTAAGAATACATATTAGCACATTGGACATCCCAATCCAAAATCTCCTCTAATAATGTATTTTTATTGCCGTCATACACCCTAAAATCTTTAATTAAACAATTAGCACCGATTTCAGCATCTAATTGAGTTCTAACACTTTCATTGCCCACAGGATTTGAGATTAAAACATCAAACATCAAATTAGATTCTTTAGGATTAATAAATTTAGTGCCAGCAGGAATATTAATTTCTATCTGCTGGGTGGAGTTATATGAAAGGCCATTCTCCGACGGAATGGAGATATTAGTTTGAAGAACAGGTAATTTATCATCGGCAACAAAATACGACATTTATTATTAAAAATAAAAAAAATATATATTATAAATTTAATTTAATTTATTTGTTGCTATCCCTCCTTGTTGGGATATACTTTGGAAAGGTATTGCTTGTTGGGTTGTGGGACCTTGCTGATTCATTTTATCTTGTGTTGCTGTATCTATAGAAGTTTGTTTTTTATCTTTTTTCTCATCTAAAATATCTCCACCTATTCCAGCCAATAATGAAACACCCCCTGCTACAATACCAGCAACCCCTAATAGTGCACCAACAGGTGCTCCAATAACGGAGGCGTCTAAACCTATTCCTGCTAATTCTAAACCAGCACTAACTCCAGCACCAACGGCTTCAAGAGATTCAGCACCTCCTGAAACTATACCAGCAACATTTGATGCTTGATCTAATTTATTATCTCCAACAATACCTTTTGCTTTAATATCTTCTAATGCATCAATTCCACCAGTTAATATATTAACACCTTTTAAAACTTTATCCACTCTTCCAGCAGTTTTAGAAGATCCCAATAACGCTGTTCCGAGTCCTCCCTTAGGGGCAACTTGGTCTGTTTTACTGACGACTTGACCGACTGATAAAGGATTTGCCGTAGATATTCCTTTAACTCCTTGACTAACAGCAGCATTTACATCAGCACTTATTTTACCAGCACCTGTTGTAATTTTATTTATTGCTGTGGATCCTTTTTTAACTATTGCTCCAACTTTACCCGATATATCTTGAATATGATTTAATTCACCAGCAAATGCTCCACCTTCTAAACCTTCTTTCCCTCTATCCTGTGTTTGAGTTGCTGTCACTAAACCTTTATCTGCTGTAATTTGATTTGTTAAAGTTATTTTTTTTGTTTTATAATTATTTGAATTAATACGATTATTAGCATTAATAATTCTATTCAGTCTATCTCGGTCTTCACTATAAATATTAGACATATTGACGGCATTATTTACATCCATTTTTACTATCTGTGGATATTTTATTTATTTCTTTAAGATTTGTTAATTCTTCGGATTCTTGGGTCCCGTCACCATTCCATACAATTTTAGGACCTTCTGCCACTAAATTAGTAAAGCATTTATAACATAAAGGTGGAGACTCTGCTAAATTTAAAAACATAAAATCATAACGTTTAGGACAGCAAATAGCATACATTTTCTTTATATTTTCATAACCTCCAAATTGGTCTCCATATTCTTCAAAAATTTTGTCAAGTTCCTGCGCATTTGGGAAGGGACAACCCACAATAACTGCAGTGGCATTGGTCCTAATTACTGGGCTTACGTGACGGAATTTTTGTGATGAGATAATTAACATTTTTATATTCTCGTGTCTGAAACGGGAACTAAGGTGATTCACTTTTGCCTCCCTCCTAATTGTTCCAAGGCAATCATCAAGGCATAATGCTATTGCGGGTTTATCTTTTTTTTCTTTAAAAGATTTTTGATAATTTATAATATCATCAATAATCCCATCATTATATCCATCGTAGCAATTAGCAAATTTTAATAAGTGGCGTGAGGTATCGTCTGCATGAATAGTTGGAGATATTACATGGACTGCATCAAAATAGTCCTGACCATAAAAATTATCATTTAGAAATATATTTGACAAAATCGTGCTCTTGCCCGTGCGTATAGGACTACACATAAGGAGAAGACAGGGCATAGACGGTAAGTGGGGGTGGACTGGCTTTTCAGGTGGAACATCATCACGATCTTTAACTGGCAATACTACTGGAACATTATCCATTATTGTTTATATAAAATATTATATAATTATTATAAAAATTTATTATAAAAATAAATATATTTTATAGAAATAAATATGAATAGAATGCCACAAGTTAAGGA